>OCTW011601499.1_pt1 | contig 23043 bp, 14 predicted proteins | sample 1539671 | NCBI WGS metagenome assembly OCTW01 (sample SAMN02144230, study PRJEB22623) | gut metagenome | biome: sheep rumen | host: Ovis aries | place: New Zealand | reverse complement strand
CATGACGGAGGTGCTCTGCCGTAACAAGGCCGCGGCCGGCTCCGTCCTGCAGGTGCTCTCCCCGCGCGAGCCCATCCGCGAGTGCCGCCTGGGCGCGCTCGAGCGCTTCGACGCCGAGCTCCAGACCTGGGTGCCGGCGCCGGACCTCTCGCGCGCGATGGAGCGCTACCGCACGGTGCTGCCGTTCGCCCTCGAGCCGCTCGACATCCTCTGCCTCAAGCAGTAGCCGCGCGTCGGCCAGTCGCCGCGCGTGACGGCCGGCTGCGCGCCGCGCGCTACGCCAGCGTGTAGTGGTCGGCGGCGTGGCGCATGTTCACCTCGGCCAGCTCGAGCTCGCCCTCGATGTAGGGCAGGTACATGGCGTCGATCGACCCCACGCCCATGCTGCAGCCGGAGCACTGCTCGCACGAGCCGTCGCCGCACCAGTCCAGCCCCCGCCTCACAATCTCGATGCGCTCCTCGCGCGTGGTGTCCTTGATCAGAATGCTCTTCGGCATGGCGTGCCTCCCGTTCGTTGGTCTCATGTGGAGGAGTGTACCCCTCCGCACGCGCCGCGGCCGGCTCCGCGCGCACTTCTCACATCGCTCGCTATACTTCCCATAGCGAGCCGTCGTCCGCGGCCCGCGCGTCGCGTCGACGGGAGGCCTCTCATGCAGTATCGAAACGACAGACACGGAGAGCCGCTCTCGCTCCTCGGCTTCGGGTGCATGCGCTTCAAGCGCGCGTCCGGTCCCGGCGGCGCCATCGACTACCCCGCGGCGGAGCGCCAGATCATGCGCGCCATCGAGCTGGGCGTCAACTACTTCGACACCGCCTACATCTACCCGGGAAGCGAGGAGCTGCTCGGCCGCGTCCTCCAAGAGAACGGCGTCCGCGACCGCGTGAACATCGCCACGAAGCTCCCGCAGTACCTCATCCGCAGCGCGTCGGCCATCGACCGCTACTTCGACGAGGAGCTCCGCCGCCTCAGGACGGACCACGTGGACTACTACCTCATGCACATGCTCACGGACGTCGTCGCGTGGCACAAGCTCGAGGAGCTTGGCATCCGCGCCTGGATCGCGCGCAAGAAGGCCGCCGGCCAGATCCGCAACATCGGCTTCAGCTTCCACGGCAACACGGACATGTTCCTCAAGGTGCTTGCCGCCTACGACTGGGACTTCTGCCAGATCCAGTACAACTACATGGACGAGCACGCCCAGGCTGGGCGAGAAGGGCTTCTCGCCGCGGCCGAGCGGCACATCCCGGTCATCATCATGGAGCCGCTCCGAGGCGGAAAGCTCGTCGACCTGCTTCCCCAGGAGGCGAAGTCGCTCATCGCGAGCGAGGCCCACGGGTGGAGCCCGGCGGAGCTTGCGCTGCGCTGGCTCTACGACCAGCCGCAGGTCACGTGCGTGCTCTCCGGCATGAACAGCGTGCCCATGGTGGAGGAGAACTGCCGCGTCGCGAGCGAGGCCGGCGTCGGCTGCCTCACGCAGGCGGACCAGGATCTTATCGCGCGCGTGAAGGACATCGTGGGCAAGAGCATGCGCATCGGGTGCACGGGCTGCGGCTACTGCATGCCCTGCCCGAAGGGCGTGGACATCCCTTCCACCTTCCGCTGCTGGAACCAGATGTACACGGAGGGCAAGTCCGCCGGCCGCAAGGAGTACTGGCAGGTGGTGAGCCTGCGCAAGGAGCCCGCGTTCGCCACGCAGTGCGTGCGGTGCGGCAAGTGCGAGGCGCACTGCCCGCAGCACCTGCCCATCCGCGACGCCCTCCCTCAGGCGGACCGCGACCTCAGGCCTCTGCACTACCGCATCGCCGGCGTCGTCGCCAGGAAGTTCGCCCTCGGCTAGGCGATGCCGCCCGGCTCTAGGCGCATTCGTCCGACCGCGCCGACTCCCGCGCCTTTGGGTCGCGGTTCACGATCACGATGCCCACGGAGACGAGCACGAGCGCAAGGGTGGCGCGAAGCGGGTCGATCGCGGACGCCTCTCCCAGAAGGAGCGCGGAGAGCACCACGCCGAACACGGGGTTCATGAAGCCGAACACGGCGACGCGCGACACGGGGTTTGCCGAAAGCAGCATGGACCACATCGTGTAGGCCGCCGCGGAGATGAAGCCCATGTACGCGAGGAGCACGAGTGCGGCGGGACGCGACGGTTGAAGCTTGCCGCCCGTTGCCAAGCCGATTGCTGTCAATACGATGCCACCCACGACGAACTGCCATCCACTCAATAGCACGGGGTCGTGGCGTTTCGAGAACTCCCTGATGAGGCAGCTCGACATCGCGGCAGCGATGGTGGAGAGAAACACGAGCCCCTCTCCCGCGAGGCTGAACCGGAGCGCCCCTCCCGACCTTAGGTTCACGAGGAGGACGCCGGCAAAGCCGACAATGCAGCCTGCGACTTTGCGTGCGTCGAGTCGCTCTTGCCTGAAGGCGAGCGCGGCGAGCAGGATGACGATAAAGGAGGCGCTTGCCTCGATGATGGAGCTCGCGACGCCAGATGCACGGGAAAGGCCGGGATAGAACAGGCCGTATTGGAGCACCGTCTGGAAGAGCGAAAGGCAGGCTATGGCCTTCCAGTCCGTCGCCTTCGGAAGAAGTGGGCGCCCCCTCATGATGCTCATGGCGACGACCACCATGCATCCGGCAATGAAGAACCGGACGCCCGCAAACAAAAGCTGCGAGGACGTCGAAGTGGGCGCGATGCCAAACAAGACGTTACCGATTTTCGTGCACGGAAAGGCAGAGCCCCACAGAAGGCAGCTCGCCATTGCGAGCGCCAGCAGGCCTCCCGTGCTGGAAAGAAACTCGTTTCTGCGCGACTCTCGCGATCCTATGGTCGCTCCCGAAGCACTGTCTGACACTGGTGCCACCAAACCCCTACCTGCGCGCCTTGCGCATCTCCTTCTTCACGTTCTTGAGCCTGGACTCGCATTGCTTCTGGTACTTCGCATACTCCTGCTGAGAGCGCTGGTCCTTTCCCACCACCTCGCCGAGCACCTTGAGCTGCCGCCTTGCCTGCTTCTCGTGACCGGTGTTGATGAGGGCGTCGACCGTCGCCTGCGTAAACTGTGCCACGAGGCTGGGGTCGTGATCGCCTTTCGTCCAGGACTCGTAGTCCGAAAGCAGCCTCGCCACGTCTCCCGTGCGGTTGTACCGCTCGAGGATGGGATTGCACGTGTCCTTTACGTCGAGCTTCATGTGCGTCTTGCGCACCGTCGTCGTCACGAAGAGTCCCACGAGGACGATGACCACGAGGATTGCGAGGCCGATGAGGAATGTGGACGTGGCATCGAGCTTTGTGACGTTCTGAAGGAGGTAGACGACTACGAGCGTCGCGACGAGGGCGGCGATCACGATTCCCCTCTGGCTCGAAGCCGCCATCTGGGTGCCCCTGGGGCTGCTGCCCCTGCTACTTGTCTTGCTCTTCTCGTCCTGTGCCATCAGAACCTCCCATCTGATTCCTGCCTGAACTACCTTAGCCGTTTCACGTCAGTGGCGCACCCTCGCTACCATGCAGGGTGCCGTGTGGCACGCGGCTAGCTCGAGAGTCGGTGGTCTGTGCCGGGAAGGAAGCCTCCCTGGTCGCTCTTGGGTGCATCCGGCCACCCCAGCACTCGATCGACCATTCCCTCGACGTCGAGTACCCCGTATGCGAAGCCCTTGCGGATGAGTTCCTCCGGGACGAACTCATCGTACTTGTCGAAGTAGGGGACCTCCCCGGGATATACGAGCTCGAGCGGGTCCGAGATCGATGCCGCCGCTTCCTTCACGACACGATAGAACGTCTCCGCATCTGCCCGCATGGTGAACTGCATGAAGTACGGGCGTGAGGAGTCGAGCCCCTTCAGGCCGAGCTCTGCCGCGCACTTGATTTTTATCAGGCGCTCGAGGGCGAGAAACGCATAGCTCCCGAGCCAGGGAAAGAGACACCACGCGGTGCCGCCCACGCAGATGAGCGGTTCCGTCGTGACGTGGGCGTTCCTTGCGACGTGGCGTGCCTGCTCCAGACGTGCGCGGGCGTTTCGGCGGAGGTACGGGTACAGCCTGTCCTCCCGCAGCACGAGGCGCATGCGCTCGAGGATGCGGGTGTTGACGTCGCCGGCCACCATGCCGAAGTATGCGGGGACCTTGCCCTTGACGGGCGAGCACTCGATGAGGTGGCGCTTGTAGTCGATCTCCTCGATCACCCACGTCGCCCCGGCGATGGCGATGCGCTCGCCGACGGGAGGCGGCTGGACGATGGTGCCTAGCTCCTGCGACTCGCTCCTCACGGTGAATTCCTCGTCCTCGCTGAACACGGCATAAAACTTGAAGTTGTTCGTCACGCGCTCGCCGGCGATGCCGACGATGAGGCCACCCTCTTCGGTCTGTTGGATGTGGTCGATTGACATGAGATGACGGAGGAGGATGCGGTAGTCTTCCGTCGAGATCCTGTGGAACGGCGTCAGCGTGAGCACACGGCGAGCGAGCTCGGCGGGGGAGAGCTCGCCAGAGCTCGCGAGCGTGGCCATCGTCTGGTGGTACAGCAGGCTGTAGGGGAGGCCATCCAGCCGTGGAGGCTCGACCCAGCGGTCTTCGACGTAGAGCTGGACGAGGGCGATTCCCTGGAGGAGCTTCCACGGGATCGTCTCTGGCAGGAGGGCTCGAGATTCCGGCTCGTCTTCGCGCATGAGGAACCACATCTCGCTTGGCTGCCCACGTCTGCCCGTCCTGCCCATGCGCTGCAGGAACGAGCTCACCGTGAACGGAGCGTCGATCTGGAACGCCCTCTCGAGCCGGCCGATGTCGATGCCGAGCTCGAGGGTGGCCGTCGTGACGGTCGTGTGATTCGTGTCCTCCTCGCGCATGATCTCCTCGGTCGACTCGCGCAGGCTGGCGGAGAGGTTGCCGTGGTGAATCAGGAAGCGGTCCGGTTCGCCCGTCGCCTCGCAGTACTGCCTGAGCGTGGTACAGACGGACTCCGCTTCCTCGCGGGAGTTTGCGAACACGAGACACTTGTGGCCGCGTGTGTGCTCGAAGACATATGCGAGTCCCGGGTCCGCGTATACGGGAGCGGCATCGGTGGGGGCCTCCTCCGCAGGCTGCTCTGGGTCGGGGAGCGGGCGCTCCGCTGCGACGTCCTCCACGCGTTGCTCTGGGGAGGGAATTTGCTCCTCCCTGGCAAGTCCCGTAGGCATCTCGTATCTGGGCGTCTCCGCATCCTGCGTGGTGCCGTGCCCGAGGCCGTCGGTCCCGCGTTCGGGCGCCTGGGGACCCGACGTGTAGAAGTGCTCCATGGATATGTGCCAGCGCTCCTTTGGGCCCTCGAGCTTTGGGATGACGCAGCCGCGCCCCGTGCCGGCGCTCAGGTACTGTCCGGTTGCGACGGGGTCGCCGATGGTGGCGGAGAGCCCTATGCGCCTGGGATTCACGCCGGCGAGCCTGCTCAGCCGTTCGATGCAGCAGAGGCACTGGTCTCCACGGTCCCCGCGCAGCAGCGAGTGGACCTCGTCTATCACGACGTAGCGAAGGTCGCCGAAGATGCGCCCTATGGCGGAGTGACGGTGCAGGAGCATTGCCTCCAGGGATTCCGGCGTTATCTGGAGTATGCCAGAGGGGTGCTTCATCATCTTGCGCTTGTGAGACTGCGACACGTCGCCGTGCCAGTGCCAGACCGGGATGTCTGCCTCGGCACACAGGTCCTCGAGGCGGATGAACTGGTCGTTGATGAGCGCCTTCAGGGGGCCAATGTAGATGGCGCCGACGGACGCGGGCGGGTCTTCCCAGAACTCGGTCAGTATGGGAAAGAACGCGGCCTCCGTCTTGCCGGATGCCGTTGATGCGGTGAGAAGGACGTTCTCGTCCGTGTCGAATATCGCCTCGGCCGCCGCAACCTGCACCGACCTCAGGCTCTGCCAGTCGTGCTCGTAGATGAAGTCCTGTATGAAGGGGGCATAGCGATCGAAGGTGGACATGGTCTTCCCCGTCTGCTAGATGCTGAACTCCGCAAAGTCATCGCCGCGTTCCGTCTTGGTTGCGGGAACGCTCTTCGCACGTGGCGAGGCAGCCGTCTCCTCGCGCTGCTCGACGGGAGTCTGCACGGGGGCGTTCAGCTCCTCGCTCTGGAGCATCGCGTCGACGGTGAGCGCGGGGTTCTGACTCAGGATGTCGAGCATCTCCACGAAGTCGCGAATGACCTCGCGGGGCGTCAGGTGGGTGTCCGCACCGACGCGCCCGTACTCCACCTGGAGGAAGCGTACGAGGTCCTCCTGCGTGACGCCGCGCTCGTAGCCGAAGAGCCCTGCGTGGATGTCTGCGAGCTTCTCGATGAGGACGAGGAGCTCCTCGTGCGTGAGCGGCTGCAGCCTGATGACGGGCGCGAGCATGTCCACGAGGCCGCCTTGGGCAAAGCGTCCCTGTGTGAGGCGGCTGCGCAGGGCCTCGTACGAGTAGATGCCGCGACGGCGGTCCTCTATGGACTGGGGCGTGCCGCTCATGATGATGCCGAGGTAGTGCGCCTTGCCCTGGAGGGTGTCGTTGTACATGGTGAGGATCTTCTCGTAGTTGTACTGGCGACTGATTGCGTTCGGGATCTTGTAGAGGTTCACGAGCTCGTCCACCAGCACGATGAGGCCTTGGTAGCCGGCGCCGCGCAGGAAGGTGGCGAACAGCTTGAGGTAGTCGTACCAGTCGTCGTCCCCGATGGCGATGTTGACGCCGAGCTCCTGGCGCGCCTCCGTCTTGTTGCGGAACTCGCCGCGGAACCACTTCGTGACGCTCGCCTTTGTGTCATCGTCCCCCTCGAGGTGGGCGCGCCAGTACATGGTGAGCAGGCGTGCGAAGTCGTAGCCGTGCACAAGCTCCTGCAGGTCGCGGATGGTGGTGAGGATGCGGCGCTCGACTGCGTCCGCAAACCCGGGGCTGTCCGGGCCGATGCCGTCCTCGAGCGTGACCTGGGACTCCACGTTGGATACCCAGCGGTCGAGTATGAGGTTAAGCGCGCCGCCCTCCGGCTGCGTCTTGGTGGAGAGGTTGCGTATGAGCTCGCGGTACGTGGCGAGGCCCTGGCCGTTGCCACCCTGCAGGCGACGCTCCGGCGAGAGGTCCGCGTCACACACGACGAAGCCCTTGCCCATGGCGTGGTTGCGGATGGTCTGCAGCAGGAAGCTCTTGCCGGCACCATAGCGGCCCACGACGAAGCGGAAGCTCGCGCCGCCCTCGGACACCAGGTCAAGGTCGTGCAGCAGGGCCGCGATCTCTTGCTCGCGCCCTACCGTGATGTAGGGAAGGCCGATGCGCGGGACGACGCCGCCCTTGAGTGAGTTGACTATCACCGCCGCGATGCGCTTGGGCACGCGCCTCTGCTGTTGAGCTGCCATTGGACCCCCTCCTTATGGTGTGACCAACCATTGTAGACCATGGAGGAGAAATAGAACAGATGTTCTTTTGGCAATTTTAGAGGCCGCAGAGGGCGCGAACGTCCTCGACGTAGTCCGGAACGAGCCGCGGCTCTCCGTCGACGTACTCGATCGCCGTGTCGCCGAGCTCGTCAAACAGCTTCTCGTTTATGGAGTCTACCAGCACGGATGCCATGGGCTTGCCGGGGCCAAGCAGATCCGAGAAAGGCCTGCCCTCGGACACGCGTGCGATGACCTTGAGCTCGAGGGAGTCCAGGCCGCATGGCGTCTGGCCATCCTCGGCAGCGACGGGGTTCGGGCTCGCGGGTGACGTTGCTGCCGCGGTTGTGCCATCGGTGGCGGTGGGGTTTGCGACCGATGGGGCGGTGCTCTTCTCGCCCGCGTACGCCGGATGGGCCACGGGCACGGGTGTGGCTGGGGTGGGTGTCGGCGCCGGCGTGGCGGGCTCGTCCTCGATCTCCTCGTCTACGAGGAGGGCCTCGCGGGTGGTGGCCGCCGCGGCGCGTATGCCGCCGAGCTTGGAGAGGTCGATCACTATCTTGCGGCTCTCTGCCTCGAGCTCGCGCTGGCGCTCTTCCGCGGACGCCTGGACGATGATCTTCTCGAGGTACTTTGCGAGTGGGCGCGGCTTGAGGGCGCGTGGGTCGTCCCAGTCCTCGCGCATCTGGCGGTCCATGGCGCGCAGGATGCGGCCGAGGTCGCGGCTCTTGCCCGCGTGCTCGTAGCCGCGGCGGATGAACCAGCGCCCGGCGAGCGTGGTCACGCGCGTGCACGCGTCGATGCGGTACGTGGGGGAGGGCAGCTCCTTGGGCAGCGTGCACGGGAGGTCCGGGAACGGGAACCAGCCGACGTTGGACTCCCATCCCACGAGGCCGTCCACCAGGTTGGTCTTGCGGCGCTTGCCGCAGTGCTTGGCAAGCGCGCGGAACACGGCCGCGCCGACCGCGGCCGCTGACTGGGGGTTGTTTCGCAGGAACGGGGAGCGCTCCACGTTGTACGAGGAAAGCGCGGCCATTGCCTTCCAGACGTCTGCATCGGTTGGAACGTGCGCGGGCATATCCTTGGGCGTGAGGTCGCGGGCGCCCGCCTCGCACAGGACCGCCTGCTCTGCCGTGCGCAGCGTGGCGACCGCCTGGGCGAAGGCGCGCTCGTCCGCCGAGGTGGCAAGCTCTGCCGGGAGGTTGTGGAGCACGGCGTAGTCGCGAATCCAGCGCCGCGCGTCGAACGCGAGGCCGGAGGCCATGCCGTCCGCGTCGAGCTCCGTCGCGCGGTCGCGCAGGCGGACGAGCTCTTGCAGGCAGGGCATGCCGGGCTTGGCGCCGATGCCGTTTACGAGCTCCGCTGCGAGGATGTGGCCGTACGTGTAGGGGATGCGGTCCTCGCGGTGCGCGCGCCACGTGGTGCGCCACGCGAAGTAGCCACGGAGCTCCTCGTTGGAGAGGTCGCGGTACGACACGCTGTAGCGGTACCTGACGCCAAACGGCGACGGGGCGGAATCGTCCTCGTAGCTGGCGGCAAGGCGCGCCTGCGCCACAAACAGGCTCACGCCGGTGAGCCTGGTGCCGTTGGGTTGGGGCTCGGTCTCGAGCCGGCGCAGCTCGCGCAGGGTCTGGGGCAGGTTGCTGCCGGTGCGCGCGGACGCCTTGCGGGCACCTTGCCGCGGCCGGGACGGCGCAACATCCGGGTGGGGCCACGACCAGCCGTCGTACGGCCAGCCGGAGGAGGGGCCGTCCGCATCGAGCGGCGCGTCGAGCTCGTCAAGCCAGCTGCGCTGGCGGAGGGCGTCGTCGTGCGTGGGGCGCGGACGTGGCGGAAGCTCCGCACGGGCCGCGCGGCGAAGGGCGGCACGCTCTTCTCGCCCGGAGGCGCCGGGCAACGGGGCGGGGTGGGTACCTGCGGCGCCCGCGGTGCCGGTGCCCGTGGGGGTCGCGGCGGGCGCGGCGGGGGTCGTTGTGGCGCCTGGCGCGGGTGGCGTAGCCTCGCGCTCGCGACGCAGGTCCGCGCCGGTGCGCAGGATCGGCTCGTCCCCAAAGGTCCTTTGCGAGAAGATCGCGCGCTCCCGCTCCGAGGCGTCTTGCATGATCTGGTCGATCACCCGGCGTGCACGGCTTGGCGTTGCGTGAGGGGCACCTCCGGCGGTGTCGCCCGCGTCGGGGGCACTGCCGCGGCCGTCCTGCGTAGGCATGCCCTGCGTGTGCGCGTCCTGCGTGGAGTCCTGGTTCACGGCGCCTCCCTCCCGCGCTGTCCCGGTAGCGGGCAAGGGGCCGCACCCCAGGGGCGCGGCCCGATGCAATCGATACCGTAGATTCTAACCGCAAAGCGAGGCGGGCGGACGGCGAGGCCGAGTCTAGTCCTCGTCGCCCCAGACCCTGCGTGCGACGCGCTTGATGAGCGCGACCTTCGCCCACTGCTCGTCCTCCGTCAGCTTGTTGCCGATCTCGCACGAGGCGAAGCCGCACTGTGGGGACAGGTAGAGGTCCTTCAGCGGCACGTACTGCGCGGCCTCGCGGATGCGGCGCTCAAGCAGGTCCTCGTCCTCGAGCCCCGGCTGCTTGGACGTGACGAGACCCAGCACGACCTTCTTGCCGGGCGCCACGTGGGCCAGGGGCTCGAAGCCGCCGGCGCGCGGCGTGTCGAACTCCAGGTAGAACGCGTCCACGTCCTCCTTCGCAAACAGGTACGGCGCCACGGGGTCGTAGCCGCCCTCGAACGCGTAGGTGGAGTGGTAGTTGCCGCGGCACACGTGCGTCGTGACGGTGAGGTCGTCCGGCTTGCCCTCCAGCGCGGCGTTGTTGAGCTCAACGCCCAGCTCGCACACCTTCTGGATGTCGACGGGCGCAAGGCCGGTCTTCGCGACGAAGTCCTTGTCGCAGTAGATGCCCCACGTGCAGTCGTCAAACTGGATGTTGCGGCAGCCTGCGGCATACAGGTCCGCTATCACGGTGCGGTAGGCGGCCGCGATGTCCGCGGCGAGCTCCTCGTTGGTGGCATAGACGCTGCGCAGGCTCTGTACCTGGCCGTCCGTGCGGTCCAGGATGACCTCGCTGTACGTCTGGATCGGCGCGGGGATGGTCTGCTTCGCCACCTGGCCCTCGCCCTCGAGCGCCTTCACGAACTCGAAGTGCCTCACGAACGGGTGGTTGGCGCCGTCGACCCTGCCCACGACGACCGCCGTGTCCGCGGTGGTCTCCTCGTCGTGGAACTGGTAGCCCTCGCGGGCGGTACGGCGCTCGATACCGCCGAGCCCCCACATAAAGTCAAGGTGCCAGTAGCTGCGGCGGAACTCGCCATCCGTGATCACGTGCAGGCCGGCCGCCTTCTGCTTTGCCACGAGGTCGCGGATGGCGACGTCCTCGACGCAGGTGAGCTGCTCGTTCGTGATGAGGCCGGCCTCGTGGTCCGCGCGGGCCTGCTTGAGGACGTCCGGCCTGAGGAAGCTGCCGACCACGTCGAAGCGGAAGGGGGAGTTGTGCTTGTAGGACATGTCAAGACCTTTCGTCTGGGTTGCCGTTTTCTGGCGCGCGGGCGGCTCTTCTCGCCCGGCGCTCTAGAGTATCGGGCTTCATGAGGTAATAGAAAACTATCGGTTATCTACCGATATCTATAGAGAAAAGCTATGGAAATGGGTTGGTACGCACTTGTGGGTGACTGACGCCTCGTCATTGGCGACGCCATCGACCAGCCCTGTGCGGAGCTTCGCTTCCCTTTTGCGTGCGCTAACGGAAGTGAAATGTAATTCACTTCCGTTAAAGTGCTCCTAACGGAAGTGAATTATCATTAACTTCCGATAGGGAGTTTCTAGAGGAAGCGAATGGGGGGTGCGGATGGACGAGAAGTGCTCTTGGCCTCGCGTTGGGTACGAGGAGCTTGGATGGCATGTGGACGATGATGACCGCGCGCTCATGTCCAAGAGTGCGCGCAGGAAAATAGGGGAGACCTACTACGCCGCGGTACCACCCATGATTGCGCAGCTTACGCCCGAGGTTCCTGCTGACCTGCTTCGCCATGCGATGGAGGTGGAATCGGAGCTCATCCGCTTTGACGCGCTGCTTTCTGTGCGCGGCTACGACCTGCCAGCCTTGCTGCTCAGGAGCGAGTCCTCCGCGAGCTCGCGCATCGAGAACCTGGCTGCAAGCGTGCGAAACGTCGCCCTGGCGGAGCTCGACGCAACGACTCCCAGAAACTCGCGCGAGATTGCGGGCAACGTCCGCGCCATGCGCGAGGCCATCGAGCTCAAGGGGGAGCCGAGCGTGGAGGACGTGCTCCGCGTGCATGCGAGCCTCATGAGCGTGACGGGCGAGTCCTTTGGCGGCGAGCTGAGGGACGAGCAGGTGTGGATAGGGGGCAGTGCCTTCGGACCGCAAGGGGCTGCGTTCGTGCCGCCGTCACAGGAGCGGGTGCCCGCCCTTCTCGACGACCTCATGGCGTTCGTCCGGCGTGACGACCTCGATCCCGTGGTCCAAGCGGCCGTGGCGCACGCGCAGTTCGAGACCATCCATCCGTTTGTGGATGGCAACGGGCGAACGGGACGCGCACTGCTGCACCGCTGGCTTCGCCACCACGATGTGCTGAGGCACGCGACCCTGCCCATATCTTCCGGCTTGCTGCACGATGTGGATTCGTACATGGGTGCGCTCCAGATCTATCACGACGGCGACGTACGGCCGATCGTGGGCGAACTTGTGGATGCCCTTGAGGTTGCGCTTGTGTTGGCGCAATCCGCGACGCGGCAGATAGACGACATAATCGAGCGCTGGCAGCAGCAGATGGGCGAGCGCAGGGGCTCTGCCATACGGATGCTTCCGGCCGTGCTGGTGGCGCAGCCCGTCGTGAGCGTCGCCCATGTGGCGGACCATCTGCAGATCACCCCCAGGGCCGCTCGTGACGTTATCGCGCGGGCGTGCGAGTATGGCATGCTCACGCCCATGGGGAACCGCCGTCGCGGGGTGTTCTACCAGGCAGACGAGCTGCTTGACGTGCTGGAGCAGATGACGTCGCGCCCGGCGATGCGCAGGATGCTCGCGCGCTAGGCGTGCCTGCGGCGGTATGACATACGTATAGCAAAAACGGATATTGATCCGTGTCAATACGAGTCAATATCCGCAGTTTATGTAGCCAGCTAACGGTTCGGCTGTAGTTGCCAAGGTATTCAAGAAGACCGTGAGCGTACTATTTGGCAACGCATTGCGCAAAAGAGTCGGCAATCAAAGCTGGATGACCGTAGTCTACAGTTTGATAAACGTTACCGTCTTGATCCTGCCAAAGAACGACTCCGTCAATGTCGACCCTTTCAACAACGTACCAGTTCGGTTTGATGTTTGACGTCAGTTCTCGTTCTGCTCTCGTGACGGTAACGACATCCGCCTCATCGTCTTGCGAAATGCCTGTAATCTCGTGACCATTCACAGCGGCGATACCGTATTTCTGCAAGTAGCTTCGGTATTCGTCGGAGAACCTGAGCCCGAGTGCTTTTTGTGCATCGATAATCTGAACCTCGGATGCCCCGTCACCAACGTAAAGGCAAGGTCCCTGCTTGATGAGTTCGTTCAACGTAAGCATATCCATCCACCACTACGAGTTATTTTCAGCAAAGCTCTTCCAGAATCTTTCCCGAACCTCTTTGAAAGCTTTTCTATTAATCTCGCTCTTTTTTCCTACGACATTAAGCAAGCCTGCATTTCCCTGATGTTGCTCTCTAGTGAGCACCGCAAGGGTTCCATCTGCTTTTTGTCCGACGTGGTGCAATTGGTATTTCTGACCCGTCGCGGGATCAATGGGGGCGTAGCCCTTTCGCATTCGATCTAGATTTGTGATTCTGTTTTTTCCGTCGGGAGAAAGGCTCTTATAGTTGAGATTAATATCTTGTACAAGAGCAGTCTTTCCGTCTACCATCTGTGTCTTGAGGCCAGCCTGTTTGTAAACCTCATACTCCTTCATGTTATGGAACTGCTTGATCACGTCGAGTGGATATTTCGATTCCTTTTGAATCTTGGCAGCTTCATTCATGGTGAGCCCATTGAGGGCGGCTCCATGAAGGGCGGCTGCTTCCCCAGCTCCGCCAGCTATGGCGCCGCCGATAGCGCCTATCTTGAATCCTTTGCTGCCAGAAAGAGCGGCTGACTTAAGTGCCTTTTCTGGATTACCGGATTGCAGCCCCTCAACAAGTGCGATGGTGCCATCAACAATTGCGCTAGTCGACCCTACGACGCATCCACTTTTCGCTGCCACTGCAAAGATTGCGCTAGCTGCGGTTGCGCCGGTGCCTGCGGTTACTGCGGAGATGGTAACGCATACGAGAATTACGCCCCCTCCTACGGCAACATTTTTCACGACTTGGTTATACGTGTCATCGTATTTGCCGACGGCCGTTACCTCGGTATGGCCATTTTTACCAGGGGTGAAGACATACTTCTTTCCTTGGAACTGCTTCTCTAACTTGTCTAGGGTGTATCCGAAGTAAATGTTCGTTTTGGAGTTATATTCCAGCTCATCCAAGTATTCTTGAGAGACGTACGAAGATTGAATATTCTCGACAAAATACTTGTCAGTATCTAGTTGTTCGACAAGATGATTATAGGTTGCGTCTTCAAGATAACGTTGCTGGTCTGAGTCAGAGAGACTATTGAACTGTGGTTCTGAAGGAGTGGGAGAGGTCCTTTTGACACCCCCGTCTTCTCCAGTGGCGGTAGATTGAGATGGCAAGCTGCATGCGGGGAGTCCGCCAAGTACTAACGCTACCGTTAATATGGCTGTGATAGCCCTCTTTCCTATCACTCCTCATCACCACCCTTACGTTGTGTAAGCATGGCTTTCGAGCATGTTCTGCTCCTCTTTTTGCGTACATCCCAGATTATGCATGTAATGAAAACTGCAGCTATGCATAACGCTGCGGGAATCGCCGCAGTAACAGCTGTATCCTCTCTCGCGTTGGATGAAGCGCTTGAGTCCTTAGCTGCGTGGGGTGCATTACTAGATACCTTTGATGTTGCTTGCATGAACTTCCCGTCTTGCCCGACGGTGGCACCATCTTCGAGGCGTTTCTTGACGCTTGTTACATCCATATGATTAGCAACGACGGCTTTCAATACATCGTTTTCTCCGACGTAGATTCGCTTTTCGGTAGGCTTCTCGTTTGTGGTTGGATTCTTTACCTTGATGGTATATATACCTTCCTTTGTGAAGCTTTCGCCATCAGTTGCAGTCCCGTTGAATCTTGTGTCTTCTGTAAGACCGTCGTTTGTCTCGTTCATAACCTCTCTCTTTACACTCACGTCGAGGTAATGAGAGCCTGCGAGGTCAATTCGAAAGCCGTCTGGTGTTACCGACCCATTAAAAAGCTCGCTGTTGTTTTTCACGTCGAACAGGAACATCATCGTGTTGCTGTTGCGCACTTTGAAGCGGAAGGCAATTCGATAATTGTTATAGCGTTGAGGAAATGGGATGGTGGAGACCACGGGAATGTCTCCGGTTGTCTCAACTTCGTAGTCAAGCGCGACTTCGTAATCCCCCTCTTCGCAGAGGTCTACTTTTGTTTCTGAACCGATTTTTAACGCTGGTAGGTAGTCACGGTAGACCTGGGGAGAGGTTGAGGCATTCTGGAAATTTGTATGACGAACGATGAGTGTGCCCCGCCCAAAGCCCTTCCTGCTCTTTTCGACTTCCAGTTCCTGGTCGTATCCGTTAGCATCATCATTGATTCTCTTATTATCATCGCCGTCAAGGGCATCAATATTCTGTTTGAGAACGAAGGATAGCTGGACCTGGTCGCCTGCGTTCTTGAGGAAGACTGGGGTGCCGTCATCGTCGGTGCGACTAGTGAATCCACTTACTACAAAGCGTCCTAGGTCCCACCCGAAGTGGGGATCATTCTCAGTAATCTTTTTGGCGTCTGAATAGCCGTTATCACGACCGGTATTTACCTTGGCATCGTAATAGTATTTATTGTTTGCCGAAGGGTTTCTCTGGCTATGGGCAAGGGCGGCTTGAGGTAATGCGGAAAACCCTACAAGTAGAGTAATGGCAAAGAGTAGCGTCGCACTAAGGCGAGGGCCAAGTTTGACCGCATGTAGGTTGGATGCTGTGCTTCGTGTGTCACCGCAACCCACATTAGCGGGATTAACTCGACATGAGTCGCAGGGACATGCTTCCTGGCAACCCTGACATTCAAATGCCGCTGCATCACCTTTAAACGAACCAAAGCATCTCATAATATACCTTTTGTCCGATATAAAACTGCACGTAATATTCATAAAGTATATCATGGACAGGGATGGTCAACTATATTTGTCGTCAATGCCTGCGGCGACGTGTCTGCGGCGACGCGCCCGCAACGCAAGAGCGGGGCCGGACGCCACGTGTGCATCCGTCCCCGCCTGCTGCTACCTTGCGGCTAGCTTGTGCCGCCCGCCGCTACTTGAAGTACGCGACGCCGCCCTCGAAGAGCTTCTGGTACTTGTTGCCCGGCACGTTCTTGTACAGGCCGTTGCCGGAGCGCTCCGTGTGACCCATCTTGCCAAGCACGCGGCCGTCCGGGCTCGTGATGCCCTCGATGGAAAGCACCGATCCGTTGGGGTTCACGTCCAGGTCCATGGAGGGCACGCCGTCCTCGTCCACGTACTGCGTGGCGATCTGGCCCGCGGCCTCCATCTGGGCCAGCAGCTCGTCGGACGCCACGAAGCGGCCCTCGCCGTGGCTGATGGCGATGGTGTCCACCTCGCCCACGGGCACCTGCGACAGCCAGGGCGAGAGGTTCGAGGCCACGCGGGTGCGAACGAGCCTGCTCTGGTGCCGGCCGATGGTGTTGAAGGTGAGGGTGGGGCACTTCTCGTCCATGGGACGGATGTCGCCGTACGGCACCAGGCCCAGCTTCACCAGCGCCTGGAAGCCGTTGCAGATGCCCAGCATCAGACCGTCGCGGGCCTGCAGCAGGTCGCGCACGGCCTCCGTCACCTGCGGCGCGCGGAAGAACGCCGTGATGAACTTCGCGGAGCCGTCCGGCTCGTCGCCGCCGCTGAAGCCGCCGGGAATCATGATGATCTGGCTCTTGCGCACCTCCTCCACGAAGGCGTCCGTGCTCTCGGCGACCGCCTCGGGCGTGAGGTTGTTGATGATGAAGGTCTTCGCCTCCGCGCCGACGCGCTCGAACGCGGCCGCGGAGTCGTACTCGCAGTTGTTGCCCGGGAACACGGGGATCACCACGCGCGGCCTGGGAACCTTCACCAAGGGCGCCGGGCGAGAAACGCCACGCTCCGCCGCGTCAAACGTCACGGTCTTGACGACTTCGCCCTTCTGGCGGTACGGGAAGACGGACTCGATGCCCTCCTCCCAGGCCTCCTGCAGCCCGGCGAGGTCGAGCTCCTGACCCTCGACCCACATCTTGTACTCCGCGGACGTGCCGCCCAGGTACTCCACGTGGAAGCCCTCGCGGTCCGTCGGGATGAACGTGCCGTCGGCCACCTCGATCACGAAGCTTCCGTACGCGAGCCTGAACAGCCTGTCGGCCGTGAACTCGTTCACGAGGCCAAAGCCGATGTGGTTGCCCACGGCGCTCTTGAACAGCTGCTCGGCCAGGCAGCCGTAGCCGGGGGTCGACGCGGAGAGCACCACGCCGTAGCCAATGTGCTCGTGCACGAAGTCGAGCACCTTCAGGAAGCTATCCGCATCGGGCGTCACGCCGTCGGCCTTGTACGCGGGGCTCACGAGCCACAGCTGGCTGTCCGGGCGCTTGAACTCCGGCGACACGATGTCGTCCATGCTGCCGAGTCCGGTCGCGAACGAGACGAGCGTCGGCGGCACGTCCAGGTCCTCGAACGAGCCGGACATGGAGTCCTTGCCGCCGATGGAGCCAATGCCCAGGTCGAGCTGGGCCATGAGCGCGCCCAGCACGGCGGCCGTCGGCTTGCCCCAGCGCTCCGGCACGTCGCGCAGCTTCTCGAAGTACTCCTGGAACGTAAGGTACATGGCCTTGCGGTCGATGCCGGCCGCCGCGAGCTTCGCCACGGACTCCACGACGGAGAGGTACGCGCCCGTGAACTGGTTCTCGCTCATGAGGTAGGGGTTGAAGCCCCATGCCATGCCGCTGACCGTCGTGGTCTCGCCAAACACCGGCAGCTTCGCCACCATGGCCATCGACGGCGTCAGCTGGTACCTGCCGCCAAACGGCATGAGCACGGTCGCCGCGCCGATGGTGGAGTCGAAGCGCTCGGAAAGGCCCTTGTTCGACGCGACGTTCAGGTCGCTCACGACGGAGCGCATGCGCGCCTCGAGGGTGTCGCCCTCAAAGTCGGGCTGGTAGGAGCCCTGCTCCTCAACGTGCACGTCCTGGTGCTTCGGGGCGCCGTTGGACGAGAGGAACTCGCGGCTCACGTCGCAAATCGTCTCGCCGTCCCACACCATGCGCAGTCGCGGCTCCTTGGTCACCTCCGCAACGACGGTGGCCTCGAGGTTCTCCTCGCGTGCGTAGCGCATGAACTCGTCCACGTCCTCGGGTGCGAGCGCCACGGCCATGCGCTCCTGGGACTCGCTGATGGCGAGCTCCGTGCCGTCGAGGCCCTCGTACTTCTTCGGCACCTTGTTCAGGTCGATGTACAGGCCGTCGGCCAGCTCGCCGATCGCGACGGAGACGCCGCCCGCGCCAAAGTCGTTGCAGCGCTTGATGAGGCGGCACGCGTCCTCGCGGCGGAACAGGCGCTGGAGCTTGCGCTCGGTCGGGGCGTTGCCCTTCTGCACCTCCGCGCCGTCCTTCTCGAGGGACTCGACGTTGTGCGCCTTCGAGCTGCCCGTCGCGCCGCCGATGCCGTCACGGCCGGTGCGACCGCCCAGAAGCACGATCTTGTCGCCGGGCGCGGGGCACTCGCGGCGTACGTGGCTTGCGGGTGTCGCGCCCACAACGGCGCCGATCTCCATGCGCTTCGCGACGTAGCCGGGGTGGTACAGCTCGTCCACCTGGCCGGTCGCAAGGCCGATCTGGTTGCCGTACGAGCTGTAGCCCGCCGCGGCCGTGCGCACGATCTTGCGCTGCGGCAGCTTGCCCGTAAGCGTCTCGCTCACCGGCACGGTGGGGTCGCCGGCGCCGGTCACGCGCATGGCCTGGTACACGTAGCTGCGGCCGGACAGCGGGTCGCGGATGGCGCCGCCGATGCAGGTTGCCGCGCCGCCAAACGGCTCGATCTCGGTCGGGTGGTTGTGCGTCTCGTTCTTGAACAGGAACAGCCAGTCCTCGTCCTTGCCGTTCACGTCCACCTTCACCTTCACGGTGCAGGCGTTTATCTCCTCGGACTCGTCCAGGTTCTTCAGGATGCCCTTGCTCTTCAGGTACTTCGCGCCGATGGTGCCCATGTCCATCAGGCAGACGGGCTTCTCGTCGCGGCCCAGCTCGTGGCGGACCTCCAGGTAGCGCTCGAACGCGGCCTTCACCACGGCGTCGTCGATCGCGACGTTCTCAAGCCGCGTGCCAAACGTGGTGTGGCGGCAGTGGTCGGACCAGTACGTGTCGATCATCTTGATCTCGGTGATCGTGGGGTCGCGCTTCTCGCCCTTGAAGTACTTCTGGCAGAACTGGATGTCCGCGAGGTCCATGGCAAGGCCGCGCTCGTCGATGAAGTCCTGCAGCTGCTTCTTCGTGAGCTTGCCGAAGCCGGTCAGGGTCTCGACCATCGGCGGCTTCGGGTAGTCGACCTTCAGGGTCTTGCGGGTGGAGAGCGACGCCTCGCGAGCCTCGACGGGGTTGATCACGTAGTGCTTGATGGCCTCCACGTCCGCGTCGGTCAGCTTGCCCTCAAGGTAGTACAGCTTCGCGGAGGCAACCGTGGGGCGCTCGCCCTGGCTGATGAGCTGGATGCACTCGCTAGCGGAGTTCGCGCGCTGGTCAAACTGGCCGGGCAGGAACTCGACGGCAAACACCTTCGCGCCCTTTGCCGCGGGGCGGCGCGTGGTGGCGACATCGGACTGCGGCTCGCTGAAGACCGTGGGGATGCACTTCTCGAACAGTGACTTCGAGATTCCCTCCACGTCGTAGCGGTTGACGATGCGCAGGCCCGTAAGGGCGCCCACGCCCAGGGTGTGGCGCAGCTCGTGTCCAAGCTGCTTTGCCTCTACGTCGAATCCCGGCTTCTTCTCTACGTACACACGTGAGACCATTTACTGCCCTTTCCTCGGGAACGTGTGGGGTTGGCCCCTCAATCATAGCCCGCAGCCGTGCGCGATGCGTCGCGGCCCCCGTAAATCCCTCGTTACGCGCAAAGTGCGCCGGCGTGCCGCCACGTGGCGGGCTTGGCGCCCTGAGGCGCGTGCCAACTCCGGGGGAATTAATGTCCACTCGCATTGCTAGAATCGGTTTTCACACTCGCCCGCGCGGCCGCGCGGGCCCGGGAGCTTTGGGGGCGGTGCGATTGAGGCTACTTCACCTGGCGGACCTTCACATAGGCAAGCGCGTGTGCGACTTTCCCATGATCGGCGACCAGCGCCACGTCCTTGGGCAGGTGCTGGGCCTGCTCCGTGCGGGAACGGCGGACGCGCTTCTGGTTGCGGGCGACGTGTACGACAAGTCACAGCCCAGCTCGGAGGCTGTGGCGCTTGTGGACTGGTTCCTCCAGGGCGTGGCGGATACCGGCGTTCCGGCGATCGTGATTCCCGGCAACCACGACTCCGCGGAGCGCGTTGCCTATGCGGGAGGGCTGCTGTCACGGCAGGGCATCCACATGGCGCCGGCGTTCGACGGCCACATAGAGCCCGTCATGCTCGCGGACGAGCACGGCCCCGTCGCGGTGTGGCCCATCCCGTTTCTGCATCCCGCGCAGATCCGCCACTTCCTGCCAGACGCGAATACGGACACGTACACGGACGCGTTCCGCGCGCTCGTGGCGTCGCTTCCGCTCGACGCGTCCGTAAGGAACGTCGCCGTGGCGCACCAGTTCGTGACGGCGGCGGGCGTGGCGCCGGAGCGCAGCGACTCCGAGGTCTCGGTCGGAGGGCTCGACAACGTGGACGCCGGCGTGTTCGACCCGTTCGACTACGTCGCGCTCGGCCACATACACCGTGCGCAGCGCGTCGGGCGCGACTGCGTGCGCTATGCCGGCTCGCTCCTGAAGTACTCGCTGTCAGAGGCGGACTACGACAAGTCCGTGCCCCTCGTGACGCTCGGCCCCAAGGGAGAAGAGCCAGGCATCGAGCTCGTGCCCCTTACGCCGCTGCACGACCTGAGGCGCATTCGCGGCCCGCTTGCGGAGCTCGTGAGCGCGGACGTCGTTTCCGCGGCGGATGCGCAGGACTACCTGCACGTGATCCTGACGGACCAGGACCCGCAGGTCAACGCCATGGCGCGCCTGCGCGACGCCTACCCAAACGTCATGAGCATCGAGTACGACAACGCGCGCACGCGTGCCGCCGGCGCGCAGGCGGACGGGCCCACGGACGAGCCGCGGGAAGACCCGCTTCAGCTCTTCTCGCAGTTTTATGAGGCCCAGAACGGCATCGCGCCCACTAAGCGGCAGCTTGCCATCGTGACGGAGGAGCTCGAGGGGATAGGGGTGATGTAGATGAGGCCGACAAAGCTCACCATGAGCGCCTTCGGCCCGTACGCGGGCCAGGCAGGCATAGACTTCTCGCTTCTGGGGACGTCGGGCATCTACCTGATCTGCGGCGACACCGGCGCCGGCAAGACGACCATATTCGACGCGATATCGTTTGCCCTGTACGGCGAGCCCAGCGGCAGCTTCCGCAAGGCGCGCACGCTCAGGAGCGACTTCGCGGCGCCGGACGTGAAGACGTACGTGGAGCTGGAGTTCGAGCACCGCGGACGTCGGTACCGCGTACTGCGCAACCCCGCGTACGAGCGGCCGAAGCTCCGCGGCGAGGGCACCACGACGGAGGGCGCGGACGCAACGCTGTGGGAGCTCGACAGCCCCGAGAAGCCGCCCGTCACGCGGACCGCCGCGGTGAACGCGCGGGTGCTGGAGCTTCTGGGCATCGACCGCGACCAGTTCTCGCAGATCGTGATGATCGCGCAGGGCGACTTCCGCAGGCTGCTTTCCGCAGACACCAAGGAGCGCTCCGCCATCCTGCGGAAGCTGTTTGGCACGGAGCCGTACCTCGCATTCGAGCGCGCCCTCGCAAGGCGCCAGCGCGAGCTCGAGAAGAGCAGCCAGTCCGTCACGGACCAGCTCCGTGGCATCATGTCGCTTGCCAGCGTGGAGGGCGAGGCCCGTGCGGCGGAGCTCGATCGCCTGCAGACGCTTGCGGCGCCGGATGCGGACGCCCTCGTGGCCCTGCTGGACGCTCAGGAGAGAGACGACGCGGCGGAGGCCGGAGTTCTGGACGCAGATGCCACGCGCCTTCGCGAGCGCGAGGACGCGCTGAAGGCCCAGCTCGACCTTGCGAGACAGACGGACGAGGCCGAAACGGCCCTCGCAGCCGCAACGGCAGAAGTCGACGCGGCTGCGGGTACGACGGCAACGCGCAAGGCGGAGCTTGCGAGTGCGGAGGACGCCGCGAAGGACGCGCCGGAGCTTGCGCGGAAGGCCGCGGCGCTTGCCGCGGAGCTTCCCGCCTACGAAGAGCTCGGGCGCGCAAATGCGGCCCTGGCTGAGGCGGAGCGCAAGGCTCGCGAGGCACGGGCGGAGCTTGGGAAGACCGAGGCCGCCCTGGGCGAGAAAGACGACTCCCTTGCCCGGGCGCGCGACATGGTGCGCGAGCTTGCCAGCGCGCCGGCGGAGTTGGAGCGCGCGAAGGCGTCTCGCACCGAGGCGGAACATGCACAGGGGACAGCCGCGCAAGCCGTGCAGGACTGCGAGGAGCTTGAGCGCCGCACGGCGACGGTGGCGGGCCTTGCCGCGAAGGCGACATACGCCTCGGCTGCGCTCGAGCGGGCGGAATCGGCGCGGGTGGCGGTTCGCGAGGAGGTTGCTGGCCTGGAGGCGGCGGAGGCGCGGCGCGCGGGTGCGCCAGAGCGCCTCGCGCACGCAACCGCGGCGTGCGAGGACGTGGAGCGGCGCCTTGCGGAGCTCGAGCGCTCATGCCAGGACTTGCAGAAGCGTGGGCGGGAGGCCGACGAGGCCCGCTCGACGTGGGAGAAAAAGAAGTCGCTCCACCTGGACGCGAGGAAGGCGTTCGACGAGGCCCAGGTACGCTATGCGGCTGCGGAGCGTGCGTTTCTCGACGGTCAGGCCGGTATCATGGCAAGCACCCTTGCGTCGGGGATGGCGTGCCCGGTCTGCGGCTCGACGGAGCATCCGCACCTTGCGGCGGTGTCTGCGGAGGTGCCCACGGAGGGACAGGCCAAGGCTGCCAAGCAGGCGGCCGATGCCGCAAGGGAGAAGTTCCAGGACGCCGCTGCGAAGGCGGCCGATGCCCGTGCGCGTTTCGACGCGTCGCAGGCGGAGCTGTCGCGGCTCATTGCGGAGACTGGGGGCGAGGATGAGCTTGCGAAGGGGCGCGCCGCGCTGACGGAGCAACGAGAGGCGGCCAGGAACGAGGAGGCCGCCGCGAAGGCGGAGGTCGCCGTCCTGGAGGATGTGCGGAAGAGGCGCGACGCCGCTCGCAAGAGGCTTGAGGACGCCGACCGGCGCGCGGAGGAGGCGAGGTCTTGCGGGGTCGCTGCGGACAAGGAGCTTGCCGCCGCGAAGTCTGGGCTCGAGGAGTTCTCTTCTGCACTGGGGG
>OCTW013381515.1_pt1 | contig 23074 bp, 18 predicted proteins | sample 1539671 | NCBI WGS metagenome assembly OCTW01 (sample SAMN02144230, study PRJEB22623) | gut metagenome | biome: sheep rumen | host: Ovis aries | place: New Zealand | reverse complement strand
ACCAGATTCTTTAAAAATACGGTTTCTTTTCCAGGATAAGAGATGAGTACAATCAACAAGATTGCCGACGGTGTTATCTGGACGATTGCCAGTAAGTTTCTGAGTGCTGCCTATGCTTTCGTGGCAGTGCCTATACTGATTGGACTTTACGGTAAAGCCGACTACGGACTGATTGGATTGGCATTGTCTATTAATGTCTACATGACGTTATTGGACCTCGGGTTCTCGAATACCAATCTCAGATATTTCTCCAATTATTTGGCGAAGAACGACATAGAGAATGTCAGAAGGTTGTTTGGTACCAGTATTACCTTTTATGGTTCGATAGGTATTATTAATGCACTCATCATCTTTGCCATATCATTCTTTGTGGATGATGTCTTCCAAGTAACGCCTGAGCAGGTGGTGATATTGCGAAGTCTGTTGTATATCATTGCCCTGAATGCCATCTTCAATTGGTACACAAGTTGCTTTGGACAATTGATTCAGGGTGCTGAATATGTGGATTTCTTTAGCAAGATCAGTTTTATAGGCAATCTGTTGAATGTTGTGGTGCTGGTATTGACACTCGTTTTCAAGTTCTCAATAGTTGAATACTATGCCGGTCTGGTCTTTTTGGGATTAATTTACAGAACAATTCTTTCCATTCGAAAGATAAAGGCCATCATTCCAGATATCTCATTCCGTCCCCATTTCGATAAAGAGTTGTTCAAGGAGACCTTGCCTTATAGCATGAACATCTTTTCTGTTTCGCTGCTCACCTGGGGGGCTTTGCAGTTACAGCCGATACTGCTGGGCATACGATGTAATTCGAGTGAGGTGACTGACTACAATATCATTTTTTCTATATATTCTTTCTTAGGGTTTATAGGTGGCTCGTTTAATTCGGCGATTTTCCCTTCAGTGACAAAGGCTGTTGCCCTGCACAACAGGGAAGTGATTGAGCGGGTAGCTTATCAGGGTACGAAATATCTGGTCATTGTCATTAGTTTCGTTACTTTTGCCTATCTTAGTGTGTCTCCAGATGTGATGCATATGTATCTGGGAGACTCATTTATGTATCTTGTGCCGTGGATGGACTTTTATTTTATCAATCTCTTGGGAAGCCATAATGCAGGGATGTCGGCCATCATATATGCTGGTACGGATATTCGTCTTATCACGCGTTATTCCGCTTTTTCATACATCACGATGGTTATCGTCTTTTGGTTCCTCATACCATACTACGGTGCCAGAAGCATTGCTATCTCAGGAACACTCTGCAATATCATGCAAATGTCATTCTATTATTTCTACTATTGGCCTAAGAAACTGAAAATTGATTCACGGTACATCTTCTTCCACGATCTGTTACCGTTTATGATGGTAGGCCTCTCAGTGGCATTTGTTCTCAGATTGTTCACCGTGAGTGATTCACACGTCATTCAGTTCTTTGTTAAAGGAGCATTGTTCGTGATGGTTTTCTCGGCTGTCGTTTATGCAATGATTGAGAAAAAAGACCGCGACTTCTTTGGATGGTTTGTCAAAGTAAAGCTGTTGAGGAGGCCTGAGGCATGATGAATCCGGTTGTCTTGGTCTTGATGTCTACCTATAATGGTGAAAGGTTTTTAAAAGAACAGATCGACAGCATCCTTTCCCAGAGTGGTGTTGATGTCCGTTTATTGGTACGAGACGATGGTTCTAAAGATCTGACATGTTCAATCCTTTCGGAATATGCTTCTAAGCATAAGAATATAGAATATCGGGCATGTGAGAATGTTGGCTTCGTCAGGAGTTTTTCTGCTTTGGTGGAAATGGCTTTGGAGGTGGAATCGCCAGTAGATTTCTATGCCTTTGCAGACCAGGATGATATCTGGATGCCAGAGAAACTTGCAACGGCATGCTCTGCCCTGACTGGTAAAGATGACTCGAGGCCTCACCTCTTTACCTCGAACTCAATGCAGATTGATGCTGACGGGAATGAAATAGGACTTTTCCATAAGGGGCCGCAACCAAAATTCAGGAAAGGGAATGTACTTGTTTTCGGTACAGAGCAAGGTTGTAGTATGGTGTTCAACAGGAAGGCCGCCGAACTATATTCGTCGTGTGAGCCCAAACTGACTTGGCATGACCGTTGGTTGTATCATATATGTTATTTCCTTGGCAGTGTGACTTATCATCACAATCCCCTTTTTTATTACCGCAGGCATGAGAATAATGCGCTGGCTAACCTCCATGCCGGTAGTCTTGAAGGAGAGCAAAGTAAGATTGTTAGAGTCTATCGAATACTGTTTGTAGAACCGCCTGTTACCAATCATGTGGAGATGGCTAAGGAGTTCTATGATCATTTCTCCTCTAAGTTAGACAGCTCAGACCGCAGGCTTCTTGAACGGTTTATTGTATGCCGGAAGAGTATTATCTCAAAGATTTATATGTTGTTCTCACGTCATTTTATATATCCCTATTATGATGCGAATGAAGGTCGGCTGCTAAAATGGTTGATTTTGTCAGGCAGACTTTAAGGCTTTGAAGATGGAATCAAAGAAAATACTTGCAATTGTTGTAACATATTATCCTGAGAAAGAGCTGCTTGTCAGGAATGTCCAAGCGTTTATTGAACACGTTGACAAGGTCTTAATATGGGAGAACACCCCCTCTCCAGACAAACTGGATTATAGGTTCATAATTCACGAGAAAGTAGAATATTTCGGTGATGGTATCAATAGTATTTCGAGAGCGTTAAACTTTGCTTGGGAATATGCCAATGAGAAAGGGTACGACTATTTGCTGACAATGGACCAAGACTCCTATTTTGAGAACTTTTATTTCTATGTGGCAAAAACTGTCCTCTGCGAGGATGCCCCTATTGGCATATGGACACCCCAGATGAACAAAGAATTTGTCTCGTCAGAATATGAAGAAATAGATATCCCTATTACATCAGGGATGCTTGCCTCTGTAAAGATTGTCAATGAGATAGGTGGTTGGAATGAATCGTATACCATCGCCTCTGTCGATGATGAGTTCTTCCTACAGGCACATCAATGTAAGATTAAGAAGTATAAGGTAAAGGATGCGTCATTGCTTCAACGCTTTGGTATCACACAGGTTGTTACGGTATTTGGACACAAGCTGGAACTCAGAAATTATGGTCCTCAGCGGCTTTATGATATCTATCGTAATAATATCATTCTGATTAGGAAGTATCCAAAGATAGACTATCTGAGGAAAAACTTTTTCCACTATTGGTTGAAGGCAATTGTCTTGGTGTTCTTGTTTGAGAATCAGCGCTTTAAAAAGACGGCAGCGATTTTCAAGGGTATCCTGTCTGGGCTCAGATATAAGAACGAAGAACTTAGGAATCTTGGTATATCGAGCCTAAAGAAGGAGACGAATGTCTTGGTTCTGATGTCTACCTACAACGGTGAGGCTTATTTGAGAAGACAGTTGGATAGTATCCTTCATCAAGAAAAAGTAAACGTTCACCTGATGGTTAGAGATGACGGCTCAACAGATCAGACCTGTGCTATCCTTGCGGAGTACGCCGAGAAATTTCCTAACATGGAATGGCAGACATCAGAGAATGTTGGCTTTGTCAGGAGCTTTTCCATTCTTGCGGAGAAAGCATTAGGATATCCTACTCCTATAGATTATTATGCATTTTCTGATCAGGATGATATCTGGATGCCGAACAAATTGAAAACGGCATGTCGTTATTTGGAGGATTCTGATCAGAAAACACCTTTGCTGTTCTCTTCCAATTCATTGTTCGTAGACGACAACATGAGCGTCCTAGGCACTTTCCATATGGAAACTCCACATTATACTAAACAGAATGTGATGATTTACCCTACAGAACAGGGATGCAGTATGGTGTTTAATAGAAGTGCCTTGGTGCTTTATGATGAAAATCCTCCGAAATATGCATGGCACGACAGATGGATGTGCTTGATCTGTAATTTCCTAGGCAAGTCTGTTTATTGTCAAAGTCCGTTATTCTACTACCGTATTCATGGCGGTAATATGATAGGCAAAAAACAGAAATTCTGGGATAGAATCGTTGACGATGTTAAGTTCTTCTTTACATCTGATGCAAAGAACTCTCAGATGGTTGAAGAATTTTATCAATCATTCCAGCCTCTTCTTGGCGATGAGGATCGGGAGATTCTCAATGTGTTCCTTCACTATAAGGACTCTATCAGGAATAAGTGGAAGATTGTTATGTCTCCAGAGTATCAACGAGCTTCAAACTGGCAGGAGCGGATGAGAAAAGCCGTGCTTTTGCTTTTTAATAAGATTTGAATATGAAACTCAGTATCATTATACCTGTCTGTAACGTAGAACAATACATAGGTCCCTGTTTGGAAAGTATCTATCGACAGGGACTGTATGATGGAGATTTTGAGGTCATTGTTATCAATGATGGCTCGACGGATAATAGTATAACGGTAGTGGAGGACGTAAGGATTCGACATCATAACATCATTATTATCAATCAAAATAACGCAGGTCCATCTGTGTCTCGAAATGCAGGGATGGAGAAGGCCACAGGAGATTATGTGTTGTTTGTGGACTCAGATGATTTGCTTATGGATGGTGGTCTCTCTGTGCTATTAAAGAAGGCCTTGGAAACTCATGCAGATATGGTGGTCGCTGATTTTATGCGGCTGAATGATGAAGAGATTATATCCGTCTACGATGCTCAGTTTGTGGATACTCAGGTTGTAGACAAGACGGGGTTGGACTATTACGTTGAAGATTATGATCCTGGTGTAGGAAGCTTTATCTGGCGTATCTTATATAAGAGGTCTTTCCTTAATAACAATCATATCAGACTCGAACCAGGTGTATATTATGAAGATATACCGTTCTTACAGGAATGCTATCTTAAAGCCAGTCGTGTCATAGGCTTACACCTATTATATTATATATATAGAATTAGACAGCGCTCGTGTACTTACTCCTTCACCATGAAAAATGCGATGGATTATAATACGGCAATCGCTAATTCATGGCGGCTGACAAAGATTCCCAATCTACCAGAAGTGGTTATCAGGAGGCAGAAAAGAAACATATACCTGTTCTTCAATTATGCAATAGATTGTATTATCAGTGTTTTTAGTAGCCCTTCAGAACGGAAAGAAATTATAGATGATTTAGTAAGGAAGGTGCCTGATTTGCATTTCGAAGGAGGATTGATGCCAAGAGTAGTGTCTTCTCTTTTCAGAGCGATGCCTTATGCATATGTCCAGTGGCGTCTATTCAATACGAAGGTGGCAAATTGGCGTCGTGCGCGGTTAGGATTTTAAACAGTTGTAAGATGAAGGTTCTATGGTTTTCCGTAACACCAATCTCTCTGAATGCAAAAGAGAATACCGGAATTGAAGGCAAAGGGTGGATCTCGTCGCTATTACGGATTGCAGTGGGCATTGAGGACTTGGAGCTGGTGGTTGCGTATGAGAATTATTCGCCTCATAGAAAAGAAATTGAAGAAGCAGGAAGGCTTAAGATTATACCCATCAATATCTGTCGATATGGGAAAAGGCAGATTATAAAAGACATGATGACTTATCGTGAGGTTGATGAATTTATCATCTCGGAATCGTTGAAGATTGTTGAAGAGAATAAACCTGACTTGATTCATGTCTTTGGCTCAGAATGGTGCTTTGGATTGTTGGCCAAATATGTGAAAATACCTGTGGTTATCCATATCCAAGGATTCTGGTCACAGATTAGAAACAGTCTTTTGTTACCAGGGCAAAGTAGCCTTTTCGATAGGTTAAAACCTGAGTTGCTCACTCATCCGTTGGGCTTCTTCGCAAGATATCAGTATTATAATCTTTCTTTGGAGCGTCATCGTCGTGAGGAAGAGATACTGAGGAGCAACAGATATTTCATGTGTCGTACACGATGGGATCAGGCTGTTGTCAGGTTCTACAATAAAAATGCCCAAATCTTTCATGTCGATGAGGCCTTACGTCATGAGTTCATTAATTGCAAGAAGAGATGGAAACCACGTGTGGCAGACAGGCAAATCGTACTGACTACCATAGGTGCCTGTTATTCAATCAAGGGACCTGATGTCGTATTGAAGACAGCCAAGCTCATCCGGGAGAATACGGATTTTAAGGTCAAATGGAAATGGATTGGTGGCACGGATGATGATATTAGGGAATTTGAGAAGTTGACAAAAGTGAAGGCTTGCGAGGTCGGCCTTAAAATGATGGGCAGTATGAATGCCACCGAAATGATTCAAGAGATGTTGGGTTCTGATATGTATGTCCATACGTCCTATTCCGACAATAGCCCCAATGCGGTGTGCGAGGCTCAGTTTCTTGGTATGCCAGTGATTGCAACGGATACAGGGGGAGTCGTGTCATTGTTCAGCGAACAATATGACAAGGATATGATTGTCCCAATGAATGATCCGTTCTATCTGGCTTCAAAGATTATTGAACTCCGTGAGGATAGCACGAAGGCGAGGTCTCTTGCAGACGATAATTGGAATGTTGCCCATCAGCGACATGATGAAAAGAAAATATCAGAACAGTTAAAAGAAACTTATCTCCGACTATGCGCTTTATAGATGCTGTGTATTTCCTTTTCCTGTTGACTTTGTCATTGGATCCGACGGGTTTCCACTCGCGGCTAAAGGATCTGCTGTTTGCTGTGTTGGTGATTTACGGTGTTATCTATTGTCTGAAACGGCGTGTATATCTTGCACCTATAAATAGGGTAACCTTTCTTGCCATTCTTCTCATTCCGTTGTGGGGCGCGTTTATAGCGTATATTACTGGAGAACTGAAAGATTCTGCTTATGCCACAAGTCAGGTGAGATCGATGTTGTATATATGTATCTTCCTCTTTATAGTGACAATGAGGTTGGATGTGCTCCTGAAAGCTATATGGATCAATGGTATAATAATGTCGATTGTTACCTTGGTGCTATTTTTCTTGTCGCAGCTTGGTGGCATTTTCCTTGCTGCTATCTATGATTACTGTAATGCCTCAGATAATTTTACGATGGCCTATAACCGTAATTTTTTGGGCTTTTCTGTCAATGGCCTTTATCTGAAGGCTGGCTCGCTTATTATATTCTCGTTCATATACAATCTTTACCAGTATAAAGGGCGATTTAAATTGTTGTTTTCAGCCGTTCTTTTCCTGTCTCTGATGGTTGCAGGCTCTAGAACCCCTATGCTTGTTCAGTTGCTGATACTACTTATTTACTTGTATGATAGAAACTTCATTGGCAAATTTATGACACGGCTTTCAGCTGTGGCACTTTTGGGAATGCTGATAATTCTGACCTATATGTTAGCTACTCAGAAGAACGAGAAGTCAAATGAAGTGAAATATGACAACTTCGAATCCTATGTTGAAGATATAGAAGATAAAGGGCATCCCATCTGGGGGGCAGGATTAGGTAGCGAGTTCTTTGCCAAAGGGCGTAATATGCGGCTTTCATATACAGAGCTATCTTATATGGATATATTGCGTATGTACGGTCTTCCCGTTGGAATATGCTTCATATTCTTCTTCTTTGCCCCTTATTTCTGGTTGTGGAAGTATTATCCCCGATCCTTGTTCTTAAAGCGATATACTCAGGGATATGTACTCTTCCTAATTCTGTCTGGTACGAATCCTCTCCTGCTGGGCTCAATAGGCCTAACTGCATTAGCTATGTTTATGGCCATTGTCAATAAAACCTCAGAAATGGAAAAACAAAAGAGGGAGCTTCTGTTAGAGTCGGATGGCTTAGGCACAGTGGAGGAAGAAAACAAACCGTTGGTGGTTGATAATTGCATGCTAAGATGAAAAAAGTTACTATATTGTTGTCTACTTTTAATGGAGAGGCTTATCTGGAGGAACAACTTGAGTCGATTGCTGCCCAGAAAGATGTCGTGACAGATATACTTGTGCGTGACGATGGCTCTTCAGACCATACTCATGACATATTGAATCAGTGGCAACAAAAGAAAAGTCTCACGTGGTATCAAGGTGAGAATGTAGGTCCAGCACGCAGTTTCATGGAACTACTACGCCATGCTGGCGACTCATGCTATTATGCCTTCTCAGACCAGGACGATTACTGGCTCTCTGATAAGCTGAAGGCAGCTGTTGACAAACTGGAGTCATATGAGAAGCGTCCAGCACTCTATTTCTGTCAGACAGAGTTGGTTGATAAAGACCTAAATCGTGTGAACAGTGTAATTATCCATCCACGGCTGACTTTTGGCGAGTCTTTGGTCTATCAGTTCGTGGGTGGTTGTACGATGGTGATGAATCGTGCTTTGCGAAATATCATTCTTAAATACGAGCCCATGTACTTGAGCATGCACGATGTATGGATCTACGATGTGGCCCAGGCTATTGGTGCTCATGTGGTGTTCGATCATATCCCTCATATCCTTTATCGTCAGCATGGTGGCAATGTGACAGGACAATCTACTTCTGTCATGACAGAATGGAAGCATCGTACAGGACGCTTGGTGAAGCGCGATTTGCATTCACGTTCGAAACTCGCCCAAGAGATTTCTAAGGGATTCTTCGATATGATGCCAGAGGAGAACCAGAGTATTTTGTCAGACTTCATTTCAGGAAAGACGCATCTGAGGCAGCGTCTAGGTCTTCTTCGTGACCGTCGTTTCCGTTGTAGCGACCGGGAAACTTATCATAATTTCCGCTTGGCCGTTCTTATGAATATCTATTAGTGCACCATGTGTCCACGCATATCTGTTATTACAATCACTTATAATAGTGCTGCAACAATCGAAGAAACCATCCGCAGTGTGACGATGCAGGATTATCCCGCATTGGAGTATGTGATTATTGACGGAGGGTCGACAGATGGTACGCTTGACATTGTCAAGAAGTATCAGGACAAAATTCAAGTGCTTGTTTCTGAGCCGGATAAGGGTATCAGCGATGCCTTTAACAAAGGTGTTGCCCGTGCTAGTGGCGAGATTATCGGCATCATTAATTCTGATGATATCCTGCTGCCTGGGGCATTGCAGGAGGTGGCTGCGCATTATGATCCTAAGGTGGATGTCTATAGTGGCCTTATCCTTTTCTGGGATGAGAATACTGACGAGACATTCCCCAGCTATCCAGACGTGACATTCGATAAACTGAGACTTCAGTATAACGTGGCTCATCCAGCTCGTTTTGTTCGAAAAGATGCCTACCAGCGATATGGTACATATCGAGTTGACCTTCGCTATATGATGGACATCGATCTGCTCTGCCGTTTCTATAAGCAAGGAGCAAAATTCCTTCTTGTCGAAAAACCGCTTGCCAAGTTTCGTATAGGTGGTACCACTAATGATCCGATATACAAGAAGAAGGATGATTATCGTGCCTTTGTGCTGAGCTTTGGAGGTTCTCAGTGGGATTTCCATCGTATATGGTTGCAGGCTGTGATAAAATATAACCTGATACAACTTGGTTATCGCCTTTTTGGTAGCAATCTGAAATTCAAAATACAGCATAATACTTTTTTAAAGCGTTTGATACCATTATGAAAATCATTCGTGCCACTACGGTTCCACAGTCTCTCGATACCTTTTGCCGTGGCTTGCTGAAAATATTAAACGAGAAATATGAAGTCGTGGCCCTGTCTTCACCTGGTGAGGAGATGAAAGCTATTGCTGAACGGGAAGGTGTTCGTACCATTGCGATCCCGATGGAACGGCATATCTCTCCATGGAAAGACCTTGTTGCCTTGTGTCGCTTGATTAAGGTGTTCAGCGAGGAGCAGCCTTCAATGGTTCATTCCATGACACCGAAGGCGGGACTGCTCTGTATGGTTGCAGCTCGTATTACGCATGTGCCGGTGAGGATACATACGTTTACAGGGCTTGTGTTCCCAACGGCAAAGGGGTTTAAGCGTAGGTTACTGATGTTGACGGATAAGATTACCTGCCGTTGTGCTACGCATGTTATTCCTGAAGGCGAGGGAGTAAAGAAAGATCTCCTTGACTATGGCATTACTACCAAGCCCTTACGTGTGCTTGGCTTTGGAAACGTAATGGGTGTGGATATGGCTTTTTATAGCCGTAGACCAGAGGTGATGGAGAAAGCCCGTCTTTTGCGCGATGAGCATTGTTTCACCTTCCTCTTCGTTGGGCGCATCGTACGTGATAAGGGTATCAATGAACTATGTGAGGCCTTCGACAAGCTGTCTCATGAAGACAAGAATGTACGCCTGCTACTGATTGGGCCACGTGAAGATGGTTTGGATCCTGTGTCAAAAGAGTCGTTTAACATCATGGAGTCGAATCCTTCTGTTACTTATGTGGGACCGAAGTTTGGCGACGACTTGTTGGCCTACTATGCATCGTCCGATTGCTTTGTCTTCCCAAGTTACCGTGAGGGATTCCCCAATACAGTTCTCGAAGCAGGTGCAATGGGATTGCCTAGTATCGTTACTGATATTAATGGCTCTCGTGAGATTATTGTGGAGAACGAGAATGGATACATCATACCGCCTCAAGATAGTGATGCTCTTCTGGCTGCCATGCGGCGTATAATGAGCGATCGGCGGAGACGTTCCTATATGGCATCACATGCCAGGAATATGATTGGGTGCCGATTTGAGCAAGGGTTCGTGCGGCAATGCCTCTACGATTTTTACGATATCGTCATGCCAACTTCCTCATAAAATGTATTACTCCACATATCACATTCTACCAACAAGTGTATAAGTTTTTTTTGAAAAGATTCTTGGATTTCCTGATTGCACTCATCGCATTGGTGTGCCTCTCGCCATTACTGGTCGTGGTTACCCTATGGCTACATGTGGCCAACAAAGGTGCTGGGGCTTTCTTCTTACAGGAACGGCCTGGTAAGGACGGCAAGATTTTTAAGATCATCAAATATAAGACCATGACAGACGAGCGTGATGCCTATGGTAATCTGCTCCCTGATGAGCAACGCCTGACGAGGGTGGGACGGTTTGTACGTTCCACGTCGATTGATGAGTTGCCGCAGTTGCTCAATGTTCTCAAGGGCGACATGGCACTGATAGGACCACGTCCTTTGCTGGTGCAGTATCTTCCTCTCTATTCTAAAGAGCAGGCTCGTCGTCACGAGGTGCGGCCAGGCATTAGTGGATGGGCACAATGTCATGGACGTAACGCTATCTCTTGGACAGAGAAGTTCAAACTGGATGTTTGGTATGTCGACCATGTTTCGCTGAAGACGGATCTAGAGGTGGTATGGCTGACTATTCAGAAAGTGTTGAAGCGTGCTGATATTTCCGAACAGGGACATGCCACGATGGAATTCTTTAATGGACATAACTGATATGAATCGAAATATACTGATAACCTCAGCAGGAAAACGAGTGGTGCTGGTACAGATATTTCAGCGAACGCTGCAGGATATGGAATTCGACGCTAAAGTCTACACGACGGATATGCGTCCTGAAATGGCACCTGCTGGTATCGTCTCCGACGGGTGCATACCTGTGCCCCGTTGTACTGCTGATAACTATATAGACAGTCTCCTTGAAATCTGTCGTGAGAAGAAGATAGGAGTTGTCATCCCTACGATTGATACGGAATTACTCATTCTTGCCGAGAATTACCAGCGGTTTATGGACCAGGGGGTACGCTTGGCTGTGTCTGACAAGGCTTTTATAAAGGTGTGCCGTGACAAACGTCTGACGAAGGACTTCTTTTTGCAGGCAGGTATTGCCGTGCCTAAGCCTCTTGATAAGCAGCATCCTGTATTCCCAATGTTTGCTAAACCCTACGATGGTTCCCTGAGTACCAATATTCATGTCATCCGCCGTGAAGAGGAACTTTCTAAGGATATCCTCAATGATCCGAAGCTGATCTTTATGGAGTATATTGACCCTAAGGAGTATAAGGAGTTTACAGTCGACATGTATTACGGCCTTGATGGATGTGTAAAAGGTATTGTGCCACGTGAACGGATTGAAATTCGTGCAGGCGAGATCAATAAAGGTATCACCCGCAAGAACGGCATCGTGACATTCTTACGACAAAGACTGGGGGTACTCGAAGGTGTTAGGGGCTGTATCTGCCTCCAGCTGTTTTATCGCGACAGCGATGGTGACGTAAAGGGAATAGAAGTTAATCCGCGTTTTGGTGGCGGATTTCCGCTCTCTTATTATGCCAAGGCGAACTACGCCGAGTATTTGATACGAGAGTATTTGCTCGGGGAAACTGTCAACTATTCTGAAGCATGGCTCGATCGTACGCTGATGCTTCGATACGATAATGATATCATCGTCTATGACGCAAAAAAGTAGGGTGGCGGTCTTCGACCTAGATGATACGCTATACAGGGAGCATGACTATCTCTTGTCGGCTTATCGTGAGATTGCTGTCATGGTAGAGTCACGCTACGCGCTCGAAGGCATCTTCGACCGTATGTGCCGTTGGTGGCAGGATGGTGAGAATGTCTTTATGCGGCTGATTGATACGTATGGGTTGGACATGACAGTCGATGATCTGTTGATGAGCTATCGCACCCATATACCAGCCATCAGGCTTGATAGGTCAACCAAGAGTCTGTTAGACCATCTGCACCAGTATGCCATTATTGGTCTTGTCACAGATGGACGGAGTCTTACCCAACGACATAAGGTGGAAGCGTTAGGGCTGTCAGCCTATATTGACCCAGAGGATATCATGGTGTCAGAAGAGACAGGCTTCAACAAACCTTCGGAGGAGCCTTTCAGACATTTTATGGAGCGCTATCCTTCGTGCGCCTATTATTATATAGGGGATAATCCGGCTAAAGATTTCGTAGCGCCTAATCGTCTGGGCTGGACGACAATCTGCCTGCTCGACGATGGCTCTCATATCCATCAGCAGGACTTCAGTTTGCCGCAGCCAATGCTGCCACAGCATAGAATCTCTCAAATTTCGGAAATTGAAAACATCATTACATCATTATATAATGGCAAATAGAATCTATTTGTGCCTGGCTCACATGAGTGAGGCTGGCTGGGAACAAAAGTATATTCAGGAAGCATTCGATACAAACTGGGTTGTACCCCTCGGACCGAATGTCAATGGCTTCGAGGAAGACTTGAAGCAGTATGTCGGACAGCTCGCAGACGGTACGCCTGTAACCTCTAAGGAGATTGTTGCTTTGTCATCAGGAACGGCGGCCGTACACCTTGGACTGTTGGCTTGTGGCGTGGGGCCTGGCGACGAGGTGTTGGTACAGACTTTTACTTTCTGTGCGTCAACGCATCCTATCAAGTATCTGGGTGCCACGCCTGTGATGGTCGACTCTGAGACCGAGACGTGGAATATGGATCCGCAGTTGCTTGAAGAGGCTATCAAAGACCGTATTGCCGTGACAGGGCATAAGCCGAAGGCCATCGTGCCAGTCTATCTCTATGGCATGCCAGCCAAGATCGATGAGATCATGGCTGTCGCAGAGCATTACGATATCCCTGTGATAGAGGATGCTGCCGAGGGCTTCGGGTCCAGGTATAAGAATCGTGTCGTTGGCACTTTTGGCCGCTATGGCGTGCTGTCATTCAATGGTAACAAAATTATCACCACTTCGGGTGGTGGAGCGCTGATATGTCCTGATGCCGAGGCTCGTAACCTCATCATGTGGTATGCCACTCAGGCTCGTGAGGCTTACCCATATTACCAACATGAGGCAGTGGGCTACAACTATCGCTTGAGTAATATCTGTGCTGGCATTGGTCGTGGGCAGATGCATGTACTCGACGAGCATATTGCCCATCATCGCAGGATTGCAGCGATGTATCGTGACGCCTTTGCCGCAGTCGAGGGTATCACGTTCCATGACGAGCCGCAGGAGATGAAGTCTAACTTCTGGCTGAACACCATCCTGCTCGATGAAGACCTGCATGTTGTGGGCGAAGAGCATGCCTACGAACAGCCTGTAAACGGAGCCATAGGCGGAGCGGCAGGGCAGGTACATGGTGGCGGCCCTGTGCATACTGACTGTGAACCGAATCGTAATGTGGAGGCTATGCGCATGGCTCTCGACAGGGCTGGCATCGAATCGCGTCCGCTGTGGAAACCCATGCACCGCCAACCCGTCTATCGCGATGCGCCTGCCTATGTCAATGGCGTTAGCGAAAAACTGTTCCAGAAGGGACTCTGTCTACCCTCCGGACCAATGGTCTCTGATGACGATGTCGTCCGAATCATTGATACAATCAAGAATAATATCATCTAATTCTTTATTTTGTTATTATGACTTTCTTCCGTAAACTGGCAAATTGGTATTTCCGCCGAAACTCACTGCCCTATTGGAGCATCTTCGTGCTTGATATGCTCATCCTATTGGCATCGGGTATCATCAGCTACTGGATTTTCACCAACTGGGCTGATCTGACAATGCGTATGCCGACACTACTTGCTTCGTTGTTCGTCTATCTGTGTTTGAGTGTTATTGGTATCCGTTATTTCCATACTTATGCAGGCATTGTGCGCTATTCCTCATTCATCGACCTGATGCGAGTGGCGTATGCAAATATTGTGTCGCTGGTGCTGGCCTTGGGTGTACATTATTTCATGTTCTCGGCACCAAGTCAGTATTTCGAGCCGCTGTCAGGCCGTCAGATTGTTCTGATGTTCGTCCTTGCTACGCTCTTGATGTGGGCTATGCGTGTGCTGGTGAAGACCGTCTACGACGTGTCTACCGCTGACAATAGTGCCTTGCGGGTGTTGGTCTATGGTGCACAGAGTGGCGGCGTGGGCCTAGCAGAGAGTATCCGCACCCAGACCCCGCGGCGATTCATTCTTAAAGGTTTTATCTCTCACAACCGTCGCCTGCGTCATAATCAGCTTGTTGGTGAAAAGGTGTTTACGATGGAGGACGATCTGCGAAAGGTGATCGACGACTATCATATCGGTGCTGTACTTGTGTCACCCTACCGCACCAATGATTTCCGTAAGAACCAGGATCTGCAGGATCTGCTCATCAGCAATGGCGTTAAGATATTCATGGCCCAGAACGCCATTGAGGTTGAGAAGCCTGGCGAGGAGGATGACAAGTCGGATATGGAGGATATTCAGCTCAAGGAGGTGTCGGTAGAAGACTTGTTGCCGCGTGCCGAGATTAAGGTCGACATGAAGTCGGTGAGTGAGTTGCTCAGCGGCCGTCGCATCCTCATTACAGGCTCTGCTGGTTCCATCGGCTCAGAGATGGTACGTCAGATTGCTACCTGTAAGCCTGCATCAATGATGCTTATCGATCAGGCGGAGACACCTCAGCACGACCTGCGGCTAATGATGGCCAAGGAGTATCCAAATATCGATGTGCATGTTGTGGTAACCACCGTCTGCAGCATGTCGCGCATGGATGCCATCTTCAACCAGTTCCGTCCAGAGTATGTGTTTCATGCTGCCGCCTATAAACATGTGCCAATGATGGAAGACAATCCCTCTGAGGCGGTTATGAATAATGTTTACGGTACGAAGGTTATTGCAGACCTGTCTGTAAAATACGGCGTGCGCAAGTTCGTGATGGTGTCTACGGATAAGGCTGTGAATCCGACCAACGTCATGGGCTGCTCGAAGCGCATTTGCGAGATCTATGTTCAGACGCTCGATCGCGCTATCAAAACCACGCAGTACGGCGGTCCTGGACTTCAACTGGCAGCCGATTTCAAGCCAGTTACACAGTTCGTTACCACCCGTTTTGGAAATGTCTTGGGATCAAATGGCTCCGTCATACCCCTCTTCCGAGAGCAGATTCGGAAGGGCGGCCCTGTCACCGTCACTCATCCCGACATTATCCGCTATTTCATGCTCATCCCAGAGGCATGTAAGCTTGTGCTCGAGGCTGGCACGAAAGGGAATGGTGGCGAGATATTCGTCTTCGACATGGGACGACCGGTAAAGATTGCTGACCTGGCGAAGCGCATGATTAGCCTTTCAGGAGCGAAGAATGTGAAAATAGAGTACACAGGCCTGCGCGAGGGCGAGAAACTCTTCGAGGAAGTGTTGGGCGACAAGGAGACTACAAAGCCTACCTTCCACAAGAAGATCCGCATTGCTGAAGTACGACCCTACGACTTCAACGAGGTGAAGCAAGCTATCGACGACTTGATAACCATCTCGAAGAAGTATAATGATATGGAGACGGTACGAATGATGAAGCAGATTGTACCGGAATACAAGTCAAACAATTCTGTCTACGAGGAACTCGACCTTCCCAAGAAGACGGAACCAACGAAGAATGTTGCAGAAATGTCGTGAGATATTTATATAGGAATCGTTTTTTATGATGATCCCCTGTCAGCGTGCCTGGCGGGGGATCTTTTGTATGTGATAGGCAGAAGGCCCTAACAGTGCAAAAGTAAAACAAGTTGTTTTGCTTTCAGAGTGGGTGAGGGTTATTCCTATGGCGAGTAGAGGCTACTGTATGATGAGGCCTCCGTTGGGCTGGATGGTGACCTTGGCGCGCCCCTTCTTGTCAGGCTTCAGTGTGGTGAGTATGGGCTCGCCGGCCTTGGAGTCAACATAGTACTGCAGCGTTTGTCCTGGTGCAAACATGGACAGGTCGAGGGTGAGCGTCAGTGGCTCCTTGAGGGCGTTGAGGCCGGCAACATACCATCGCCCGTTAAGGGCTTTTCGGGCAATGACGACATAGCAGCCTGGATAGCCGTCGATGAAGCGTGTCTCCTCCCACGTCGTAGGTAGCTGACGAAGGAAATCCATTTCAAAATGGGGAAGCTCCGTTAGGTTGTTTGGCTGCATGGCCACACACTGTACGGATGTCTGCATGATGATGCCCGAGGCCATCTCGAAGATGTCTGTCGTGTGTCGTGGGTGGCGACTCTTGTTGTCTGGCGACAGACGCTTGTTCATGATGATGCCACCCCAGTCCATCGAGGCTGTGGCATTGCGACAGAAGGGGTGTAGCGTGAGGTCGAAGGGCTCTCGGATGGCGGCATCCTCATTGAAGAACACGTTCTCTGAGGCGAGCACAGCCTCTGAGGCGACGAAGTTGGGATACATCCGCTCCCAGCCGCGCGGCACGGTGCAGCCGTGAAAGACCACCTGCAGGCCGTAGCGGTTGGCGTCACTGAGGATATCTTCGTAGAGGCGCATCGTCTCCTGTTTGTCACCACCGAAGAAATCGACCTTGATCCCCTTAATGCCTATCGACTGCATCCAGCGCATCTCTCGCTCGCGGGCGATAGCTGTAGCCATGCAGTCGCGAGGCCCTTGTGGGGCATCGTTCCAGAAACCGTTGCTGTTATACCATAATAAGAGGTGTACACCTTTCGACTGGGCATACTTCGAAAGCTCTGCGATACGGTCGCGGCCTATCTGCGTGTCCCACCAATTGTCTACGAGGCAGTATTCGAATCCCATTGTGGCGGCGAGGTCGATAAACTTTACTTGGTCGTCGTAGTTGATGCTCTGATCCTGCCAGATGAGCCAGCTCCAGGTGTAGCGCCCTGGCTGATAGGCGATGGAGGGCTCGTAGCAGGGCTCGACGAGGTCATAGCTGATGGTGGTTTCGACGATGGGTTTGAGTGTGGCTCCTATGGTGATGGTGCGCCATGGAGTCTTGCCAGGCAGTGGGATGGCGGCGAAGGCGGTGCCAAAACCATTGTTCTCGCCAGTATCAGGGTAGGCGATGGTATAGCCCATACCTGCCTGATAGTCAGAGAGATGGCTCCCACAATAGTTTGAACCTACACCTGTCTCACTGACGAGCGCCCATCCCTGTGGCAGGTGGAAGAGGGCAGGGAAGATGTAGCCATGACCATATCTCGAGGCAGTGTCCAATGCGGCATCCGCGCTATACACTTCCTCATAGCTGGGCTTCGTCTGCTCCCAGCCTGTCTCTGGGCCTATCTGTGGTGAGATGAACGTTGTGGTGCCATTGGGAAAGTTGAAGCTGCTTAACTCGCTCCTGATACGCAGACGTTTTGTGTCTTTGCCCTCCCACTGCTGGCGCGGAATAGCATAATGGAAGGCGATGTCGTTGTTTGACACCTGGAAGACGACAGAAAAACGCTGGTGGTCAGCGTTCTCGATGTCGAGTACGGCCCTAGTGGCTTTGTAGTCACCCTTCGAGGCTTTGGTGCCACGCATCGAGTAGGCGTCGCTTACAGGAGACAATTGCGAATTGACAATTGACAATTTCTTGCTGAAGTCACCAATGCTGGTCTTCAGTCCCAAGGCCGAAGGGAGTATCATCGGCTGGTCGTTGAGGCTGGCCGTATAATAGAGCCGTCCGCCTGCGTCGCTGATGGTGACCTGAAGGTTGCTGTCTGGTGACGAAATGATAACGTCACCAGCCCATGCGAAGACTGATGACGCTAATAATATGGATAAAAAAACTTTTCTCATTACAACAACTGGTCGCTTTCAATGTCCTTGAAATACTTGTAGGTACTAACCTTCAATTCGTCGGCGGCCTCCTCGTCACAGACGATGATGCCGTGAGCGTGCATCTGAAGGGCGCTGATGGTCCACATATGGTTGATACTTCCCTCAATGGCTGCCTGGAGAGCACGGGCCTTCAGGTGGCCATTGGCTAAAATCATTACCTCGCGGGCATCCATTACTGTGCCTACGCCCACAGTCAAAGCGTGAGCAGGCACGTTCTCAGGTTTGCCGCCGAAGAAACGGCTGTTAGCGATACGGGTGTCGGTTGTGAGAGTCTTCATGCGGGTACGACTGCGCAGTGACGAACCGGGTTCGTTGAAGGCGATGTGGCCATCTGGGCCGATACCTCCGATGAAAAGGTCGATGCCGCCTGCCTCCTGTATCATGGCCTCGTACTTGGCACACTCCTCGATAAGGTCGGGGGCGTTACCGTTGAGGATGTGGATGTTCTCCTTGGGACAGTCGATGTGGTCGAATAGGTTGCGGGCCATGAAAGCGTGATAGCTCTCAGGGTGTGTTTCTGGCAGGCCCACGTACTCGTCCATGTTAAAGGTGATGACATTCTTGAATGACACCTTGCCAGCACGATTGGCCTCGACGAGGGCATTGTACATACCTACGGGGGAGGAGCCTGTGGGGAGGCCAAGGACGAACTTGTGGTCGGGCGTTGGGTTGAACTTGTTAATACGTTCAATAACGTGGTTTGCCGCCCACTGCGACAGCTTCTGATAGTCTGATTGGATAATTACTCTCATAACGTTTTAATGTTTAGTTGGTTCGTAATCTGGGTGCAAAAATACAAAAAATCTGAAAAAATGAAAGAGAAATGGGATATTTTTTTTATTAATGTGTGTTAATCCGTCCGTACTCTCGTGGAAAAGCCTTATCTTTGTGCGCAAAAAGACAGTTAAGATTGAAAGAATTTGTAATATCAGAAGCGAAGGCCGAGACAGCAGTGCTGGTTGGACTGATTACCAAGGAGCAAGATGAGGCCAAGACGAAAGAATATCTCGACGAATTGGAATTCTTAGCAGATACTGCTGGCGCTGTGACGGTGAAACGGTTCACCCAGAAGGTGGGCGGTCCGAGTCAGACGACCTATGTTGGCAGTGGCAAACTTCAGGAAATCAAACAATATATCAAGGCGTGTCAGGATGCTTACGATGAGTGGATAGATTCGAGGAAAGAAGAAAGTGGAATGTGGGATGAGAATACACAGTTATCAGACAAACCTCCTTCCTCTTTCCACCTTCCCCTTTCCTCAAAAAAAGAACCTCAGCCAGTGGGGATGGTGATCTTCGACGATGAGCTCTCTGCAAAGCAGATTCGTAATATAGAGCAAGAGTTGCAGGTGAAGATCCTCGACCGAACTTCGCTCATCCTCGACATCTTCGCTATGAGGGCACAGACCGCTGAGGCTAAAGCCCAGGTGGAGCTGGCCCAGCACCGTTACATGCTACCCCGTCTGCAACGGCTGTGGACCCACCTGGAACGTCAGGGCGGTGGCTCTGGCTCTGGAGGTGGCAAGGGTTCGGTGGGTCTGCGCGGACCCGGTGAGACGCAGTTGGAGATGGACCGTCGTATTATCCTTCAGCGTATCACTTTGTTGAAGCAGCGGCTATTGGAGATAGACAAACAAAAGACTACGCAGCGTAAGAACCGTGGCAGGCTCATCCGCGTGGCGCTCGTGGGCTATACCAACGTGGGAAAGTCGACGATGATGAACCTCCTGTCAAAGAGCGATGTGTTTGCAGAGAATAAACTTTTTGCCACCCTCGACACCACTGTAAGAAAGATGGCCATCGACAACCTACCTTTCCTATTGGCCGACACCGTGGGTTTCATCCGTAAACTACCCTCAGACTTAGTTGAATCTTTTAAGTCGACCCTCGATGAGGTGCGCGAGGCAGACTTGTTGGTGCATGTGGTAGATATCTCGCATCCCGACTTCGCGGAGCAAATCAGTGTGGTGGAACACACGCTACAGGAACTGGGCTGTGCCGAGACCCCTATGATACTCGTGTTCAACAAGATCGATGCCTATACATGGGTGGAGAAAGAGGAGGACGACCTGACGCCTGCCACGAAGGAAAACATTACGCTTGATGAGTTGAAGCGAACATGGATGGCACGTACGGGTGAGAACCAGCACTATATGGAGTGCGTCTTCATCTCTGCACGGCAGAAACAGAATATCAACGAGCTTCGCGAAATACTCTACAAACGAGTGCGCGAACTGCACGTACAGAAATATCCCTATAACGATTTTTTATATCAAGACTATGACTGAATACAGACAACTGACACAAACCGAGATTGAAGTCTTGGAGAACAATGGCTGCTGGGCTGAGGACTGGCAGAGAGTGATGGTGGCAGAGGGCTTTAAGCCCTACAACTTCCACCGAGTAATTTTCTATGGCGATATTCGTCTGGGAGAATTCAATAAGCAGGTAGAGGTGACAAAAGGTTTCTTCAAACATTCCGGCATTAATGACACAACCCTGCGCAACGTGACTGTTGGCAACGACTGCCTTATAGAGAAGGTAGGTAATTATATCAACAACTACACCATAGGTAACGACTGCTATATATCGAACATCTGCACGTTGGAGACAACAGACGATGCCACCTTCGGCGAGGGCTCGGTCATCAGCGTGCTCAATGAGATGGGCGACGGCAATGTGACGATTTTCCGTGAATTAAACTCACAACTGGCATCGTTTATGGTGAAGCACTATGGCGACAAAGAACTGCGTCGCACACTCCAGCAAATGATTGAAGACGAGCTCCGCGTGACACGTCCAGATCGTGGCTATATTGGGAACAATGTGAAGATCATCAATGCCAAGGATATAACAAACACCATCATCAAGGGTGACTGTGAGATCAGTGGCGCAGCTCGCCTGTCGGAGTGCACGGTGATGTCGTCGATGGATGCCCCTGTGTTTATCGGTACAGGTGTGATTTGTGAGAACTCTATCATCTGTGATGGCTGTTCTATCAATAACTCCGTGAAAATGCAAGACTGTTTTGTGGGTGAGGCCTGTCAGGTCACCAACGGCTTCACGGCAGAGGCCAGCCTGTTCTTTGCCAATTCGTACATGGCCAACGGTGAGGCCTGTGCCGCCTTCTGCGGACCCTTCTCGGCCTCGCACCATAAGAGCTCGCTGCTCATCGGGGGAGAGTTCTCGTTCTATAATGCCGGATCGAATACAAACTTCTCCAACCATGCCTATAAGATGGGCCCCTTGCACTGGGGAACGCTTGAGCGTGGCACGAAGACGGCTTCAGGCGCCTATATCCTGATGCCTGCTACCATCGGCGCCTTCAGTGTGTGTTTTGGTAAGCTGATGCACCATCCCGACACGCGCAATCTTCCGTTCTCTTATCTGGTGGCTTATGGCGATGACTGCTATCTGGTGCCGGGCAGAAATATTACCACCGTGGGTCTCTATCGTGATATCAAGAAATGGCCTAAGCGCGACAAGCGTTCGAAGCAGTCGCGGAAGAGTATCATCAACTTCGACTGGCTTTCGCCTTTCACCGTGGGGGAGATCATGGAGGGAATCAAGATCTTGAAAGCCCTGCGCGAGGCCTCTGGTGACAATGTGTCGACCTACAACTTCCACGAGTATGTGATTAATGCCTCTTCTTTGCGCAAGGGACTGAAGTATTACGATATCGCCCTGCGTATCTACATGGGGGCCGTGCTGAAGCGTGCTCAGAAAGAAGGCTATATCGGACAACCCGCATCAGCCACTGGCAAGGGGCGCTGGATAGACCTCAGCGGACTGTTGCTGCCTGAGAGTGAAGAGCAGCGACTCATCAGCGATATCAAGACGGGTGTCATCGACAATATCCAGCAAGTGCTCGATCGCTTCACGGAGATCAACAACCACTACAGCGACTACCGTTGGGCTTGGAGCTACCAGATGATACTTGATTATTATCAGCTTGATTCGCTCGATGTCAAGGCCTGCGAGCATATCCGTGGCGACTATGTCAGGGCTCGTCGAGCCTGGATTGCAGAGATTCGCAAGGATGCGGAGAAAGAGTATGCTATGGGCGATGTAGAGAAAGAAGTCTTCGATGAGTTCGTAGAGAAGCTTGACCACGAGACTGACTATGAAAATTAGTTTGCGGCTTATAGTTTAAAGTTTATAGATGATATGATAAAGCGTTTGTTGATGGCTGTGGCTTGTATGATACTCGGAATGGGTGTGCAGGCCAAGGATTACAAGTATGAAACTGTTGAGGGCGACTTGATGCAGACCCGCATCTATACCCTTGACAATGGTCTGAAGGTGTTTCTGAGTGTGAATGCCGAGAAACCGCGTATCCAGACTTATATCGCCGTGAGGACAGGTTCTAAGAACGATCCGGCAGAGACCACAGGATTGGCCCACTATCTGGAGCATCTGATGTTTAAGGGGACGAAACAGTTTGGTACGAACAACCCTGAGGCAGAGGCGCCGCTGTTGGCAGAGATAGAGCAACGCTATGAAGCCTATCGCAGACTCACAGACCCAGAGGCGCGAAAGCAGGCTTACCATGAGATCGATTCGGTGTCGCAGGTGGCTGCCCAGTACTTCATACCCAACGAGTACGACAAACTGATGGCGGCCATTGGCGCAGAGGGCACTAATGCCTATACCTCGAACGATGTGACGTGCTATACAGAGGACATCCCCTCAAACGAGGTTGAGAACTGGGCAAAG
>OCTW011605153.1_pt1 | contig 23140 bp, 21 predicted proteins | sample 1539671 | NCBI WGS metagenome assembly OCTW01 (sample SAMN02144230, study PRJEB22623) | gut metagenome | biome: sheep rumen | host: Ovis aries | place: New Zealand | reverse complement strand
CCGGGGCTGTGAGGGCCCGGAGATTGTGCCAGTGGCACAATCTCACCGAACAGCGGGCCGGTAGGCCCTGGAGAAGGGACGAGAGGCAAATCCGTCGGGGGTTCCGTAGGGGGGTCGCAAGACCCCCCTGCGTGAATTTACATTTCGGTTTTCTTGACGTAAACATCGGAAGCTTATATAATGGAATCAATCGACATCCTGCCGTTTTCGCGGGATCAAACGGAAGCGCTTGAAGAAGGGAAGGAGGCAGCGTCCCGGAAAGGCGGGACGCGACAGGATATGGCTACGCTGCACAATACCGCCGCCAGGGGAGATTTCGCCAAAACCGTTCTGATGCCCGGCGACCCGCTGAGGGCCAAGTTCATTGCGGACAATTATCTGGAAAACGCCGTGCTGGTCAACAACGTGCGCGGCATTCAGGGCTACACCGGCGAATACAAGGGCAAGCGGGTGTCCGTCATGGCGTCCGGCATGGGGATCCCGTCCATCGGCATTTATTCCTATGAGCTGTTCAACATGTACGATGTGGAGAACATCATCCGCGTGGGCTCCGCCGGGGCGTATGATCCGGACCTCAAGGTCCGCTCGGTGGTGGCGGCCATGGGCGCCTTCTCCAATTCCGCCTACGGCGAGCAGTTCGGCTTCCAGGGGAACCTGTGCGCCTGCGCGTCCTATTCCCTGCTCAAAGCGGCGGAGGAAGCGGCGGGCCGCCTGAACGTGCCGCTGATCATCGGCCAGACCTATTCCTCGGATACCTTCTATTCCGACCGCAGCCAGATAGACGTGCTGCGCAAGCTCCACGTCCTATGCACCGAGATGGAAGCCTACGGCCTGTACCTGAACGCAGCCCGGGCGGGGAAAAACGCCCTGGCCCTGCTGACCATCTCGGACAACCTGAGCACCGGCGACATGTGTACGCCCCAGGAGGTGCGCGAGACCTTTACCCAGATGATGGAAATCGCGCTGGAGATCGCGTGAGGCTGCTGGTCTCCGCCTGCCTGCTGGGCGTGATGTGCCGCTACGACGGCCAGTCCAGGCCGGATGAAAAGGTCGTGGGCCTGCTTAAAAACCATGTGCTGGTCCCGGTCTGCCCCGAGCAGCTGGGCGGCCTTTCCACGCCCCGCTGTCCCTGCGAGATCCAGGGGGACCGGGTCATGAGCCGGGACGGGGACGACCGGACGGTGGAATACGAAAAGGGGGCGCAGGAAGCCCTCCGCCTCTGCCGCCTGTTTTCCTGCGAGGCGGCGGTGCTCAAGGCCAAAAGCCCGTCCTGCGGCCTGGGCTGCGTGTACGACGGGACCTTTTCCGGTGTTCTCCGGCCGGGCGACGGCGTGACCGCCGGCCTGCTCAAGAACAGCGGGGTGCCGGTGTATACCGAAAAGAACCTGCCGGAGGACTGGTTATGAACGTGGAGAAAACCACCATCGACGCCCTGCTGGGGCAGGCGGTCGGGGACGCTTTCGGGGTCCCGGTCGAATTCATGTACCGGAAAGAGATCCGATCCCTGAACCTCCGCGACATGGTCGGGAAAGAGGACAGACTGCCGTTTTTCAGCAAGTGGGGCCACATGATACCCCGCGGGGGCTGGAGTGACGACACGTCCATGACGATCGCCTCCATGGCCTCCATTATCAGCCATCATGGGGAGATCGACGAGGAGGACCATCTGCGCCAGTTCAACAGCTGGTGGACGGAAAGCAAATACTGCTGCCAGTACGCCCCCTTCGGCCTGGGCCAGAATATTTCCGTCGCCCTGCACTGGTACCGGATGGGCCGGCCTGCGCTGGAGTGCGGCGGCAAGGGCTTGATGGACAACGGGAACGGTGCCCTGATGCGGATCCTGCCGTTTTCGCTGCACTGCATTTTCCGCCATTTGGATACGGAAGAAACGGTCCGGGTCGTTTCCAACGGCTCGGCCATCACCCACGGGCACGACATCAGCAAGATGAGCTGCGTGATCTGGACGGAGTTTCTGCGAGGTCTTTCTCAGGGACAGGGCCTGGACCAGGCGATCGACCACGCGGAAAGCCTTCCCTATGGCCGGTGGTTTTCGGAGGAAGCCCTCGTCGCTCTTCAAAAGATTGTGCAAAAGGAAACCCGCAGCCTGTCTGAAGACGAGATCGGGCAGACCGGCTATGTCGTCGATACCCTGTATTCAGCCTTTTACAGCCTCCTCCACGCCGACAGCTTTGAAGAAAGCATCCTGAACGCGGTCAATCTCGGGTATGATACCGACACAGCCGGTGCTGTGACCGGCATGGCGGCCGGCATCCTGTACGGGCAGGATGGCATCCCGCAGCGCTGGATGGACAGGCTGCAGAAGCGGGACGAGCTGGAACAGTACGCCAGCGACTTCGCCGCCTGTTATCCCGAAAGTTGAAAGGAGCAATTCGTTTGAAACAGCTGACCCGATTTTTCCGACGGACGGTTTGCCTGACGCTGGCCCTGTTCCTGGCCTGCTCGTGTGCCCAGGCGGCCCCGGGGCGGGATGTGAGGGACCTGGATCTCCGGGTCAATCAGAGCCTCAAGGCCTTTGTCAACCTGATGGGTGGGGCCTGCTTGCTGCGGGACGTAAGGGAACTGAAAGAAAACGAAACGCCCTCCGATCCGCTGCTGGAGGGGGCGCTGCTGCTGGGCCTGTCTCGCGGCCTTCTGCCCAGGACGGACGGGGATCCCAATGACATGGAGGAAACCCTGACCGTATCCGCGGCGGAACAGCTGCTCTCCGGCCTGTTTGCCTGCCCGGGCGGGGTCATCTTTCCCCAGACGCCCGGCTGCCCCTGCATGAAGCGCAGCGGGGACGAGCTGACGGTGAACTTTGACGGCGTGGAGGCTTCGACGTCCGGCGGCGCGAGGATCTTTTCCGTCCAGAAGGAGGGAAGCGTCCTGACCGTGCTGGCGGACGTGTACACCTCCTTGGCCTCCTGGCAGACGGACCCCCTCGTGGTGTCGGAGGACTGCCTGACCTGGGAATACACGGCGCGCTTCGTGCTCCGGCAGGAGACCGGCAATTCCGACGCCCTCTTTGGCTACCGGCTGATTTCGCTGGAATCTTATCCGGAGTGGGCGCAGGGCTGCCTGGACGCGTGGCGTTCCGTCCGGAAGGACAGCTTTTCCTTTATCCTCCCGCCTGATATGGGCCGCTGGAGCGAATCGGGGACCTGGGAGGAAGGAAACAAGGAATACCGCTTTGAAACAGACGACGGCGCCGCCGTGCTGACTGTCCGGGAGGAGCCGGCCCGCTCCCAGGACCCGCTGAACTGGATCCGCTCGGACTATCTGGCCGCCCATCCGGACGCCCAGGTGAAGCTGGAGCCTCTGCTCCACTACGCCTCCGCCGAGACGCAAGGGGAATACGCCCTCGTCGTCGCTCCGGCGAACGGCACGGTGTACACGTTTCTTCTGAGGTTCCCGACAGAGCGGCAGTACGAATACAGCTTTGTCGGGGAAATGATCCGCAATTCCTTCTGGTGCCAGGGGGATTCGCTGGGCTGAACCATCTATTTTGGAAAGGACGAACCGCTATGAACCGTAAAATCGCCGCCCTGCTGGCGGCCGCGCTTTTGTGCCTGTCTTCCGTTTCCTGCCTGGCCTGGGGGGAGGATCCCCTCTGCTTTGGCGACCAGCCGCTCTACGCCTCCTATGACGACCAGGACCATCTGCAGATCAACGTCATCAAGGTGGACCAGAGCCCCAAGCTGGTTTATTTCGTCTGCGACATCCAGGTCAGCTCCCCGCAGGTCCTGAGCACGGTGTTCCACAACGACCGCGTCTTTGAGGCCGAGACCGACAAGCAGCGCCAGAGCCGGATGGAGAAAACCGCCATCCTCGAGACCATCGCCGAAAACCATCAGGCGGTGCTGGCGATCAACTGCGATTTCTGCGGCAGCCATGAAAACGGGATCATCATCCGCAACGGCGTCCTGTGCCGGGCGAAGACCACCAAGAAGCTGGACATGCTGATCATCGACCAGAACGGCGATTTTTCTCTGCACTATGACCGCACCGGGGAAGACCCCAAGGCCTTTGCGCAGGAGCTGCTGGACCGGGGCGTCTGGCAGACGATCGAGTTCGGCCCGGCCCTGGTGGAAAACGGGGCGGCCCTCCCGCTGGACAACAAGACCCACGTCATTTCCACCCGCTCCAGCCAGCTGGAGCCCCGTACCGGCATCGGCCAGGTGGGGCCGCTGCACTACGTGATCATCGTGGCCGAGGGCCGGCGGGACGGCTATTCCGAGGGCCTGAGCCTGCAGAACTTCCAAAAACTCTTCCTGGAGTACGGCGCGCAGACCGCCATCAACCTGGACGGCGGCGGGTCCACCAAGATCTGGTTCTACAACCAGGTCATCAACCGGCCCACGAGCCCGTCCAGGCAGGTCAGCGACGCGTTAATGTTCAAATAAAACACTGGGAGGGGGAATCCTTCCCCCTCCCACGCTGCCCCCTGGACAGATTTGCCTGTCACTTCGTTCCCGGGCGGCAAATCTGCAATGTATGTTTTCCTGACGGAAAACCCCGCCCACACCGGCGAAGCCGGTGTGTACGATCATTTGCGAGGGGGTTCCCCCTCGCCCTCCCCTCTTTACGGCAGCGAAAACCTATCCTCCCTACGCCCTTTGGGTTCGCTTTCAGCGAATCCGCCGAATGAATCGGCGGACGAATGGGAGGATATGCTTCCGCCGCCCCGATCTGGTTTCACTCACATCAGCATAGCAATCAACTTCATCTCCGGTTTCTGTAACAAACGCCTGTGATTTCTGAAAAACAGTTGCGAAAAAACGGGTTTATGTTATAATGATGAAGCTGCCGTTCCCTGTGGGATGGCGGAGAAACGGCGGAAAGGAGCCTTAAAACGGATGCGTTCAGGCGGCAGGAACAACCAAAAAGTAAAGAAAAAGGACAGCAGCAAGCTGGCGGTGCTGGCGGTGATGCTGGTGATCCTGACGGGCCTGATCGTCTTTCTGCCCAAGGAACCCATGGTGGTGGCGCGGAATGCCCAGGGCGGCGCGTCGGACGCCCGCGGCCTGGTACTGACGGAAATCATGTCGGACAACGCCAGTGCCCTGCCGGATGAAAACGGCGCCTTCGGCGACTGGGTGGAAATCCAGAACACGGCGGAAGCGCCGATCAACATGAAAAACATCGGCCTTTCCAATCGTTCCGACAAGATCCAGTTCCTCTTTCCGGACATCACCCTGGACCCCGGCCAGAGGATCATCGTCTTCTGCGACAAGGTGAACCGGGACGATCCCGCGGGCACCCTGCACGCCAAGTTCAAGCTGTCCAGCCTGGGCTGCGCGGTCTTCCTGTTTGACCAGTACGGCGCGGGCCTGGACCAGGTCACGGTGCCGACGCTGAACGCGGACGAAAGCTACCAGCGCACCGCCGCCGGCTGGGTCAAGACCGACCAGTACGCCCCCGGCTATGAAAAGTCCGAGGACGGGCATTTCGATTATCTGGCCAACTTCACCCTGGAGCCGGACACCCTGATGATCAACGAAGTGATGCCCGTGCCCAAGTCCGGCCTTCGCGACGAGGACAGTGACCTGTCCGACTGGGTGGAGCTGTACAACGCCGGCTCTGCCACCATCGACCTGAGCGAGCTGGCCATGTCCGACGACGAGCAGAAGCCCCTCAAATGGTTCTTCCCCAAGGGCGCGGTGATCGAGCCTGGCCAATACTACATCGTTTTCTGCTCCGGCAAAAACAAGATGCAGGCAAACGGCATCCCCCATACCAACTTTTCTCTGGCGGGCGAGGGGGAGACCATCGTGCTGACCACCCGGGCGGGCGAGCTGGTGGACCGGGTCACGGTGCCCAACATCGGCAAGGACGTCTCCTACGGCCGGGTGCCCAACGCGGACTACTGGGCCGTGTACCAGCTGGCGACGCCGGGCCGGCCCAACAACGCCCAGGGCATGTCGGACGCAGACCGCTACATGCGGTCCATCAACTATACCAACGTCTTTATCAACGAGGTGCTCGCCTCCTCCGACACGGTGACGCCGGCCAACGGAGAAAAGGGCTGCGACTGGGTGGAGCTGTACAACGCCGGCGCCGAGCCGGTGGACCTGAGCCAATACGGCCTGAGCGACAACCTCAACTGGCCGCGGAAATGGCAGTTTCCATCCGGCACGACGATTTATCCCGGGGAATATAAGCTGATCCGGTGTGATAAGTCCGTCAACTCAGGCTATGGAAACAGCCCTCATACCTCCTACGGCATCACCAAGGCCGGGGGAGAGACGATCACCCTGAGTGATCCGGAGGGCCGCGTGCTGGACAAGCTGTATATTCCGCCCATGCATACGGATGTTTCCTACGGCCGTTCTCTGGAAACGAACGGTTTTTTTTATTACGAAACCCCGACCCCCGGCACGGCCAACGGCACCGGGTTTAAAGGGTACGCGGCGGTTCCCTCCTTCACGCTGGCCAGCGGCCTGTATCAGGGAAAGGTGGAAGTCGGCGTGAACGTCCCGGCGGGCACCGAGGTCCGCTACACCACGAACGGGGCGATCCCCACCATCGACAACGGCACGGTCTATACGGGGCCCATCACCCTGACGGATACGGCGGTCCTGCGCATCCGCGCCTTCCAGAGCGGCCTGCAGCCCTCCGACACGATGACGGCCAGCTACATCCTGAACACGTATTTCACTTTGCCTGTGGTCAGCCTGGCCATCGACCCGGAGGAGCTGTACAACGAGGAGGACGGCCTGTTTACCGCCGGCCCCGACCTGGATAAGTCGAAGGGCATCCCCTTCCGCAACTCCATCTACCGCAAGTTCGGCAAGATCCCGCGGCCGGCGTATATCGAGTTCTTCGATACCGACAACCCGGACACCACCACCTCCGCCGTCCTTTCCCAGGGCATCAAGGTGGCCCTGGGCGGCGACTACTCCCTGGATATGCCGCAGAAGACGCTCAAGATCCGCGCCCAGGCCCGCTACGGGGAAAAGTATTTTAACTACCCCCTTTTCAGCGACCGGCCCTTTGAATACTACAAGTCCTTCAACCTCCGCAACTCCGGCAACGACTGCGTGTGGACGCGGTTTGCCGACGGCCTTCAGTCCCAGCTGATCGACCAGCTGGACACGGACATCATCCACCTGGCCTTCAAGCCCGTCATCGTCTACATCAACGGTTCCTACTTCGGCCACTACAACATGCGCGAGCGGAAGGACCGCTTCTGCATCGCCCAGTGGGAAGGCCTGGATATGGAGCTGGCGGACCAGATCACGATCCTGAGGGCGTCCTACACCGCGGTGCAGGGCTCCAACAAGGAATACAGGGAGCTGCTGAACACTGTCAAGACCCTGTCTCCCGGCACCCGAGCGGAGGACCTTCAGTACATCCTGGACCGGGTGGACGTGGACAGCTACTTTGACTACCTGGCCATCGAGATGTTCTTCGGCAACTCTGACATCGGTAACACGATGTTCTACCGCCTGCCCGGCGAGGGGCAGAAGTGGAAGTGGCTGATCTTCGACCTGGACTACGGCCTCTTCTCCTCCTCCTTTGACAGTCCCAAGTCCTACACCAAGCCCAAGGGCATGGGCGACAAGCTGATCAACAACACCATCTTCTTAAAGCTTTTGGAAAACGCCCAGATGAAGCAGAAGTTTATCGAGCGCCTGTCCTACATCTACAACACGCTGACGCCCAAAGTGATGATGGCCAAGCTGGACGAGATCAAGGCGAAGCTCGAGCCTGAGATGGAGCTGCATTTCGACCGCTGGGCGCCCCTCAACGACAAAACGATCAACTCCGACTCGCCCCTGACCAAGGACAGCGCCAAGCGCTACTGGAACGTCCGCATCGATCGTATGAGGGATACCATCAACCGCCGCCACCACTTCCTGTGGAAGTACATCCGGGACGCCTTCGGCCTGAACCAGAGCCAGATGCTGGCCTACTTCGGCGAACAGCCCGAAGACCCCCTGGCGAAAAAATAAAAAACTCTCTGCCCAGCAGCAAAACCATTCATTACGAATTACGCATTAAGCATTACGCATGATTTGAGGAGGCCACAGCATGAACACCGTATCTTTCAGCGACCTGAGCAAAAGCGGCGCGATTTCCGACTGGTTTGCCGGTCAGATGAGCAGCTTTACCCCCATCCTGGTGGCGGCTACCCTGGCCGGCGCCCTGATCGCGGGGCTGATCATCTCCTGGGTGTACAAGAAGACCTACCGCGGGGTGCTCTACAGCCCGTCCTTTTCCCTGACGCTGATCATGCTGACGGTGGTCACCGCCCCGGTGGTCATGGCCATCGGCTCGGACGTCGCTCTGTCCATGGGCATGGTCGGCGCCCTGTCCATCGTCCGTTTCCGCACGGCGATCAAGGAGCCGCTGGATACGGCCTATATGTTCTGGTCCATCACGATGGGCATTCTGCTGGGCGCGAAGATGTTCATCATCGCCCTGGTGGTGGTGATCGGCATTTCCGTCATCATGCTGGCCCTGAGCTTCATCAAGATGCGCAATCCCGGCGCTTATCTGCTGGTGATGCACTATGATGAGTACGCCCAGGACGACATCGAGGCGGCCCTGCGCCGGGAGGTCCGCAACTACCGCCTGCGCTCCAAGACCGTGACCCGCGCCGGCGCGGAGATGACCTACGAGGTCCGCCTGGAGCAGAAGAACGACCTGGTCGGCCGGATGCTGGACATCGAGGGCGTACACGACGCCACCATCGTCGCCTGCCAGACGGAAACGGGGGCATAAGGTATGGCCATCCCGCTGAGGCATGAGCTGAAATACCTGCTCAGTCCCCTGCAGGCGGATGTCGTCCGGCGGCATCTGCAGCCGGTCCTCTCGCTGGACCCCCACGCGGCGAAGAATGGCGGCCAGTATTCCATCCGGTCGCTGTACTTCGACACCGCCTTTGACGATGCCCTGTACGACAAGATGAGCGGCATCTATTACCGCCAGAAATACAGGATCCGCATCTATAATTATTCGGACCGGTCCATCTTCCTGGAGTGCAAGAGCAAGTACGGGGACCTGATTTCCAAGCGCTCCCTGAAGATCCCCCGGGACCTGGCGGATCAGCTGATCGCCGGGGACCCGGACGGGCTGGAGAATACCAACTACGGCCTGCTGAGCGACGTGTTCCGGGAAATGCGCACCCGCCTGCTGCACCCGGTGGTCATCGTCGATTACGACCGGGAGGCCTACCTCCATCCGGCGGAAACGGTCCGCATCACCCTGGACAAGAACCTGCACAGCGGCCTTTCCCGCACCGACATGTTCAACCCCTACGTGCCGACGGTTTCCCCCTTTGACCAGCCCTGGACCATCCTGGAGGTCAAGTACGACCGCGTTTTGCCGCCCTATATTGCCGAGCTGCTTTCCTGGGCCGTTCCCGAAGCCTGCCGCAGCGCCGTTTCCAAATACACGTGGTGCAGGCGATTTGAAGGAAAAGACGACATTTAATACTCAAGGGGCTGCCGGCCGGCAGCCCCTTTGATCATGAAAGAGGTGTTTATCATGGCTTTTGCGGATCACAGGAAGAGACTGTATGAAACCCTGCCGGACAACGCGCTGGTGCTGAGCTTTGCCGGCGTGCCCCTGCACACCAATGAGGACGACTATCATTTCGAGGTAAACAGCCAGTTCTTCTATCTGACGGGGCTGGAAAGGGAGAACATGGCCCTGCTGGCCGTAAAGACGGGCGGAAAGACGACGGAAACCCTCTTCATCGAACCGGCGGACCCCACCCAGGAACGGTGGACGGGCAAGATGCCGACCCGGGAGGAAGCCTCCGCCCTTAGCGGGGTCCAGGACGTCCGCTTCGTTTCGGACCTGAGCGCCGCCCTTAGCCGGGTGATGGGCCGGATGCGGATCGAATACGCCTATTTTGACCTCTACCGCTGCCAGGAAAATGACCTGACGGATATGAATGCCCTTAAGGCGGAGGACTTCCGGCGCAAATACCCCGCCGTGCTCCTGCGCGACCTGCACGCCGCCTGCGTGCCCCTCCGGGAAGTCAAGGACGAGGACGAGGTCGCCCTGGTGCGCCAGGCCATCGGTATCACCCGCCAGGGCCTGGAGCGCGTCATGCGGACCCTGAAGCCGGGCCTGACCGAATACCAGGCCCAGGCGAACTTTGAATACACCTGCCAGTATCTGGGGGCGACGAAGTTCGCCTTCCCCACCATTTCCGGCGCGGGGAAGAACGGCTGCATGATGCACTACGTCACCAACCGGGCCGAGCTTCAGGACGGCCAGCTGCTGCTGATGGACCTGGGCGCCAAATACGGGAACTACTGCAGCGACATCACCCGCACCTTCCCGGTGAACGGGCATTATACCCCCCGCCAGAAGGAAATCTACAACCTGGTCCTCACGGCCAACCGGACGGTGGCGGAATACGCGAAGCCCGGCGTCACCCTGAAAGACCTGAACGACCTGTGCAAGCACGTGCTGGCCGAGGGGCTGATCCGCCTGGGCCTGATCACGGACGAAAAGGACGTCGGCAAATACTACATGCACTCCGTCAGCCACTCCATCGGCATTGACTGCCACGACGCCTGCTTTACCGGCGACGTGCTCCAGCCCGGCTGGATCATCAGCGACGAGCCCGGCCTGTACATCGACGAGGAGGAGATCGGCATCCGCATCGAGGACGACCTGCTGATCACGCAGGACGGCTGCGAGGTGCTGAGCCGGGACATCCCGAAGGATCCGGAGCAGATTGAGTGGATTATGGCAGGGAGGGCGTAACGGCCCCGCAGGGGGGTCTTTCGACCCCCCTACGGAACCCCCCAACGGATTTGCCTCTCGCTTCGCTCGCGGGCGGCAAATCCGCAAGGTATGTATTTTTGCTCCGCAGAAGTGGAGTGGACTTCGCTTCCCATGGTACATTCTGCTGCGCAAAAATACTCCTCGAACCGGCGAAGCCGGTCCTGCGGATTGTAATCAGGGGGAAGTTTCCCCCTGATCACCCCCTCTGATAGTGTTTATGCGGCTATTGATATTTAAAAACTGAATAAAAAATTATTTTCCAGCAGCTGCCAGGGGCGGTTTTTTGGACGTATCAATGATTGTCAAGTCGCTGGAGAAGGAATGGAATCGCAGCGGCAAAAAGCCCGCTGGAGTGCTGATCCGGCGAAACCGAGAAAAAATTTTTTTGGAGGATATACACGATGCGTAAATCCATTGCCATCACTCTGATTCTGACGATCGTTCTTTCGATCTGCGCCGTCATGCCTGCCGCGCTGGCGGAAGCGTACTACATCCGGACCGACAACGGCAAGACCGTGAACCTGCGCGAAGAGCCCAACACGACTTCCAGGACGCTCCTGTGCATCCCCTACGGCGACCCCTTCTATGTGTCCGAGTTCCTCGGCAACGGCTGGGCCTACGGCCACTGGGGCGGCCAGTTCGGTTATGTGATGAGCCGTTTCCTGTCCGCCACCGAGCCTGAACCCTACATCGGCGGTTCTGCCGGCTCCAACTACAATCCGGCCGCTGAAAACAGACCCAGCTCCTCTTCTTCACAGACCAACACCTCCGCCGCGGACAAGGCCCAGCTGGAGAGAGAGCTCAGCAGCCAGCGGGACGTGACGCCCTTCCCCATCGAGGTCCGCGCGAGCCGCGCCACCGGCCGGGTGAACTTCCGTGTCGGCCCCAGCGCGAGCACTGCCAGGATTACCCTCTACCCCGACGGCAAGGAACTGATGTGCACGGGCGAAACGACCAACTGGTACAGGGCCTATGACCCGGACAACGGCAACTACGGTTACATCCACAAGAACTATGCCACCAAGGTGATGGTCGCGCCCACCTTCTCCTTCACCAGCAAGCAGACCCCCGACAAGAAGACCCTGGGCACCCTGAACGTGAACGGCAAGTTTGACCTGGTCTGCCAGATGCCGGAAGGCTATGACCTGCAGGTGGTCAACATGCGGGGCAGCCAGATCATCGCTTCCATCCTGCCCAAGGATATGGTCCGCCCGCAGATGTACCTGACCATCGCCTTCGATGAAAGCTACGCTGACGTCAAGCGGATGAACGACCTGACCCTGGAAGAGCTGAAGATCCTGGAGAACACCTTCCAGGAGATGAACCGGGTGGAAATCTCCTACCGTGAAACCGGCTACGGCACCAAGCTGCTGGTGGCCAAGGAAATCGGGAACGATACGGACTTCGTGGACATCCTGGCCATCTATCAGGGGTATTTCATCGAGTTCACCATGTCCCCCAACGAAAACAACGCCAACAAGACCCTGAACGACCAGCAGATCAAAACCTGCATCGACTTCCTGACCAACCTGGACTTTACTCCGGTCGCGTAAACCCAAAACACAATACAAGAGAAGCCCGCCGGCCGGCGGGCTTCTCTTGCACTGCAGCGTTTTTTATGATGATGTTTATTGCCTGTAATACACTTCCGGATGCAGGGCGGCGTAATCGATCAGGCGCTGGTTGAAGTCAGTTTTATGCCAGATTTCCATATAAGCGTCGTCAAAGCTGTCAAAAGGATGAAGGGCGCAAAAAGCAGCCCAGTCCCCGTCATCCGGGAAACGTTCCCGGTAGCTGCCGATTTCCTCCGGGGTGATGCCGTTTTCCGAAACGAAGCGTTCATACAGGTCCGCTACGTCATCGAAACCCGCGGTGCGAAGCGACTGCGGCGTCAGGCGGGCGTAATCTGGGCCGGTGTTCCAAAAATACTGGGCAATGCCGCCGTTTCGGATTTCCATATCGAGCATCAGCACCACCAGCAGGGCGCGCTGAGCTTCTGAGTGGTCCATAAAGCCGGGCATTCCGGGTTCTGTTGTATTAAAAACCACAGCGTCGTACAAATCGAAGTATTTGTCGTAATGATACTTTTCGCTTAATTCCTGATATTGTTTCTCATAATCAGACGGCATCGTCAGGCTCCTTCCCATACTGCTGACCATCATCAGCAAAGCCAGAAACAGCGCGATATTTCTCACCATCGAAAAACCTCCCTCTGATCCAGCTTTCTACCTCCTACCTTCTACTTCCTACCTCCTACCTTTCTGCATCAGGTTTTGATCTTGAGCTTCTCGTCCAGCGCTCCGTCGTCCTCAAAGACCATCTTTTCCCGGAAGGTCAGGTACACGGTATCTTTGGGCTTCATCGTTTCATAGCTCTCCGGCGGGGCGATGACGCGGAAGGTCATCTCTCCCACCCGGACGCGGCAGTCGTTGACATCGCCCAGGTAGTATTGGGTTTCGAGGGTCCCGCGCAGGTCGCCCTCCGTCAGGGACAGGGTGATGCGCTCCGGGCGGACGGCCACGGTGACCGCCCTGCGCTTGTCCCCGTCGTAGGGGATGGACTGGTCCGTACCGGACAGGGCGATGCGCCCTGCGTCCGCTCTGCCTTTGGCGAAATCGACCTTGCCCAGGAAGTCCGCCACGAAGGGATTGGCCGGATGGTTGTAGATTTCCGCCGGGGAGGCAACCTGCTGGACGCTGCCCTGGTTGATCAGGATGATCCGGTCGGACATGGCCATGGCCTCGGTCTGGTCGTGGGTGACGTAGATGACGGTGATTCCCAGGGAGGACTGGATCTCCTTGATCTCAAAGCGCATGCTTTCGCGGAGCTTGGCGTCCAGGTTGGACAGGGGCTCGTCCAGCAGCAGCAGCTCCGGCTCGGCGACCAGGGCCCGGGCCAGGGCCACGCGCTGCTGCTGGCCGCCGGACAGCTGGGAGGGCAGACGGTCCGCGTACTGGCTCAGGTGAACGATGGACAGCACCCGACCGACGTTTTCCTTGATCGTCTGCCGGGGCGTTTTTTTGATGGTCAGCGGGTAGGCCACGTTGTCAAACACGTTCATATGCGGCCAGACGGCGTAGGACTGGAAGACCATGCCGATGTTCCGCTTTTCCGGGGGTACGAAGGTTTTCCCGCCGGAGACCAGCTGGTCGTTGATGTACACCTCGCCTTCCGTGGGCTTTTCAAACCCGGCGATGATGCGCAGCATGGTGGTCTTGCCGCAGCCGGAGGGGCCCAGCAGGGTCACGAATTCTCCGTCCCCGAAGGTCTCGGTGAAATCCTTCAGGACGACGTTGCTCCCGAAGGCTTTGGTGACATTCCGAATGGTAACGTTTGCCATATTCATCGATCCTTTCTCAAATAGAGAACTCGCCCTTGGTCAGCAGGTTCAGGATGAAGTTGAGGAAAACTACGATCAGCAGAATGCCGAAGGCCATCGCGCAGCTCATGGGCTGGCTGGTGAAGGTCCAGTATTCGTAGAGCTGGAAGCCGATGGTCTTGGTGGTGCTGGAGTAAAGCAGGGTGGTCATCGACAGCTCGTAGAAGCTGGGGATGAAAATCAGGAACCAGCCGGCGGCGATGGAGGGGAAGATCAGCGGGCCGGTGATTTTGAACATCGTCTTGGTCCAGGTAGCGCCGGAAATCTGGCTGCACTCTTCCAGCGACACATGGATCTGGCTCATGGCGGAGACCACGGTGCGCATGCCCATCATCAGATACTTGATCATGTAGGCGACAATCATGATGTAGGCGGTGTTGTAGATGTTGATGCCGAAATTGCCCTTCATCGTCATGATCAGGCCCAGGGCGATGACCACACTGGGCGTGCCGGACCCGAGGGTGATCAGGAAATCGGGGATCTTGCGGCCCCGGATGCGGGTGCGCTGCAGGAGGTAGCTCATCGTGCAGGCGATCACGATGCCCACCGTGGCGGTGACGGAGGCAAAGAGCAGGGAGTTTTTAAGGGAGTTGACCGTCTCCGTCCGGTCAAACACCGTGGTCCAGTTGGACCAGGTGAAGTTCTTGGGCTCGAACATGCTCTTGCCCACATCGATCTTGAACGAGGTGGAAAAGATGGTTGCAAAGGGAATGAACACCACGATGACCGCGAACAGGCTGACCAGCACCGTGACGGGGATCCGCCACTTGCGAAGGTCCACGATGGCCGGGCGGACGGACTTGCCGGACACGGTGATGTACTGCCTCTTGGCCAGCACCACGTCGGACAAAAAGAGGATGATGACGGCCAGCACCATCAGGAAGACCGCCATGCCCGTGGCGTCGTTGAGCCCCTGCTGGCCGAGCCCCACGTATTCCACGATGCGGGTGGTGACCGTGTGGACGCGGCCGGGGCTGCCGATGATGGAGGGGATGCCGTAGCAGCTGGCCGCGCTGACAAAGACCAGGAGGGCCCCTGAAATCAGCGAGGGCGTCATCATCGGCAGGGTGACGGTGAAGAGGGTCTTCAGCGGGGCCGCGCCGGAAATCCGGCTGGCCTCCTCCAGGGAGGGGTCCATCTTTTCCATGGCCCGGCTGATGGTGATGAAGGCGTAGGGGTAATAAAAGCTGGTCAGCACCCAGATCATGCCGGGCAGGGTGTAGACGTTCAGCGGGCCCGGAGCGTCGCTCAGGTGCAGCAGGGCCCGCAGCCACTGGTTGATGGTGCCGACGTTGGGGTTGAGCAGCCTCAGCCACGCCATGGCCCCCACGTAAGGGGGCACCATATAAGTCAGCACGAAGAGGGCACGGAAAAACTTCTTTCCGTACAGGTTGGTGCGGCCCACCAGCCAGGCCAGGGGGAAGGCCAGGAGGGTGCCCAGAATCATCGTCGCGAAGGCGGCGACCAGGGTGTTGCCCAGGGCGTCCAGGTTAAGCGGGTAGGTGTAGAGCCTTTGGAAGGTCTCCAGGGAAAAATCGCTCTCCGGGAAAAAGGCCTTGATGATCATGTAGATCAGCGGCATCAGCTGGAACAGCAGCAGGAAATCGACGATCAACAGGATGATGATCCACTTGAAATCAAACTTCCAGACCTTGTCGCCCATCATCAGGAAGGTCAGCAGCAGGGCGTCCAGGGCCAGCAGAATGCCCAGCAGGATGGCCGTTCGGCTGTTGGCGACCACCAGCTGCCACAGCCCCGAAACCTCCCCCCGGGCGATCATGCGGAAGGCGTCCAGCTGGGCGGCCTTATCCCGCACGCCTTTTTTGAGGGCGTTGATCTGCTCGGTGTCGTCCGCCGCCCCGTCGGTCAGAAAGAGCAGTTGAAAGAGCATGGCCTGCCGCTCCGCCCCGCTCAGGGAGCCGGCGGCTTTTTGGGCCTCCGGCGGCAGCTCCGCCCCTTCGTCCGCGGCGGCGGTGAGGAGCTTTTGCCGAAGGTCCGGCAGCTGATCCTCGGGAACGGCGGCGATCTCCTTTTTCTGGCCGCTGCTGACCTTGGGGCCGCCGGTTAAATAGGTGGCGTACAGCAGCTTCCAGGAAAGGGCTGCGCGGTCCGCCGCCGGGGTGTCCTTCAGCAGGGCCTCGGCTTTGGCTTGGCCGCCGGTGCTTTGGCTCTCCCAGGCGGAGAGCAGCAGGCTTTCCGCCGCCTGGTCCGCCTGGTTTCGCTGGTCGGCGGACAGGACGCCCAGCTGGCCGTCCAGCTTCCGCCAGGCCTCGGCGGTGCTTTCGCCCAGGGCGTGGATGGCGCTGTAGGCGTTTTCTGAGCTAAAGCCGGAGGCCTCGTAGGCCCGCATGCCGGTAACGCCCAGGACGATGACGCCCAGGCCGACCAGGAAAACCAGGAGCAGGATCCCCTTGGTGATGAGCGGCCCGCGTCCGGGGGTTTCGATCCCGCTTCGCGGCGTGGCTGTGTTTTTCATCCGCACGCACCTCTTGCATTGAACCTGAACGGGGGAAGCCGGGAACGGCTTCCCCCTTTTGTCGGTTGCTGGTTATTATGTAGGGATTAGGGATTGGAGACGAGGCATTAGGCATTAGTCATTAGTCACATTAGTCATTAGGAAAGTAAGCTATTTGCTATTGCCTACTGCCTACTGCCTATTGCCTATTCCCTATTCCCTAATTACTTCGTCGTTACGATCTCGGTCCAGGCAGTGTTGTTCGCTTCGCGGTTGCGGAAGGCGGCCTCCCAGTCGACGCCCAGGTCCTTCTTGATCAGCTCTTCGGTATCGATGGACTGATAGGGGATCTCCTTCATGCCGGCGAACACGCTGTGCATGTAGCCTTCCAGGATCAGCTTCTGGGCTTCCTCGCTCAGCAGCCACTTTTCGACGGCTTCGCAGGCTTCGATGTTCACGTTCTTGCTGTGCTCTTCCGCCACGGTCATCACGGTGGAGGGGATCAGCACCACGCCGTCTTCAGGATAGATACAGGCCAGGTTGGTGATCGGAGCGCCGGCGTCGTTCGCTTCCTTGAGGACCTTGAGCACGGACTCTTCCAGGATCATGATGGCGGCGCACTCGCCGGTCTGCAGCTTGGTCAGGGCGGTGGAGCCGGATTCGATCATCACTTCATTGGCGGCCAGGCCGTTCAGGAATTCCTTGCCGTAGTGGTTGTCCTGAATCAGGGAGGCGACGGCGGCATAGGTGGTGCCGCTGGTCAGCGGGTTGCCCATGGAGATCAGGCCCTTCAGACTGGGATCGGTGGCGAAGTCCTTGAAGGTCTTGGGGATGGTGACGCCCTTGGCGGCCCATTCGTCGACCATTTCGGGGTTGTAGGCCAGCACCATGTTGCAAACGCGGACGGGGTACCAGTAGCCCTCTTCGTCATAGGGGAAGCGGAGCAGCTCGCCCGGGTTCTCAATTTCGACGGGCTGGAGGTAGCCAGCTTCCTTGAGCTCCAGGGAGAAGGCGGGCTCGGCCACCAGCATCATATCGCAGCCCAGGGTGCCGGTTTCCATCTCGCCGTAGATCTTGGTGATCAGCGAGGAGGTGCCGCCGTAGAAGAAGAAGCTGCCGTTGTTGCCGGGCACCAGGTTCGGGAATTCCTTTTTCAGCGCTTCGTCCATCATGTCGATGACGAACTGGTACATGGAGGAGTAGATGGTCAGTTCGCCCTCCACGTCCTCGTTGACGGCGAACGCGGCCGGCACGGCGGCCAGGACCAGCACGGCGCAGAGCAGCAGAGCCATTACCTTTTTCATACCAATACCTCTTTTCTTTATTTTTTCATACCGGACAGTCCGCCGGTATAAAAATCGTGTCAGAATCAGGGGCTGCATTCATGTTTTTTACGTTTTCTTCCAATCCTATTATAACACAGGGAAAAACGCCGCGCAAGGGAAACAAAAAAACCTTAGCGCGGTTTTTATGGCTTTTATGGCTTTTGTAGGCTCAATGAAGACGGAGAGGAAATGGCACTGGATTGTTTTCGTATGAGAATCGTGTTACAATGAGACCCAATCCATCACCGAAAGGACGCACGGCCATGACGGTTTCCCCGCGTAAACGAGCGCTGATTTTTCTGTCCCAGTCCGAAAGCCTGACCCCCAGGGGACGGCGGCTGATCGACGAGAAGCTGGGCGGGCCGGAAAACGCGCTGGAGGGCTTTTCCTATGACATCCGCCGCCTGATCGGCGACAAGGCCTACCGGGAGCTGGCCGCCGTCCGGGACCGCGGGGTGGACGCCCTGATCGAAGCGATGGAAAAGGCGGGCGTCCGGGCGGTGTCGATGGAGGATGATGATTATCCCGAAAAGCTCCGCGTGATCCCGGACGCGCCGGAGCTGCTCTATATCCGCGGGACGATCCCGGAGGGGCCGGCCCTCTCCGTCGTCGGGTCCCGCCACAATACCCGCTACGGGCGGGACAGCGCCCTGCGCCTGTCCCGGGACATCGCCTCCTGCGGGGTGCTGATCGTCAGCGGCCTGGCCCGGGGCATCGACACCGCTGCCCACGAGGGAGCGCTTTCGGGCAACGGGAAAACCGCCGCGGTCATGGGCTGCGGGCTGGACCAGATTTATCCCCCGGAAAATAAGGAACTGGCCGAAAAGATCGTGGCCTCCGGCGGGGCCCTGGTCAGCGAGTTCGCCCTGGGGACGCCGCCGCTGCCCTATCATTTTCCCCGCCGGAACCGGATCATCAGCGGCCTGTCCGACGCTCTGCTTTTGATCGAGGCGGCGCTTCGCAGCGGGACGCAGAGCACCGTCAACCACGCCCTGGACCAGGGACGGATGGTGTTCGCCCTGCCCGGGAACATCGATTCCCCGGGCAGCGAGCTGCCGCTGAAGCTGCTCAAGGAGGGGGCGGAAATGTGTACCTGCCCGTCCGACATTCTGTCCCGCCTGCATGTCCCGGAGAGGAGGACGGAAGCGCGGGTGGAGGTGTCTTTGTCCGGCCCCGCGCCGGCGGATCACCCGGTGCTCCGGGCCCTGCGCCTGGAGGAAAAGACCTTTGAAGAGCTGCTGGCCGAAACCGGGATGGACGCCGGCTCCCTGTCCGGCGAGCTGAGCCTGCTGGAGCTGGACGGCAAAATCGAAAAGCGCCCCGGCCGTGCCTACGCCCTGGTCAGGGCATAATCACCAAAATGAAAACGGTACGGAGGCCGAATGATGGATCTTCCTGTAACGATACTCCGCAGTAACCGCCGGACCATCGGCCTGCAGGTGCGGCCGAATGGGGAAGTGATCCTGCGCTGCCCCATGAGGGCGACAGAGGAGGAGATCTTCCGGGTGTACAGCCGGCACAAGGACTGGATCGACAAACAGCTGGCCCGGTTTTCCAAGTCCACCGCGGAAATGGCGGGCCTTCCGCCCTATACGCTGGCGGACATCCAAAGTCTGGCGGAGCGGGCTGCCCGGGTGATCCCGGAAAGGGTTCAGCATTACGCCCCGATCGTCGGGGTGACCTTCGGCAGGATCACGATCCGCAATCAGAAAACCAAATGGGGATCCTGCTCCGCCCAGGGAAACCTCAACTTTAACTGCCTGCTGATGGACGCCCCGCAGGAGGTGCTGGATTACGTGGTGGTGCACGAGCTGTGCCACCGCCTGCACATGGACCATTCCCCGGCCTTCTGGGCGGAGGTGGCCCGCGTCCTGCCGGATTACGGGAAGTATCGGAAGTGGCTGCGGACCGAGGGCCAGAAGCTGATGTACCGGATGACGGGACAGTAAGCCGGGGCAGGTAACCTAAAAAACATTTTCCGAAAAAGAAATTCTATGGACATCAGAGGACGGTTTTTTAGCCGCTGGAAAAGCGATTACGATTTTAAAACCATCACAACAGCCGGCCTTTCGCTGGCGGTAACAGGGGCCTTCGCCCTGTACAACGGCTTTCTTGGGGCCTATCTTCCCTCGGTGTGGTACGGAACGATCTGCGTGTACTATATCATCCTGACCGCCCTGCGCGGGTCGATCATCCTGGCCGAAAAGAGGATCGCGGGGACGGAGGACCGGGCGGAAAAAAGGGAAAAGGTCTGTCTGGCCGCGTCCGCCCTGCTCCTGGTTCTGAACGTGAGCCTGATCGTGCCGGTCTCGATGATGGTCCGGCAGCAAAAACCGGTACACGTGACGCTGATCCCGGCCGTCGCCATGGCGGCCTATACTACATACAAGGTGACCATGGCTTCCATCCATCTGAAAAGGAGAAAAAGGTCCTCTGACAGCCTGGTCAGGCTGCTTCGGACCATCAATTTTATCGACGCCCTTGTCTCCGTCCTCACCCTGCAGAACACTCTGATCATGCTCAATGCCGCCGGCGAAGAACTGCGCATGCTGCCGCTCACCGCCATGACCAGCGCGGCGGTTTTTCTGACGGTTCTGCTTTTGTCCCTCCACGCGCTGGCACAAGCAATCAGGGCTAAAGCCGCTGATTGACCGCAAGGGGGTCTTGCGACCCCCCTACGGAACCCCCCGACGGATTTGCCTCTCGCGTCTACGACGCTCCCGGGCGGCAAATCCGCAAGGTATGTATTTTTGCTCCGCAGAAGGGAAGTGGGCTTCGTTTTTCCAAGTATCATTCTGCTGCGCAAAAATACTCCTCGCGGCGTACATGCCGCCGCTGCGGATTTCAATCAGGGGGAAGAATCCCCCTGATCACCCCCTCTGCTAAGCATCATATCTGCTATTAAATTAAGCTTGTTCTTTCTGTCCCGGAAACGGACAGAAAGATCGTCTTGTATTTGGGCCTTGCCGCGGCTATAATAGGCCATGGCCGAAAGGCCCTATTTTCATGATAAGGCAAGTGATTTTTTCATGCGTATCCTGCTGGCGACAGCGTTTGCCCTGGGCGCGGGCCTGATGATGACCCGTGTGTTCAAGTGGCTGCACTTTAAATGCCCGGACGTGACCGCGTTCCTGATCGCGGGCGTGCTGGTCGGCCCCTATGTCCTGGGCGGACTGGGGCTGCCGGGCTTCGGCTTTGCGAGCACGGCGGACCTTTCCGAGGTCTCCGTCCTGTCCAACGTCGCCCTGGGCTTCATCGCCTTTGACATCGGCAACGAGTTCCGTCTGGAGAACCTGAAAAAGACGGGCAAAACCGCCACGGTGATCGGCATCGTGCAGGCGGTGGTGGCCACGCTGTTCGTGGACGCCGCCCTGATCGGCCTGCACTTTGTCTTAGGGGACGAGGTGCTGCCTCTGCCGGTGGCCATCGTCCTGGGCGCGATTGCCGCCGCCACGGCTCCGGCCGCCACGCTGATGGTGGTCCGCCAGTACAAAGCGAAAGGCCCGCTGACCGACCTGCTGCTGCCCATCGTCGCCCTGGACGACGCGGTGGGCCTGGTGGTCTTCGCTGTTTCCTTCGGTGTCGCCCAGGCAATGATCGGCGGCACGATCAACGCCGTCTCCGTGATCCTGAACCCGATGCTGGAAATTGTCTGTTCCCTGGCGCTGGGCGCCATCATGGGCGGCATCCTGACCTGGGTGGAAAAGCTGTTCTTCTCCAACCACAACCGCCTGTCGATGACCATTTCCTTCGTGATCATGACCATCGCCCTGTCCTCCCTGGAGATTCCCCTGGGCGGGGAGGCGAAGATCAGTTTCAGCCCCCTGCTGGTGTGCATGATGCTGGGCACGGTCCTGTGCAATCTCTGCGAATATTCCGAGGACATCATGTCCCGCTCTGAGCGGTGGACGGCCCCGCTGTACGCGGTGTTCTTCGTCATCTCCGGCGCGCAGCTGGACCTGACGGTGTTCCGCTATCCCTCCACCATCCTGATCGGCATGGTCTATATCCTGGTCCGCTGCCTGGGCAAGTACATGGGCGCGTACTGGTCCTCCGGGTGGATGGGCTGCTCCAAGATCATCCGCCAGCATCTGGGCATCACCCTGTTCCCGCAGGCCGGCGTCGCCCTGGGCATGATCGTCAGCGCCCAGGCGCTGGGCGCGCAGTACGGGGCCATCATCCGCAACATCATCCTCTTCAGCGTCCTGATCTACGAGCTGATCGGCCCGCTGCTGACCAAGCAGTCCCTGATGAAGGCGGGCGAAATCACCGCCCCCGCCTCCGAAGCGGTGCACAGAGCCCGCTTCGCCCCCAAGGCGGCCAAATAAAAAACAGAGCGGAACCGGCACAAGCATCCGGTTCCGCTCTGTTTTTTTGAGGTGTTTATTCCTTGTCTAAATACTGGTCGAACCACTCCGTAAAGGCGGAGACGGAGGGCTTGCCGCCGACCTCGACCGCGAGGATCTTCCGGTCCGCGCCGACGATCAGCGTGGTGGGGATATACATGCCGCCGAGTTTTCCAAAGAGGTTGGCTTCGTCCCGGGCAAGCTGAAAGGTGAGGCCGAAGGTCTCCGCGAACTTCGAGATCACCGCCATGGTGTCGTTTGCTTCCACGGTCATGGCGATGACGGCGACCCGGTCCTGGTAGGCCTTCCAGGCCTCCTCCAGATAGGGGAATTCCGCCCGGCAGGGCGGGCACCAGGTGGCCCACAGGTTGACGAGCACCAGCTCGTGATCCTCGAGGGCTTCCGACAGGGTAAATTCGCTTCCGTCCGTCGTGGCGACGGTAAAGTCCTCCAAAGCGGTCCCGATAAAGTCCTCGGGAGCCGCCTGCGCGGCGCAGAAGGAGAAGAGAAGCAGCAGCGCCGCCGTCAGAGCAAGTATCTTTTTCATGGGCAGTCGGTTTCCTTTCCGTGATGATTCCGAAAAAATCATACAACGCCCCCGGGGAGAATGTCAAGATTGCCGGTTGTAAAACTACCGCTTGCCCTGCCTTTACATCTTTTTGCATAGATGTCGCCCAACCGACTGTTTCAAAGGGGGTTTTGAAGGGGGCTGCGCCCCCTTCAGCGAAATCCGCAGGACCGGCTTTGCCGGTTCGAGGAGAATTTTTGCGGAGGTTAGCTTTCCAGGGTCTGCCGACCCGTTGTTCGGTGAGGAAGGACCACTGGTCCTTCCTCCGGGCCCTCACAACCCATCCGGGAGCAAAAATTCATTCCTCTCAGATTTGCC
>OCTW011617947.1_pt1 | contig 23149 bp, 18 predicted proteins | sample 1539671 | NCBI WGS metagenome assembly OCTW01 (sample SAMN02144230, study PRJEB22623) | gut metagenome | biome: sheep rumen | host: Ovis aries | place: New Zealand | reverse complement strand
GAGGCGGAAATCAATGTTGTCTGGGTGAACATTTCCCAGCTGCGAAAGAAGCTGACCGAGCTCGGCTCCTCCACGGAAATCCGTGTGCACCGCGGAACCGGCTATTCACTGGAGAAAAAAGCATGATTCGAAAACTGCAGAAGCGATTTATCCTGATCACCGTTCTCGCACTGACCGTCGCGATGGTGCTGGTGGTTGCCGTCGTCAATATCGCCAACCTGATCAGCGTGCGCGCCGAACTGGCAAGCACGCTCTCCCTGCTTGCCATGAACGACATGCCGGCAGTCCCTCCGGATAATCTGCCGGATAATCTGCCGGATGCGGATTCCTCTTCAGGCAGTCTTCCGGACACCTCTTCCGAGAATTCTTTCCGGGAGGACAATTCTTCCGGCGAAAAAAAGGCCGATTCTTCCGCCGATCCGGAGAGCAGCCGTTTCAATGACGGCCGGTTTGGCCGCGGCGGCATGCCGCAGGAGCACAACCGCCACACCCGAAACATGATCAGCGAATCCAGCTGGTTCGCCGCTTACCTGAATCCGGATGAGTCCATCCGGACCATGAACCTTCAGAACATTCAGGATCTGGAGGAGGAAAATGCTGCCTCCATCGCCTCCCAGGCCATTGCCTCCGGGCACGAAACCGGCTATATCGGCGATTACCTCTTCCTGGTTCAGAAATCGCATGTTCCTTCCCCAAAGGTGGTCGTTCTGGACTGTGAAACACGCCTTGCCTCCGTCCGGAATCTCGCCCTGATCTCCGGAATCGCCTGCCTGGGAGGCATCCTGCTTGCCCTGCTGCTGGTCAGTCTCCTGTCGCGCCGCGCCGTTCAGCCCACCATCCGGAACATGGAGCAGCAAAAGCAGTTCATCACCAATGCCAGCCATGAGCTGAAAACCCCGCTCACCGTCATCTCCACCAATATGGAGCTTTTCAATATGGAAACGCCCGGCAATCCCTGGGTCCGCAGCACCCAGAAGCAGGCTGCGGCCATGGCCCACCTCGTGGATGAGCTCGTCTATCTCTCCCGTATGGAAGAGGAGCATCCCGCCATGACCATGGAAAGCGTCGATCTTTCCTCCCTGCTGGAGGAGACGGCGGAGCCCTTTGAGGCCATGGCGGAATTCAACGGCAGGGACATGACGGTTCGCACCGAGAAGAATCTTCGGGTCACGGGCGACCGGCCCTCCCTGCAGCGTCTGATCTCTACCCTCTGTGATAACGCCGCCAAATATGCGCCGGCAGGGGGAAGCATCCTGGCGGAAACCCTCTCCGAAGGTCGGAATGCCGTTCTCCGGCTCTCCAACACGGTGGAAGCACCCCTGTCCAAAGAGCAGTGTGCCCAGCTGTTCAACCGGTTTTACCGCACGGATCCCTCCCGGAACAAGGACAGGCAGAAGGGCTTCGGCATCGGCCTGTCCATTGCCGCGGCCATCGCGGAAAAGCATAATGGAACAATCCGGGCCTTCATGGAACAGGACCGTCTCGTGATTGCCTGCAGCCTGCCAAAGGAAAAATAGTCCTGCTTCAATTGTTTTTGCGGGGCGGATGAATTTTCATCCGCCCCGCATCTTTGTGCCGCGCCTGAAGTATGTTACGGTTTTCCTGTTCCTCTTCCGGATTTTCCATCCGCTGTCTCCGTCGTCTCCTCTGCCATACCCGCATCCGTCTTCCCGCCCTGGCTTTCCTCATCCTCTCCGATCGTAACGATCACGCTCATTCCAAACTGCGCCGCGTCATCCGGAGCAAAATCGATCAGCACGCTGTACGTCGTTTCCTCTTCTCCGGCGACGCCCAGCGCGGAAACCATGGATACCGTACCCTGATAGCTGTGCCCTTCATCCGCCTCAAGTTCGATGATGGCCGGATCTCCTTCCCGAATCAGTTTCCGGCTGTTCTCCGGACAGCTGACTGGGCAGGTGGTCCATCCGATCCGCCAGCCCGACCCGCTCCAGCATCTGCTCCGCCCGTTTTTTTCTTTCCCTTGGCGGAACACCGGCATAAATCATCGGAAGCTCCACGTTCTTCCGCGCACTCAGCCGCGGCAGCAGCTGCGAGTTCTGAAAGACAAAGCCGATTTCCCGATTGCGCAATGCTGCCAGTTCCGTCTCGTCCATCTCTTCAACGGCTCTTCCCCGGAGAATATACCCTCCTGCCGTCGGAGTATCCAGGCAGCCGATGATGTTCATCAACGTCGTCTTCCCGCTGCCGGAAGGACCGAGAACAGACAGATATTCCCCCTCGTCAACGGAGAGGCTGATGTTTTTCAGCACGTGCACCGTTTCCCCACCCATGCGGTAATCCTTGTCGATGTTCCGCATCCGGAAGAATATTTCTCTCTCCATCGTCAGTTCCCCCGGTTGCGGTTTGTCTGATTCGTACCGTTCCCGTTTCCGCCGGGTGTCATGCCTCCGCCCGGAAAACTGCCGTTACCGCCGCTGTCCATGTTCTGGCGGTTCCGGTAATTCTGCTGCGGCGCGTTCACCCGCTGGCTCCCGAACAGGCTCGCCAGAATGCTCGTCATCGAGGTCTCCTCTTTTTCCTGAACCGCGTAAACGGTTTCCCCGTCACTGACTCCTGATCTGATCTCCACATAATTCCCGTTCGAAACGCCGACCGTCACGGGCACCTCAGTCATGGTGCCATCCTCCGCCTGTTTGTATACGAAGGCTGTATTGTCTCCCGCGGTGGTGATCGCATCCATTTTGAGAATCACCGCATTGCTTGCCTCCTCCTGCGGAATCGTGATTGTCGCCTGCATACCAGGATAGATGTTGCTGATGCCTGACGTGTCCACATCGACGGTTGCGGTATAATAAGCCACACTGTTGCCCGTATATGTGGAATAGTCAATATTATCGATGGCTGAGCTGAACCGCGCTCCGATGGAGGAAACTGTAATCATTACCTCCTGCCCTGCGCGAACATCCTGGATATCACTTTCTCCGACACGAAATGTCACCCGCATGTTGTCATAATCCGTCACCTGCACCAGGTTCTGGTCCTTTGTCACCGCGTCCCCCTTTGCCACGTCAATCCGGTTCACTGTACCGGAAAATGCCGCCGTCACTGTCGTTCCATCATTCAGGCGGATCAGCCTGTCTCCCTCCTGAACGCTGTCTCCCTGGCTGACATACACTTCCCGTACCTTTGTTGCTGAAGAAGCCGTATATGTTTCGTTGTTGATCAGCTGCATGCTGCCGGAATAACTCAGGGAATTGGTGATCGTCCCGATGGAGGCAGTATACGGATCATATATCACGCTGTAATCCGCCTGCAGTTTCCGGGCCACAATGAATCCGGCAAACCCCAGTACAACCAGAATCACCGCAGCGACAATCAGCCTTCGAATCACTTTTTTCTTTTTCTCCTGTTTTTTCCGCTCTTTTCCGAAATCCTTTCCGCCTCCCCTGTTATCATCCTTTTTCCTTCGTCCATTCTTTCATCCTCCTTTCCGTCCATGATGAATATACATTATATATTTACCATATTAATAAGAACCGAATATTAACCGACTGTGTGTTTCGTGTGAATAAATGGATGATAATGGTTATATTTATACAATTGGTAAAGGCCCTCGCCCAAATGGGTGAGGGCACTGATCCCTGTACCTCAGTTCACGGCAACTCCGTTCACGTAAAGCATATATCCGTTCAGATTCACCCGGCTTAAATCCCCGTTGAATTCCGTCACATAGCTGTCCCCTGTCAGCGTCCAGGTGGATTGGCTGTCCAGATTCACCGTCACGGAAGATGCACTGTCCGAGAGAATCGCACCGGTGATTTCCTGGTTCACCAGATTCAGCGTTACATTGCCGCCGTTCTTTCCGGAGCTGCCCCAGGAATCCGCCGAAGCGTCCAGGAAAACGCTGCTGTCGGAAGCGTAGGTGAAATCCACATTCTCCAGGTTGATGGTGGTGGTTACATTGGTCACATGAAACATGCTTCCTGTTTCCGCCGTCATGGCACCGCCCGTCATGGTGAAGGTTGAGCTTCCCTCGCTCGCATCGCCGGACATGCTCTGGTAGATGAGCACATTCGTCTTCTGCGTCGACTGACCGTTCAGCGTTGCGTTGGAACCGGTAATCGCAACATTGGACAGCGTCACGGAGTTTCCGCCCTCAATCACAACCGCCTCGGAGTTTGTCGCGGAAAGCGTTGCATCGGAAACGGTGATGTCGGCCGTTGAATAGATGGCAGGAGAACCCACTCCGGTGGTGTCATAGCTGCCGCTGGTGACGGTGACCGTTCCGCCGCCCCGGTCGGAACGGATCGCCGCCGAGGAGTTCCCGCTGGTGCTCACCGTCAGATTGGCGGCATTCATCGTTCCTCCGCCTGTGGTCATCAGTCCTCCGGAGTTGTTGCCCGTGGTCGTGATGCTGGTATTGGATACATTCACCGTTGTGCCTGTGCCGTAACTGAAAACGCCGTTCGCATGCGAGCCATCCGTCGTCACCGTGGCTCCCTCAATCGTCAGGCTCGCGCCATCCGTCGCCAGAACCGCCGCATTGATGCCGGTGAAATCCGCACTGTCGCCGGAAGCGGAACCTGTCTTGGTCACGGTCGTATTCGTCAGGGCCACTTCGGTTCCCTGAACCAGAACGGCGTTCTCCCCGTCCGCTTCGGAAGCATAGGTCCCTCCGTCATTGCTTTCGGTCACCGTCGCTGCCGCTGTATAATCCACGCTTTCATTTCCGGGCATGCCTGGCATCTGGCCGTTTCCCGGCATCTCCGGCGGCTGCTGGCCGTTTTCCGGCATAGCCGGCGGTTGCTGACCGTTCTCCGGCATAGCCGGCGGCTGCTGACCGTTCTCCGGCATAGCCGGCGGCTGCTGACCGTTTTCCGGCATAGCCGGCGGCTGCTGACCATTCTCCGGCATAGCCGGTGGCTGCTGACCGTTCTCCGGCATAGCCGGCGGCTGCTGACCGTTCTCCGGCTGTTCCGTTGGCTGCTGGCCGTTGCCCGGCATGGTCTGCTGCGCTTCGCTGTTCCGCTTCTGCTCCGCTTTGCCCGTCATTCCTCCGGATGACTTTCCTCCCGGTCTGCCCGGCCGGTTTCCGGATTCCTTCCAGTCAGCGTTTCCCCGCTGTCTGCCTGGCTTCTGCATCCGGTTTTCATGCCGGTCTGTCCCGTTCTGTCCGTTCCCATCCTGCTGCTGTTCGATCTGCTGCGGCTGAGAGATCGCCTGCCCGTCTGCGGTCTCCGCCAGAGACGCGGCGGAGATTGTTGTCATCATCAGGGCAACCGCTGCGATTCCTGCAAATATCCTTTTCATGGTTGTTTCCTCCTGTCCCTTCGTTGTTCTTCTTTGTTTCCGGTTTGGATCAGGCCATCAGACTGTGCACCGTCATCCGTCCGTTCAGCACCGGCTTCCAGATCCTGCGCTTCACCGGTATCGGCCTGCATCTGTTATGATACGCGGAAAGCTTAATCCAACCTAAAGAAAAAACATGGCGGCACGGATGAATTGTCTCATCCGTGCCGCCATGTTTTGACTGGATTATTGCATCAGATATCGCTTTCCGGCCGCTCCTCTGGAGTCTTTTCTTCTCCGGTTTCCGGTGTTTCGATTCCTTCCGTTCCTGTTTCACCGGTCTCCGGGATTTCAACTTCCGCCGGTTCCTCTTCTTCCTTCTCTGCACGGCAGACGCCGACCACCGTGCTGCCTTCACTCAGACGCATGATCCGCACGCCCTGGGTCGTCCGTCCGCAAAGGCGGATGTCCGCTGCCCGGGCCCGGATGATCGTTCCGTCATCGGTGATCAGCAGAATGTCTTCATCCTCGTGCACGAACAGCAGCGCCGTCAGGTCACCGGTCTTCTCCGTCAGGTTCATGGCCCGGATGCCCTTGCCGTTTCTTCCCTGCTCCCGGTATTCCTCCGGATTCGTCCGCTTTCCGTATCCCAGGGAGGTGATGGCCAGCACCGTGGTATCCGGTTCCACCGCGGCGATATCGATCACCTCGTCGCCGTCCGCCAGGCGGATGGAGCGGACGCCCATCGAGTTCCGGCCCAGGTTCCGCACATGCCGCTCGTTGAAGCGAATCGACATGCCCTTGCGGGTGGCCAGCAGCATATCATCATCGCCTGTGCTCAGCCGCACGCCGATCAGCTCATCCTCTTCCTTCAGGGCGATGGCGATCAGTCCGTTCTTGCGCAGGTTGCGGAACTCGTCCAGCGCGGTCTTCTTGATCAGGCCGCCCCGGGTCGCCATCACCAGATTGTACTCCTGCTCCGTTTCCTTCGGCATGGGCAGCATCGTGGAGATCTTCTCCCCGGACGCGATCTGCAGCAGGTTGATAATCGCCGTACCGCGCGCCTGACGTCCGGCCTCCGGAATCTGATAGCACTTGAGACTGTATACCTTGCCCGTATTGGTGAAGAACATGATCTCCTGATGCGTGCTCGTCACAAACATCTGGGTCGTGTAATCCGTATCCTTGACGTTCATTCCGCTGACGCCCCGGCCGCCTCTGTGCTGTGCCCGGTAAACGGAAGAGGGAACGCGCTTGACGTATCCGTCATGGGTCAGCGTCACCACCATGTTCTCTTCCTGTATCAGATCCTCCACGTCGATCTCGCCCTCGATCACGGTCAGCTCACTCCGGCGTTCATCGCCGAACCTGTCCCGGATCGCGGTGATTTCCGTCTTGATCACTTCCATCAGCAGATGCTCATCCGCCAGGATCGCAGTCAGCCGTGCGATGGTCTTCTCGAGCTCCTGATATTCCTCCATCAGACGCTCCCGTTCCAGACCGGTCAGACGGGCGAGCCGCATGTCCAGAATCGCCTGCGCCTGCTTGTCCGTGAACTCGAAGCGCATCATCAGGGCTTCCTTCGCCGTGGCGGTATCCTTGCTGGCCCGGATGATGGCGACGATCTCATCGATATGATCCAGGGCCTTCAGCAGGCCTTCCAAAATGTGCGCCCGGGCATTGGCCTTGTCCAGCTCGTACTTCGTCCGGCGGGTGACCACATCCTTCTGGTGCTCGAGATAATAATAGATCATTTCCCGCAGGTTCAGCACCCGGGGCTTCCCATCCACCAGCGCCAGCATGTTCGCGCCAAAGTTTTCCTGCAGGCTCGTATGCTTGTACAGATAGTTCAGCACCACCTGGGGATAAACGTCCTTCTTCAGCTCAATGACGATACGCATGCCGTTGCGGTCGCTCTCGTCCCGGATGTCACTGACGCCTTCCAGCTGCTTGTCCCGAACCAGATCCGCGATTTTCTCGACCAGCTTGGCCTTGTTGACCATGTACGGAATCTCCGTCACGACGATCCGGCTGCGGTTGGCAGACATTTCCTCAATACTGCTCTTCGACCGGACGGTGATCTTTCCATGCCCGGTATAGTATGTTTCCCGGATGCCTGCCCGGCCCAGGATCATGCCGCCCGTCGGAAAGTCCGGCCCCTTGATGTGCTGCATCAGATCGTCGATCGTGCAGTCCGGATTGTCAATCATGCAGATCACGCCGTTGATGACTTCTGTCAGGTTGTGCGGCGGAATGTTCGTCGCCATGCCGACGGCAATGCCGTTGGAGCCGTTGACCAGCAGGTTCGGAAACCGGGCCGGCAGCACCGCAGGCTGCTGCAGCGTCTCATCGAAGTTCGGGTAGAAATCCACCGTATCCTTCTCGATCCCGTCCAGCATATGCAGGGTCAGCTTCTGCATCCTGGCTTCCGTGTACCGCATGGCCGCGGCGCCGTCGCCGTCCACGCTGCCGAAGTTGCCCTGGCCTTCCACCAGGGGATAGCGGATGTTGAAAGGCTGTGCCAGGCGCACCATCGCGTCATACACGGAGGAGTCTCCGTGGGGGTGATACTTACCGAGCACGTCGCCGACCAGGCGCGCGCTCTTCCGGTACGGCTTGTCCGGCGTCATGCCCAGCTCGTTCATGTCATACAGAATCCGGCGGTGCACCGGCTTCAGCCCGTCCCGAACGTCCGGCAGGGCCCGGTCGATAATGACCGCCATCGCATAGGAGATGAAGCTCTTTTTCATCTCCTGTTCCAGATTGACCGGTATCAGCTTGTCCTGAATCATCTTTTTATTTCCTCTGTCATTTTCAATCCGGATCCTTGATCAGATTCCGAATGGAGAAAGGGGGAACGGTCGAAAGCGTCCTCGCTTCTCACACATCCAGATCCTTGACCAGATCGCTGTTTTCCTGAATAAACTGCTTTCTCGGTTCCACATCGTCGCCCATCAGCAGCGTAAACAGCCGGTCCGCCTCCATGGCGTCCTGCGGCGTGATCCGCATCATGGACCGGGTCTCCGGGTTCATCGTCGTCATCCACAGCTGTTCGCTGCTCATTTCGCCCAGTCCCTTATACCGCTGGATTTCCGGCTTGGGATCCCGTCCGATCTCATCCAGAAGCCGCTGCAGCTCATCATCGTCATACACATACCGCTCCGTTTTCCCCTTGGTCACCTTGTACAGGGGCGGCATCGCCGCGTACACATATCCCTTCTCAACCAGCGGCCGCATGAAGCGATAGAAGAATGTCAGCAGCAGAATCCGGATATGCGCGCCGTCCACGTCCGCATCCGTCATGCACACGATCCGGTGATACCGCAGCTTGCTCTCGTCAAACTGGTCCCCGAATCCGCAGCCGAATGCCGTGATCATCGCCCGGATTTCGGCGTTGTCCAGCGCCCGGTCCAGCCGCACCTTCTCCACGTTCAGGATCTTGCCGCGCAGGGGCAGAATGGCCTGGAAATGACGGTCGCGGCCCTCCTTGGCGCTGCCGCCTGCGGAATCGCCTTCGACCATGAAGATTTCGCACTTGCTCGGATCCCGTTCCGAGCAGTCCGCCAGCTTGCCCGGCATGCTTCCGCTTTCCAGAACGGTTTTGCGGCGCACCGTTTCCCGGGCCTTCCGGGCGGCCTCCCGGGCCCGCTGCGCATCCACGCACCTGGAAACGATCGCCTTCGCAACGGAGGGATTCTCCTCCAGGTAGGTGCTCAGTTCTTCGCTGACCAGGCTGTCCACCACGCCGCGGACCTGGCCGCTGCCCAGCTTGCTCTTCGTCTGGCTCTCAAACTGCGGATCCTCCATCTTGATGGAGATGATCGCCGTCAGGCTTTCCCGGACGTCCTCCCCCTTCAGGTTCGGTTCGCTGTCCTTCAGCAGCTTGTACCGTCTGCCATAATCGTTGATCGCCCGGGTCAGCGCCGTATTGAACCCGGCCAGATGCGTACCTCCGTCCGGCGTGGCAATATTGTTGGCAAAGGAATAGACATTCTCCGCATAGCTGTCGTTGTACTGCATGGCCATCTCGACCAGAATGCCGTCCTTGATCCCCTCGGTATAGATCGGTTCCGGAAAGAGCACCTGCTTATGCTGATTCAGGAACTTGACAAATTCCCGAAGGCCGCCCTCGAAGCAGAAATCGTTTTCCTTCGGTTTTTCGCCGCGCTCGTCCCGGAAAACGATCCGGACGCCCTTGTTCAGGAAAGCCATCTCCCGGAGCCTGTTCCGCAGCGTCTCATACTCAAAATCTCCGGTCTCGAAGATGCCTTCCGGATTGTCCTCGCTGTGCACATCCGGCCAGAACTGAATCGTCGTCCCGGTGCGGTCCGTCTCCCCGATCACCTTCAGGTCATACAGATACTTGCCCCGCTCGTATTCCTGCTGGTAGATGTTCCCGTTCTGGTACACAGTAACGGTAAAGTGACGACTCAGGGCGTTGACCACGGAGGCGCCGACGCCGTGCAGGCCGCCGGATACCTTGTACCCTCCGCCGCCGAACTTGCCGCCCGCATGCAGCACCGTCAGGCAGACTTCCACCGCCGGACGATGCATCTTCGGATGCATGCCGACCGGGAAGCCACGCCCGTCATCCTGCACGGTAACGCTTCCGTCCGGATTGATGGTCACGTTGATCTGCCGGCAGTAGCCCGCCAGCGCCTCATCCACCGAGTTGTCCACGATTTCATATACCAGATGATGCAGGCCCCGGGCATCCGTCGAGCCAATGTACATGCCCGGCCGCTTCCGCACGGCTTCCAGGCCTTCCAGCACCTGGATCTGATCCTCGCCGTACTCCTCCGTAACAGCGGTCACCTGTTCCAGATTCAGTTCCATTTCTTCCGCCATACTGTTCTCCATTTCACCCTGTCGAAAACGGTCGTTTCCGGGCCGTTCCTGATATCCTTCAAACCCTTGAAAATTCAAGCGTTCCGAACTATCTGATTATACCACTTTTTCATCCCGAAAGGAAGCATTTTCATACATTTTTCTTCCTTATTATATAGACTTCTCAAAACATCCGTACATTTCATTTCTGCGAAAGAAAGCGCCTCCGTCCCATTCCGGAACGGAGGCGCTCCCCTGTATGCTTTCCGTCTCTTACTTCTTTTTGAAGTCAAAGTACTTTTTCGCGTTGTAGTAGCTGATTCCGCTGACGATCTCCTTCAGCGTGTCATAATCTTCCGGATAGAATCCGTCTTCCACCCATTCGCCGAAGATCCGGCACAGAATCCGGCGGAAATACTCATGCCGCGGATAGCTCAGGAAGGAACGGCTGTCCGTCAGCATGCCCACGAAGCCAGCCAGATATCCCAGGCTTCCCAGGGACTTCAGCTGCTCGCTCATGCCGTCGAAATGATCATTGAACCACCAGGCGGAGCCGTGCTGGATCCGTCCGACCGCCGTATCGTTCTGGAAGCAGCCCAGAATGGTGTCAATCGCCGCGTTGTCGTTGGTATTCAGGCTGTAAAGGATCGTCTTGGGCAGGTTGCCCTTCTCCTCCAGCGCGCCCAGGAAGGCGGCCGTCTGAGCGGACGGGGCATAGTTGTCCACACAGTCGAACCCGGTGTCCGGGCCCAGCTTCCGGAACATATCCGGATTGTTGTCCCGACGGCAGCCGTAGTGCAGCTGCATCACCCATCCGCGCTTCGTATACTCTTCCGCCATCGCGGTCATGAAGGCATACTTGAATTTCGCTTCTTCCTCGGAATTCGGGATTTTGCCCTCCATCCGGCTGCGGAAGATCTTCTCCACCTCGTCATCGGACGCAGGTGCATACATCACGTAGTTCAGGGCGTGGTCACTCAGCTTGCAGTCATGGGCAGCAAAGAAGTCCAGCCGGCGATGAAGCGCTTCCTTCAGGTCCGCGAAGGTGGAGATCTCCATCCCCGCTGCCGCTTCAAGCTGTGCAATGTATTCCGGATACGTGATTTTTTCCAGGTTCATGGCCTTGTCCGGCCGCCAGGCCGGCAGCACCGTGACCGGGAAGGAGGCATCGGCAGCCAGCTTCTCGTGATACTCCAGGCTGTCCACCGGATCATCCGTGGTGCAGATGGTATCCACGTTGCTCATCATGATCAGTCCGCGGGCCGTATAGCCTTCGCTCTGAAGCTTTTCTTTCGCGATATCCCAAACTTCCTTCGCGGTCTTTGCGTTCAGAATGCCGTCATATCCGAAGAACCGGCGCAGCTCCAGATGGCTCCAGTGATGCAGCGGGTTGCCGATGGCCTTGCCCAGTACTTCCGCGTATTTTTCAAACTTCTCATAGTCGTCCGCGTCACCGGTGATATACTTCTCGTTTACACCGGCGGACCGCATCAGGCGCCACTTGTAGTGATCCCCGCCCAGCCAAACCCGAGTGATGTTCTCATACCGGATATCCTCCCAGATTTCCCGGGGGCTCAGGTGGCAGTGATAATCGATGATCGGAAGCTTTTCGGCCGCCTCATGATAAAGTTTCCGCGCCGCTTCCGTATTCAGCAGGAAATCCTGATCCAGAAACTGTCTCATACTGTACTCCTTATCTCTGCACGCGCCCGGAGCCGGAGCCCTTCATCAGGCTCTCCACTTCGCTCACGCTCATCCGGTTGTAGTCGCCGGGGATCGTATGCTTGAGGCAGCTGGCCGCCACGGCAAACTCCAGCGCTTCCTTTTCGCTGTCATAGGTGTTCAGACCGTAGATCAGTCCGCCGCCAAAGCTGTCGCCGCCGCCCACGCGGTCCACGATGTCCGTGATCTTATACTTCCGGGTGACAAAGAAGTCCTTGCCGTTGTACAGGCAGGCGCTCCAGTCGTTGTGGTTCGCGCTCTTGCTCTCGCGCAGCGTGATGGCCACCCGCTTGATGTTCGGGAAGGTATCCATGGCCAGCTTCGCAATGGCCTTGTAGTTGTCCAGATTCAGTTCGCCTTCCTCCACGCTGCCTGCGCTTTCCGCCTTCAGCAGCAGTGCCTTCTGGAAGTCCTCCTCATTGGCGATGACCGTATCCACATACTGAACCAGCTCGCGCATCACCTGATCCGCGGTCTTGCCGTACTTCCACAGGTTCTTCCGATAGTTCAGGTCGCAGCTCACATGCAGGCCCAGCTTCTTCGCCGCCTTCACGGCCGCCAGGGACAGATCCGCCGCTCCCTGGGAGATGGCGGGGGTGATCCCGGTGATATGGAACCAGGTCGCACCGTCGAAGACCTTTTCCCAGTCGATATCCGCCGCGGTCGCTTCCGCGATGGCGCTGCCCGCCCGGTCATAAATCACCTTGCTGGGCCGCTGCACCGCGCCGGTTTCCAGATAATAGATGCCCATCCGGCCGGGCTTGAAGACGATCTTGGAAGTATCCACGCCGAACCCGCGCAGTTCGCGCACACAGGCCTTGCCCAGATCATTGTCCGGCAGGACGGATACAAAGGCGGTATCCATGCCATAATTGGCCAGAGAAACGGAAACGTTCGCCTCGCCGCCGCCGAAGGTCGCCTCCAGCATGGGAGACTGCATCAGCCGTTCATATCCCGGAGACTTAAGACGGAGCATGATTTCACCGAAGGTTACAACTTTCACGGACATTTTCTTTTACCCCCTGACTTCTTTCACGATATCGGCGGCTTCCCGCACGAGCTTCTCAATTTCGTCGAACTTGCCTTCCTTGACCAGCGCACCGTTCACCATCCAGCTGCCGCCGCAGGCCACGATCCGGCTGTAGCCCAGGTATTCGCGGACATTCGCCGCGCTGATGCCGCCGGTGGGCATGAAGTTCACGTTCACATACGGGGCCGCCAGCGCCTTGATCATCTTCAGGCCACCCGCCGGCTCCGCCGGGAAGAACTTCAGCACGTCCAGGTCGAACTGCAGCGCCGCCTCGATTTCAGTCGGCGTGCATACGCCGGGCGTCATCGGCACGCCCTTCTTCAGCACATATTCCGTCACCTTCGGATTGAATCCGGGGCTGACGATAAACTTCGCGCCCGCGTCGATCGCCCGGTCCGCCTGCTCGCAGGTCAGCACGGTGCCCGCGCCGATGATCATGTCCGGATAGGCTTTGGCCATCCGACGGATGGACTCCTCCGCCGCATCGGTCCGGAAGGTCACCTCCGCGCAGGGCAGGCCGCCCTTCACCAGTGCTTCTCCCAGGGGCAGCGCGTCATCCGCGTTGTTCAGTACCACCACGGGTACGATTCCCAGTTTCTGGAGTTTCTTCATCATTTCGGTCATGGTTTACCCCTCCTGTATCTAAAAACTTTTGTGATCCGCACAGCTTACAGCGTGACACCCTGCTTGAAGATCGCCAGATCGTGGAACCCGTTCGTCTCGTTCCGCGCCTGCTTTCCGGACGCGACGGCAATCACCGTTTCCATCAGCTCCGCGCCCAGCTGCTCCAGCGTCATTCCGTCGAGAAGCCGTCCGGCGTTGAAGTCGATCCAGTTCTTCTTTTTCGTCGCCAGCGGCGTATTCGTGGCAATCTTCACCGTCGGCACCGGGCATCCGAAGGGCGTGCCCCGTCCCGTGGAGAACAGCACCATCTGCGCGCCGGAAACCGACAGCGCCGTCGAGGCCACCAGATCGTTTCCCGGAGCGCTCAGCAGGTTCAGTCCCGGCGCGGTGACCTTTTCCCCGTATGCCAGAACGCCCTTCACCGCGGAGTGCCCGCTCTTCTGCGTGCAGCCGAGCGCTTTATCCTCCAGCGTCGTGATGCCGCCGGCCTTGTTCCCGGGGGAAGGATTCTCATACACCGGCATATGGTAGGATTCAAAGTAGCCCTTGAAATCGTTGATCAGGTGCACGGTCTTTTCAAACAGTTCCCTGCTCTCGCACCGGTCCATCAGGATCGTTTCCGCTCCGAACATTTCCGGCACCTCGGTCAGGATCGTCGTGCCGCCCATTCCGGTCAGCATGTCGCTGAACACGCCGATCGTCGGGTTCGCGGTGATGCCGCTGAGCCCGTCGGACCCGCCGCACTTCAGTCCGATCACCAGCTGATCCGCGCCGCAGGGCTGCCGCTTTTCCTCCCGCATGTTCGCCGCCAGCTCCTCCAGCAGCTTCATGCCTTCTTCCACCTCATCCTCCACCTGCTGGCAGATCATGAAGCGGACGCGGCTTTCATCGTATTCGCCCATATACGGCCTGATCTGTTCAATACCGCTGTTCTCGCATCCCAGTCCGACGATCAGCGCACCGCCGGCGTTCGGATGGGTTGCCAGCGCGGCCAGCGCCTTGCGGGTATTGTCCTGATCCAGCCCCAGCTGGCTGCAGCCATATGGGTGCGGGAAGGCATAGACACCCTCCACGCCTCCGCCGACCAACTTCTGTGCCCGGCTGACCAGCGCCTTGGTCACGTCGTTGACGCATCCCACCGTCGGAATGATCCACAGCTCATTCCGGATGCCCGGTCGCCCGTATTTCCGGGGATAGCCCTGGAATACGGCCGGTTCCCTCTTCTCCGTTTTCGGCCAGGTCGGATGCCATTCGTATTCCTTCTCCCCGCTCAGAAGCGTATGCAGGTTATGGGTATGAATGTGCTCCCCTTCCGCGATGTCCGCCGTCGCTTCTCCGATGGGAAAGCCGTATTTAATCACCGGCTCTCCCTTCCGGATGTCCCGCAGGGCCACCTTGTGACCCATGGTCAGATCTTCCTTCAGCGTCACTGTGCCATCGCCCCAGGAAACGGTTTCTCCCGCCTTCAGGGGCTTCAGGGCCACGGCCACCATGTCCCGGGGATCAATGCGTACCGCTTCACTCATGCGTTCATCCCTCCGTGCTCCCGTTTCACAGGCAGCTCTGGTAAGCCGCCTTCGCGCCTTCCGTGCGGATCTGGATCAGTTTTTCGGTCACGGCCTTCTCCAGCCCGCTGATCTTCGTCAGATCCTGTCCCCACATTTCCTCGTTGGTCAGCACGGCGTGCACCAGATCCTCCGCGCTGTCCTCCCGATGGTTCCAGTAGAATTCCAATGCCCAGCGGTCATCGCTGACGGTATACTCATTACCCTTCGGGCGGCGGCAGACCAGCCCCTTGTCGTTCAGTTCCTGAATATCATTCGAATAGAAGGCGATATAGGCGGCCAGGCTCGTCGTCAGGCAAACCGGAAGCTGTCCCTTCTCCTCAACGTATTCCAGGAAGGAGGGCAGGTTCCGCGCCTTCCATTTCGAGGTTGAATTCAGGCTGATGCTCATCAGCTCATGGTTGACGAAGGGGTTGTTGAACCGATCCTGCACCGCCCGGGCAAACTCGTCGAGATCCTTCTTGTCCAGCGGCAGGGTCGGGATCACTTCCTCGTTCAGCATCCGGTTCATAAAGCCGCGCACGGTATCGTCATGCATGCAGTCCCGCACGATATCGAACCCGGCCAGGTACGCGCCGAGAACGAAGCCCGTATGCGCCCCGTTCAGGATCCGCACCTTCCGCTTTTTGTAGGGCGTTACATCCGGAACGACGATCACCGGCACGCCGGCCTTTTTGAAGGGCAGCCGATCCTCCAGCTCCTTCGGTCCTTCAATCACCCAGATGCCGAAGACCTCGCCCACATCCGTCAGCGGATCCTCGTATCCGTTCTTTTCCTCCAGGGCAGCGACCTCCTTCGGATCGCGGATCCGGCCGGGAACGATCCGGTCCACCAGCGTGGAGCAGAAGATATTTTCCCCGTTCACCCAGCTGCGGAAGCCTTCCTCCAGCTTCCAGTCCTCAATGTACTGGTTCACGCAGCGGAGCAGCTCTTTGCCGTTGTTGTCAATCAGCTCGCAGCTCAGGATCACCAGGCCCTTCTGCCCGGCCCTGTACCGCTCATAAAGAACCCGGGTCAGCTTCGCGGGGAAGCTGATCGGCGGTGCCTGATCAAACTTGCTCTCGCTCTCGTGCACAATTCCGGCTTCCGTCGTGTTGCTGACGACGATTTCAAGATCCGGGCTCTTCGCCAGCTCCAGCACCCTGTCCCATTCCCCGTAGGGGTTCATGCAGCGGCTCACGCAGCTGATCACGCGCTTTTCATCGACCTTCTGCCCGTTCTCACTGCCCCGGAGATACAGGGTATACAGGCCCTCCTGCTCGTTGATCAGATCCGTCAGCCCCTGGGCGATGGGCTGCACCAGCGCAACCTTCCCGTTGAAGCCGGCTTTCTCGTTCGCAATGTCAATGAAATCATCCACGAAGGCGCGCAGAAAATTGCCTTCGCCAAACTGCATCACTTTTTCCGGAGCCTTTTCCAGAATGTATCCTTCGTATCCGGATTCCTTCAGTACCTGATAATTCAGCTTTGCCATATCCGCACACCTCCGACATGGATTATATATATCTAAAATACACCAAAAAAACAGTTTCCGTCAAGATGACGAAAACCGTTCAACCCTTCTGCAAAATACGGATGAAAGGCTGCGAGCAAGGAATATCAACAGGTTCAGCCATTCATGCTCCATATGGACAAAACGGACTTCTTTTTGCAAATCCGTTCCATGGGGCATTTTCCGGCTTTCCGGAGCCGGAACCGGCTCGTTTTCAGGGCAGCTCCTCACCGTCCAGCTGCATGGTATACGCCAGCATTTTGGCAAGCACAAACAGGATCGCACACTCTGCCTCCTGCCAGATCCGCAGATTTCTGGGCTCTGCGCACAGCAGGTATCCCTTTGTCCGGTTATCCTCCGTGCTGATCTTCACGGCGACCAGCGTTTCCACCTCCCGCTTTTTCATCAGTTCGCAGAAGAAGGGCGCCGTTTTCCGGATGGACTCCAGATCATTCGTACTGAAAAGGTAGTCTGCCGTCATCAGGTTGCCGATGTCCGATACCGGTCCGATCACCTGTCCACGGACGGAATGCAGCACGCCGCTCTTTCCGGCGTAGTACAGATCCGTCACCTGCAGCTCTTCCATGATCAGCGGAGTGACCGCCCGCAGCTTGTTGAGCAGCCCCGGAACGTTCTCATACTGACGTACCAGGCTGCTCAGCGTCGTATACATCCCGTGCCGGGCAATCTGCCTGATCTCGATATTGGCATGCTTCTCCGTCACGTAGATAATATAGCAGTTCCGGCCCTTGCTCTTTCCGCGGTACAGCGTCCGGTCAATGAGGTCGAACAGGGCATCGAAATCCTCCGCGTCCTTCGGGAAGGTTGCGCATCCGATGGTGCCGGTGATGTAGGGCTCACATTCCTTCAGGTACACATTCTTCCGCAGAACCTTGCCTTCGTAGATGTCCGTCAGCATCTGCTTGTTCGCGTCGTATGTCACATCCCGCAGATTGATGAACAGAAACTCATCTCCGCCGTATCTCCCGGCGATTCCGAAACCTTCCAGGTAACCGGCCAGGTCTTCCGCCACCCTGCACAGCACCGCGTCGCCCACATGATGCCCATAGGTGTCATTGATAAACTTGAAATTGTCCAGATCCAGCATTCCCAGCGAAAAGGGAATCCGATGCTCGATCAGCCACTGGGCAAACCACAGAATATGCCCCCGCGAAATGATCCCCGTCAGCGGATCCAGCAGATTCTCCAGCTCCATTTCCTGCAGCTTTTCGTCGAAATACGCATATTTCCTCAGCTGTTCCCTGGTATACATCGCGTTTACTCTCTTTCCGTCCCGGTCCTCGCTCTTCGGTTGTCTGCCCGCATTTCATATGCCAACTCAGGGATCATTGTACCAGATGCCCGCTTCTCCCGTCAATCTGCAGGAGAATCTTTTCTCCGCTTGATTTTTCTTCCTTCCGCATGGTAAAATTTTCACATCAAGTACGCCGGATGTTTCCCTGAACTGAAGACCCACCCGATGGAGGCGGCCCTGTCCCATGAATGATATCACCTATGTCGGCAAGCACACGGTCATGTATATCGTTTCCCGCCACGCGCATGAAAGCTGGGAATTCGTCTACTGCACAGAGGGAAGCGGCGCCTTCGATTTTGACGGACGCCTGATGTCGTATCAGCAGGGCGATGTGGTTGTCATCCCGCCCATGGTGCCCCATTCCAACGCCAGCGAGGGCGGCTTCCGGAATATCCACATCAACATGGTATCCCCTGCGCTTTCCGCCTCCGTTCCGCTGGTCATTTCCGACGACAGCAACCATTTCCTTCTGGACGCGTTCAACGCCGCCTATTTTCATTTTTACTCCGACCGGAAAGAAGCCTCAGCCATTCTTTCCCTTTACGGGGACCTGATCAGTTCCTACCTGGCCGCCTATCAGACCGGTACGGAGCTGACCCCCGTCGTTGCCCAGATCGAAAACCATATCATTTCCAATTACGCTGACAGCACATGGGAGCTGGACGCCTTCCTTCACTCGCTCCCCTTCAGCTACGATTATCTGCGCAAGCTCTTCCAGAAGGAGCTCGGCGTCACGCCGCACCGGTATCTGGTGGACAAGCGGCTGAAGCTGGCCGCCCAGCTCCTCGTCAGCGATGCCAATCCCGGCGCCCGCACCATCGCGGAGATCGCCCCGCTCTGCGGCTTCCAGGATCCGCTCTATTTCTCCAAGATGTTCAAAAAGAAGTACGGCACCGCACCCCGCTATTATTCCGACTCCAGAACAGACGAAGTCCCCGTCCGTCCGGACGGGGACAGTATGAAAATCGTTCTGGAGTAATCAGTCCCTGATCACCATTTCAGATTCACCGTCAAACAGATACACATTCTCCATCGGCACGCTGAAGGTCAGATCCTGATCCGTTTCCGGCGTGTCATGGCTGTCGACCTTCAGAATGGCCTGCTGCCCGTTCTGGTTGATATATACGTTCGTATAGTCGCCCAGCATTTCCGTCAGTTCCACATTGCAGCAGAACGTATAACCGTTCTCACACTTCTCCAGCACCGCCGCTTCCGGCCGGAAGCCGAATACAATTTCCTTTCCTTCATACCGGCCAATGTTTTTCAGTTTCCGGCTCAGATCAATCGTCTGCCCGCCAAAGGAGATGCATCCATCCCGGACGGTATCCCGGACGAAGTTCATCGGGGGCTCGCCGATGAAGCCGGCCACGAACACATTGACCGGATCAAAGTACAGTTCCTTCGGCGTACCGATCTGCTGGACATATCCGTCCTTCATAACCACGATCCGGTCCGCCAGCGTCATGGCTTCCGTCTGGTCATGGGTCACGTAGATGGTCGTTGCGCCGGTTTCCTTGTGAATCTGCGCAATTTCGGAGCGCATGGTCACGCGCTGCTTCGCGTCCAGGTTGCTCAGCGGTTCATCCATCAGGAAAATGCCCACCTTGCGGATCAGCGCGCGGCCGATGGCAACACGCTGTCTCTGACCGCCGGAAAGCGCCCTGGGCAGCCGGTCCAGATAATCCGTCAGACCCAGGATCTTCGCGGTTTTCTGCACCCGTTCCTCAATCACGTCCTCGTCCACACCCTGGAGCGTCAGGCCGAAGGCAATGTTATCAAAGACCGTCATCTGCGGATACAGCGCATAGCTCTGGAACACCATGGCCACTTCCCGCTCCCGGGGGCCTTTTTCATTGGCGCGCTGCCCGTTGATCAGGAACTCACCGCTGGAGATATTCTCCAGGCCGGCAATCATCCGCAGCGTCGTGGATTTTCCGCAGCCGGAAGGCCCGACGAATACCACAAACTCACCCTTCTCAATTTCCAGATTGAAATTGTGCACCGCGTGGAATCCGTTGGGATAAATCTTGTTGATGTCTTTCAGCGTGATGTACATCCGCTTCTGCCTCCTTGCCGTTTACATGTCCAGACGTTTGATCTCGGTATAGCACAGTACAAAGGGCGCCGATCCCTTCGCGTCATTGTTGACAATGGGTTCCGATACGTAGTATTCGTAGCTGCCGTCCCGTCTGCGGTTGTTTTCCGGCCCCAGTCCGGCCACCAGACAGATGTTCTGGAGCTCGAGCATCCCGTCCCGCACCTTCAGGAACCCTTTCATGATCCCCTCAAAGGTTTTCTTTCCCAGCTCCCGGAAACGGGAATCCAGCGCGCCCAGCCGGGCGCCCTTGAGCATCGCATAAGCCATCATGGAGCTTCCGCTGGTCTCGAGATAGTTGCCTTCACGTCCCGGCTGGTCCACCACCTGCCAGTACATGCCCGTTTCCGGGTCCATGAACTGCTCCACGTGATCCATCAGCTCCCGAAGGATCCCGGCGATTTCCCCGTGCTCCGGCGCGGTCTCCGGCAGAATGTCGATCAGGTCGGCCAGCGCCAGCGCAAACCATCCCATGGCCCGCAGCCAGAAGTTTTTGCTCAGCCCGGTTTCCGGGTCCGCCCAGAAGGCTTTCCGGCTCGCATCGTATCCGTGATAATACAGCCCGGTTTCGGGATCGCGCATCTTTTCGTGCACCACCCGGATCTGCCGTATGATGTCCGAATAATCGCCGTTTCCGAATTCCTTCTGATACATGGCGATGAATGGCTGCGCCATGTAGATCCCGTCCAGCCACACCTGGTTCGGATAGATCTCCTTGTGCCAGAAGTTTCCTTCATCCGTACGGGGCTGGGCCATCAGGCAGCGGTACAGCATGTCCGCAGCCTTCCGGTATTTTTCCTTCCCGGTCTTCCGGTATACGCCAAACAGCGCCCGGCCTTCGTTGTAATCATCCAGCTGATGCTTTTCCGCCTCGAATGTCCGGATGCTTCCGTCCTCCTGAACGAAATAATCCGTTACCTCTTCAGCAAAATCAATGAAGCGCGCGTCCCCGGAGATTTCCGTCAACGCTGTCAGCGCCATCAGCATGCATCCGTCAATATAATTCCAGGTGACATCCTTGCCCTCGCGCATCTTCTCCACGTTCCAGGCCGTGCGCTTCGGCGTGCTCTGCCGGATGAGCTCCAGAATGTACCGTTCGATCATCTCCTGCATGATTTACCTCACACTTGACTGGTTTCCGCGCCGCGCGTCATCCACGATCCTTCTGATCATGCGTTTCATCCCGATGAACAGGAAATCAAACCCCGTCACGAACAGTCCGAACAGAATCGGCTCCACGCCCAGCGGCACGCTTTCCGTTTTTCCGGTAAAGGATACGATGGTTCCGTTGATCACCTGGTAGGTGGTCACCACACAGAACAGGAGCAGATATCCATACACAATGTTCAGAGGAAGACTGACGAATCCCTTCTTCCCGAACATCATCCACCGGTCGTTCGCTCCGGGCTTCACCGCATAGTAGCGGAAGATGTTGTTCACCAGCAGGTCCGTGATGAAGCCCATCGCCAGCCCCAGAATCAGCAGCTGATTTTCCCAGTTCAGCACGACTGTTCCAAGCCCCCAGAGGAAGAAGAAGCAGGCCGCGCCGTTGAACCACCATTTGATCAGCAGCGCTTTCACCCAGTCCCTGAGCCTGATCTTCGGACCGGAGCGGTATTTCCGCAGTTCCGCTTCAGATACCTTCGGGCTGTTTTCCGGCGATGCGGTGACCAGGTCATCCACAGCCTTTGTGTTCAGCCTGTAGTATCCGGAAACATCCCGTTCCTTCTCGGGTTCCGCCTTCCGGCTTTTTCTGGCCATGGCATCAGGCGTCCTCGCCGGAAATGTCGATGGTTCCCATGTTCTCGTTGCCTTCAACCGCCACGCTGGTGTTGATATTCTTAATCAGCGGCCGGTAGACCGGCAGCAGCGCCGTCAGCGCCGCGCCGATGATCAGCAGCACCGTATGCACCTTCAGCATGTTCTGGGCATGGGTGATATAGATATTCGCCCCGGTTGCGCTGATGGGGTTATCCGCCCGCGTAATCGCCTCCGTGATCCGCTGTCCGTAGAAAATATCGCAGTAGATCACGATACCGGTCATGATGAACATCAGAACCAGCATCGGAATGTTGGTCTTCTTCCGGTGCGGGAATGCGTTCATGAAGCAGACCAGGCTCAGCATGCTCAGCAGCATCGTTGCAAATTCGGCCAGGCCCATGCCGTTGCCGTAGATTTTGGCAGTCGTGTTGGAAATCTGGGTCAGATTCAGGCTGTAGTAGATGAACGCCACCGCCAGAACAACCATGGCAATCATATGAGGTTTCCGCTTCAGGGACACCAGCCATTTACGCAGAAACTCCGGCTTTTTCGAAGGAGCATTTGCCATTTTTTATTTTCCCTCCTTCCGGATCGCGTTCGTGGTTTCCTTGTCAAAGAAGTGCTTCCGGCCGAACTTCATTCCGACCGAATCCCCGCTTCTGTATTCCGACCAGCCGCGCAGCTTGGCCACGATATGGCTGTTGTCGCCGACATAACCGTGCACCAGGGTGTTCATGCCCAGGTTCTCGTTGTTCGTCACCTTCACTGCCATGCTGCCGTCCGCGCTCACGTCCTCCGGCCGCACACCCAGGGTGATCTGCTTGCCATAATAATCCTTGAGGGTGTCCTTTTCCTCGTCGGTCAGCTCCACCTCGAAGCCGTGGCCCTTCAGCTTTCCGTCCACGAATCCCATATCGGAATAGAAATTCATGGGCGGCAGACCGATGAATCCGGCCACAAACAAATTATTCGGCCGGTCATACAGCTCCAGCGGCGTACCGATCTGCTGGACATGTCCCATGCTCATGCAAACGATCCGGTCCGCCAGCGTCAGGGCTTCGGTCTGGTCATGCGTCACGTAGAGCATCGTCGCCTTCAGCCGTTTATGCAGCAGCAGAATCTCGCGCCGGGTGGCGCCGCGCAGCTTCGCGTCCAGGTTGGAAAGCGGTTCGTCGAACAGGAACACCTTCGGGTTCCGCACGATGGAACGGCCCATGGCCACACGCTGCCGCTGACCGCCGGAAAGCTGGTTCGGCTTCTTGTTGAGCTGGCTGGTCAGCCCCAGAATCTCCGCAGCCGCCAGCACCTTCTTGTGGATCACGTTGGGATCCTCTTTGCGCAGCGTCAGGCTGAAGGCCATGTTTTCATAGATGGTCATATGGCCGTACAGCGCGTAGTTCTGGAACACCATGGCCATGTCCCGGTCCTTTGCCGGCGCCTGGGTGATATCCTTGCCGTCCAGGAGCAG
>OCTW013374992.1_pt1 | contig 23168 bp, 13 predicted proteins | sample 1539671 | NCBI WGS metagenome assembly OCTW01 (sample SAMN02144230, study PRJEB22623) | gut metagenome | biome: sheep rumen | host: Ovis aries | place: New Zealand | reverse complement strand
GAGGCGGCTCTTGTAGGAGAGCATCGAGTCCTTGGCGGCGAATCGTCCGTGCTCGTCGCGCTTGGGATTGAGCAGCTCTTCCGCGCGGGAAGTGAAGAAGAATGCCGAATAGACGATGTCCGTGCGGATGATGGTCTTGTCCTTCGCCGGCTGTTCTACCACAGGACGGGTTAACTCCGGGACAATCAGGTCTTTGCCCAGATGTCCGTTTGGTACGATGATGAGGTCGTGGGTCTCCAAGGCCTTTTCGTCCGCTGTGTAAGCTACTCGTTTTGCGGCTTCTTCATCCCCGTAGCAAAGCCAGGTGATGAGGTAATTTACAATTTGGTCATTTACCATTTGTTCATTTATTTAATCATTGAGGATTTCCCATTCGTACATTTTTTGCTCTATCTGGTGTTTGACAGATTCGTATCGCTGGAAGTTCTCTTGTGTCTGGTTCTCGGGGAGGGAGAGCAGTTGCTCTATTTCAGCCTGTTGTGCCTCGAGGGCAGCGATGGCTTCTTCGGTCTCGGCAATCTGTTTCTCTTTCTTGCGTCGCTCGGCAGCTGCGGCTTTCTGGGCAGCGTAGTCGAGTTTGGCATTCGAGGGCTCTACAGGGGCGTTACATTGGCTTTGACTGTCGGTTGACCGTCGGTTGACCGTCGTTTGACCGTCGGGATTAGTCCTTTCGAGGTCTTGAAGGTTTTCAATCTTTTTAGCTCGGAGGAAATCGTATATTCCGCCGAGGTGTTCTTTGACTCTTCCGCCGCCAAATTCGTACACTTTTTCGACGAGTCCGTTGAGGAAATCTCGGTCGTGTGAGACGCAGATGACCGTGCCGTTAAAGTCCTGCAGGGCGGCTTTGAGGACATCTTTGGATTGCATATCCAGATGGTTCGTCGGCTCATCGAGGATGAGGAGGTTACATGGCTCGAGGAGTAGCCTGATCATTGCGAGTCGGCTTCGTTCACCTCCGGAGAGCACTTTGACTTTCTTCTCGGAGGCTTCGCCGCCGAACATAAAGGCGCCGAGTATGTCTCGGATCTTCGTACGGATATCTCCGACGGCGACATAGTCGATGGTGTCGAAGACGGTGAGGTTTTCGTCAAGGAGGGCTGCCTGGTTCTGGGCAAAATAACCGATCTTAACGTTGTGCCCGATCTTGAGGGTGCCCATGTAGTCAAGCTGACCCATGATACACTTGACGAGAGTGGATTTACCTTCTCCGTTCTTGCCTACGAATGCTACTTTCTCTCCGCGGCGGATGGTGAAAGTGACGTCATGGAAGACATTGTGTTCACCAAAATCCTTTCGCAGGTCTTCGATGATGAGCGGAAAATCGCCACTTCTCGGGGCAGGCGGAAAACGCAGGTTGAGTCGCGAGGTGTCTTCGAGATCCACTTCAAGGCGTTCGAGTTTCTCCAGCTGTTTGATGCGACTCTGCACTTGTACGGCTTTGGTGGCTTTATAGCGGAACCGCTCGATGAAGTCCTCGGTGTCCTGAATCATCTTCTGCTGGTTCTGGTAGGCGCGTACCTGTTGCTCGTGGCGTTCCTTGCGGAGTTCCACGAAGCGGCTGTAATTGACATTATAATCGTAGATGCGGCCGAGTGTTATTTCTATCGTTCGAGGGCAGGTGTTATCTATGAACGCGCGGTCGTGGGAGACCATGAGCACGGCGGACGGGCTGGTCTTAAGGAAATCTTCGAGCCATTGGATAGACTCGATGTCGAGGTGGTTGGTCGGTTCGTCAAGGAGCAGTAAGTCCGGATGAGACAGGAGGATTTTTGCCAACTCGATACGCATTCTCCATCCGCCGGAGAACTCCGAACAGGGACGCTCAAAGTCTTTGCGCTCAAAGCCAAGGCCGATAATCGTTCTGTCCATCTCTGCGATGAATCGCGCCTCATCCGTTTGCAGATCGTCTTTCGCGCCTTTGTCCCGGACAGACATTACCTCTTCGCGGAGTGTCTTGTCGTCCTGGAAGAGCATTACCTGCGGGAGGTAACCGATGGTCATGTCCGAGTCCTTGGCAATGCGTCCGGAGGTAGGCTGATATTCGCCCGCAATGAGGCGTAACAGAGTCGTTTTTCCGGCTCCGTTCTTACCCACGAGGGCGATGCGCTCCTTTCGGTTGATGAGGAACGTAATGTCGTCCAGCACAGGCCGGGACGAAAACTCCATACTTACATGATCAATCGTTAACATTTACTATTTGGTCATTTACCATTTACCATTTGTTTATTTATGACGCGCCAGAGGAGCATCGTGAGGCCGGTAGCGAGTGCGAAATCGCATATCAGTAGCAGCCATATATTCCAGTTTCTGCCGAGGATCGCCAGACCGATAAAGAGGACGCTGAACGACAGCAGGACACAGGTTGTCTGGATGTGATTGAGGCCGGTGCGGAGGAGTAGATGGTGAATGTGGTTCTTGTCCGGCAGGAAAGGCGAGCGATGCTGTTTGATTCGGGTGAGGCTGACGCGGATAGTGTCGAAAATAGGGATGGTCAGCACGCATATTGCTACCGCCGGAGCTGCCGTCATCTCGAATGCAGCCGGCACCTCATGGTAAGCGTTGATCTCGCAGAAATGGAACACAAATGCTGTCAGCAGGTAGCCCAAGAGCAGACTGCCGGAGTCGCCCATGAAGATCTTCTCGCGGTTTCCGAAGACATTATAGATAAAGAACACCGCCAGCGAACCGACCATGCAGATGGCTAAGATAGACCAAGTCACTTCGCCCGTGAGACCGAAATAAACGGCGAAGAAAAGGCAGTAGAGAATGCCCAAACCGCTTGCCAGACCGTCGATGCCGTCGATGAGATTGATAGCATTGATGATAGCCAGAAGCACAAAGAGCGAAATCAGATAACTCGGTATGACGCCTATCTCCGCGATGCCGAAAATGCCGTGAAGATGGGTGATTCGCATGTCTGCGAAACCGACCAGCGCAATGCCGGCAAGGGTCTCGCCTAATAGTTTCGCCGTAGGCGTCAGGATGAGCACGTCGTCGATAAAACCGACCGCCATGATCGCCAGCAGACCGATAAGGAAGAACTGGCTTTGGTTGAACTGGTCGTACTCGAAGAGGAGGTACGTCAGCATGAAGCTGAAATAGATATTCAGACCGCCGATATTGGGTACTTCGCCGGTGTGGCTCATTCGTTTGTTCGGGCGCACGACAAAGCCTTTTGCCTTCGCGATGCGGATCACAATCGGCATTCCGATGAGGCCGAGCACGAAACTGACAAAGCCGATTAAATAGCTATGAGAGGTAAAAAAATCTTGTATCATTGTGGGTCTAATTGTTCGTAGATAGAGTTGTTGCTGATATATTCGGGTACTAATTGTTTCATTAAAATGACGGTCGTAAATGGCTTAGTGAGACGGCTGGTCTTGATCAGTTCGTCCACTTTGGAACTGATCTGGTCAAAATCAAACTCCCGTACTCGCGCCACCATGATTTTCTCATTTGCGGTAGGCAGCGTTGTCTCTTTCTGGTTCAAGAGCTCCTCGTAGAGTTTCTCTCCCGGACGCAGTCCCGTGAACTCAATCATGATATCTTTCTCCGGTGTGTAGCCCGCCAAGCGGATCATATTTCGCGCGAGGTCCAGTATCTTCACGGGTTTGCCCATATCGAAGACGAATATCTCTCCGCCGTCGCCTAAAGTGCTGGCCTCCATGACGAGACAGCAGGCTTCGGGAATGGTCATGAAATAACGGATGATATCCGGGTGCGTCACGGTCACGGGTCCGCCGGCTGCAATCTGTTTGCGGAAATACGGGATGACGGAACCGTTGCTGCCAAGGACGTTACCGAACCGGGTAGTGATGAATTTCGTGCAATCAGGGTTATCGACATGCAGTTTTCGGAAAAGCGATTGTACGTATATCTCCGCAATACGCTTGCTGGCGCCCATGATATTCGTGGGGTTGACGGCTTTGTCGGTAGAGATCATTACAAACCGCTTCACGCCGTATTTGACCGCCATGTCCGCCATGTTTTTCGTGCCGGCTACGTTAGCCTGGATCGCCTCGTTAGGGAAGCTCTCCATGAGGGGCACATGCTTATACGCCGCGGCGTGATAGACGACATCCGGTCGCATCTCGCTGAAGACTTGTTCGATGCGTGCCCTATTGCGCACATCTGCTATCACCGGAATGAAACGTGCGTTAGGGAATTGCTTATTCAGGTCCAGCACAAGGTCGTGTAAGGGCGACTCCGCCATCTCCAGAAGGATTGTCACTTGAGGCGAGTATTGCTGAATCTGTCGCACCAGTTCACTTCCTATACTTCCTGCTGCTCCGCTGACCAACACCACCTGGCCCTGGATGATCTGCCGCACGTTCTCGGTGTTGATATCAATCTGCGGACGTTCCAGGAGGTCCTCAATGCGGATGGCCTCCACGCGACCGATTCTCTGCGTGTCAATCTCCTCGAGGTTGTCCCACTGCGTGAAATAAGGGGTAGTGAGGATGCGGATGTTATGGTCGATGAATATCTGCAAATCTTTTGTGGGGTCAATCTCCCGCATTTTGAGCGGCGAGATGATCACATGATTGACGCCGTGCGTGTTCATCCATTCAAACAGACGGTCGTTCAGCGGTCGTACGCGCAGACCCGCCAGGTCGTATCCGTGGCGCTCTTTAGGTCCCGCAATAAATCCCAGCGGATGATACGGGATGTTACCGGCCGAACGAAGCATCTTGGCAATCGCTATTCCGGCAGCCTGCGTACCGTAAATCATCACACGGGGACTCGCCTGATTGCGTTCTAAGGTTTCGCTCAACGTTTTTACACCCACGCGCAGCGAGAAGAGCAGCACAAACGATGTAGTGACATATATTGCCAACACGGTGTTCAGCATAGGATGCCATCCTAAGGAGCGCTGCATCATAACATTCACAATCGCCAAGATCAGACCTGTGCAGATATTTGACAAGAGTACTTTAACCGTGTCAATGAAAGTCGAATAGCGCAGAATACCTGAATAGGTATGGAACACCCAGAAGGCGATGACCTGTACGACCATTACGATCAAGTACTGCGAGCCGATGGGAACAATCTGTTTGTCGAGATTGACGTAGTTCAAGAAACCACTCCCGACCCACACGCTGATCCAAAACGCAATGGAACAAAGCATCACGTCCATCAGCAGCACGCCCCACCGCGGTAGGTAACTCATCTGCGGGATATGGGAAAAAATATCCGAGTTTCGTAATTCGTTCATGTTATATTTTTTCATGGTTATTGATGATTTTGGCAAGGTACTTGCCTGTGTAACTTTCTTTACATTTGCTGACTTCTTCGGGCGTACCGGAACAAACGATCTGTCCGCCTTCTTTGCCTCCCTCAGGGCCTAAATCAATCACATGGTCCGCAGCCAGAATGACCGCGGGGTTATGCTCAATGATGATAACCGTGTGGCCTTTGCTGATCAGGCGGTTGAGGGCTTTGAGCAGCACTTCTATATCGCGATGATGCAGGCCTGTGGTGGGTTCGTCAAAGACGAAAATCGTCGGTGAGCTGTTCTCCTGCGCCAGGAAAGAAGCCAACTTCACACGCTGGCTCTCACCGCCGGAGAGGGTACTGCTGCTTTGCCCCAGTTGGATGTAGCCGATACCCACATCCTGCAGCGGTTTTAGTTTCTGCACGATGCGTTCACAATCGGGATCCTGACTGAAGAAATCAATCGCCTGATTAACGGTCATGCAGAGGATGTCGTAGATGGATTTATCGCGGTAATGCACATCGAGGACATCCTGTTTGAAGCGCTTGCCGTGGCATTGCTCGCATTCCAGAATCAAGTCCGCCATGAACTGCATCTCGATCGTGATTGTGCCTTCGCCCTGGCAGGTCTCACATCTGCCGCCGGGGGTGTTGAAGGAGAAATGCGCCGGCGTGAAACCTAACTGTTTTGCCAAGGGTTGCTCGGCATATAGCCGCCGGATCTCGTCGTAAGCCTTGAGGTACGTCACGGGGTTACTGCGGCTGGAACGGCTGAGCGGGTTCTGGTCCACAAACTCGATATCCTTCATCAGATGGAGGCTACCGTGCAGATGTCCGAAATCGCCGGTGTGCTCGGTGAAAACGGATCCGTAATGCTTCTTGAGGGCAGGGTAGAGGACCTTGCTTACCAGAGATGATTTGCCACTTCCGCTCACGCCCGTAACGACGGTCATCACATGCAGGGGGAACCGCACGGTAAGGTTCTTGAGGTTGTTCTCGCACGCCCCTTCAATCTCGATATAGTTGTTCCAATGCCTTCTCTGTGCGGGTATCTCGAATCGGAACTGATCCATCCGCGGCTTGCCTTCATAGACCACTTCACCGCCATGTCTGCCGGCGTCCGGACCTATCTCGATGATGTGATCCGCTGCGGCGATAATATCCTCGTCGTGCTCCACGACGACGATTGTGTTGCCTAAATCGCGCAACTGTTGGAGCACGTGGATCAGCCTCTCCGTGTCCCGCGGGTGCAAGCCGATAGACGGTTCGTCCAATACATATAGCGACCCTACCAGGCTGCTGCCTAATGATTTAGCAATGCTGATTCGCTGGCTCTCACCGCCGGAGAGGGTAGTGCTCTGGCGGTTGAGCGTGAGGTAACTGAGCCCCACATCTTTCATAAATTGCAGCCGGCTCTTGATCTCCGCGAGCACCATCTCCACCGTCTTTGTCTCTGTTTCGCTGAGTTGTAACTCGTCGAACCAGATGTCCAAATCCGAGATGGACATCGTGCAGAGCTGCTGAATACTCTTACCGCCGACGATTACATAACCTGCCTCTTTGCGCAGGTGGAGACCGTTGCATACCGGGCAGGTTGTCTTGCCTTTATAGCGTGCCAGCATCACTTTGTATTGCAGTTTCGAATACTGCTCTTTCTCCAACTCTTTGAAGAACTCATGCAGTCCACGGAAATACTCGTTTCCGCTCCAAAGCAGCTGTTTCTGCTCGGCAGTCAGGGCGTAGAAGGGTGTATGAATCGGGAAATCGAATTTCGCTGCATTGAATATCAACGCATCCAGCCATGGTTTCATCTTCTCGCTCTGCCAGCAAGCAATGGCTTGTTCGTAGATAGTCTTGGACTTATCGGGTACTACGAGATCCGGATCAATTCCCATGACGGTTCCTACGCCCTTACATTCCGGACAAGCTCCCACCGGGCTGTTGAAATCGAAGAGGTGTTCGCTGGGTTCCACAAACTGTATCCCGTCTGCTTCAAAGCGCTCGGTGAACACTTTCTCGCGGTTGTTGACCCATACGCGGCACTCGCCGTTACCTTCAAAGAAAGCAGTCTGCACGGAGTCGGCAAAGCGATTACTCGTAGCCTGTTCATGATCGACCACCACGCGATCGACCAGAAGGTATGCTTCATGCCCCTCTATCTTCTGCCATGTACTGTTGTCCAACCGCACGCTGTCGCCGTCAATCATCATTCGGCTGAAGCCCTGGCTCTGCCACAAGGTCAACTGTTCTTGCAGGGTTCTTCCTTCCGGCAGCACAATCGGGCTCATCAGATAGAGCCGTGCTCCGTCTTCTTGCGATTCCATATATTGCACGACGTCTCGGATGGTGTTCCTGCGAACTTCTTCTCCGCTCACGGGCGAGTACGTGTGACCTGCGCGCGCGTACAATAATTTCAAATAGTCGTAAATCTCCGTCACGGTACCAACCGTGGAACGGGGATTACGACTTGTTACTTTTTGCTGGATAGCGATAGCCGGCGGGATTCCTTCTATCTTCTCCACCTCCGGTTTCTGCATCCTGCCCATGAACTGTCGCGCGTACGCGCTTAAGCTCTCCACATATCGTCTTTGCCCTTCTGCATACAACGTATCAAACGCCAGCGAACTCTTGCCGCTGCCGCTCACACCCGTTATTACCACCAGCTTGTTGCGGGGTATATCTACCGAGATATGTTTGAGGTTATGGGTGTCTGCTCCTTCTATATGAATGAAATCACTTTCCACTATCTAATGCTTCCTTCTGCAGTCTTTCCAAGGTTGCCATCGTCTCTGCGTTCGTCGTGTCTAACTGTAAATCTGTCAGTTTCGGCACGCGGATAGGAGTTCCCACTTCGATGCTATTTGCATTTTTGATCACGTCCCGGTTCGCGTCGTATAAATACGGCCAGTAAATCTTCGCGCCGTAGTAGCGTTTTGCCATCCATGTCAGTCGGCTCGCTTCGTGCATCGCTTCGGTGGTAATCAGCTCAGGATACTTGCCATCTGCAGGACTTACGGAACGCGATGCTTCCATCCATTCTGCCATGATCTGCTCCTTGGGGATTCTTCCCTCCGGAATATTCTCGAGGTCTTCGTTCTCCGTCGCTTCGTTCAGTTCGACCTCCGGAGCGGGTTCTTTTGGCACTTCCACCTGCTCATCCTCTACCGATAGTGCCGTCTCCGTCGTATCCGCTACGAGTTCTGTCTCGTTCGGCTGGATCAGCGATTGCAAGATATTGCCTAACTGGTGACGCAGGAAGAAATAACCAACCAAGAGAAGCATCAATAAAACTACTACGCAGATCAATGTGTCGCGCAGGAAATGCGTTTTCTTGGGTTCCTTAACCACTATTACGGGCTCGGGCTCCGATACCACTACCGGTTCTTCCACAGCCGGTTCTTCCACTACCGGTTCTTCCACAGCCGTCTCCACTGCAACGGGTTCCGGCTCAGGTTCTTTTACTTCTTCTTTAGGGCTTTGACCGAGGTCTCCGAGGATGTCAACAATCTCTTCGGCCTGCGCGCCTAATTTCTTTAGCGGGTCAATCTCCTTTGGTTGTTCGCTCTCTGCGGTTGGTTCTGCGCTACTTAGTACGCTCTTCTCCACCAGTTCTTTCACACCGGCCTCCGGCGCAAAGACCAACTTGCTGTAGCCATCGATCATGATTTCTTCGCCGGTATTGACATTTACACTCTTACGAGGAGCAACGGCCTGTACTTTGAACGTGCCTAAACCATTGATCTTAACCTGTTTGTCATTTTTTAGAGCCTCTACTAACTGGCTCTGTATTGCATTGAGAAAAGCAGCAGCCTGCTTCTCATTCACTCCCGCACGTGCAGCTAACACACGTCTCAAATCGGTCCAACTCAGTTTATCTGCCATAGTTAGAGTTTTTTGAATTCGTCTTTAATAGTTCCAGCCGGTTTGAACACTAGTTGGTTCTTACTCGGCACGATAGACCGTTCTCCCGTCCGAGGGTGTACGATAGTACGCGCTTGGCGCTCCTTTATCTCAAGCGCTCCAAGCCCCTGCAACTGGATTGACTTTCCGTCCATCAGACTCTCGCGAATGATGGCATTCATCGTGGTCATCAGTTGTTCTGTTTCTTTTTTGCTCAGTCCCGATTTGTCGGCAACCAGGCCCAGAAATTCTTTTGTCAGCATGGTATGTTTGTTATTCTATTTCTCCGTATAAGTCAAACTCTTCCGCTTTTGTGATCTTCACCTCGTAGAACTCTCCCTCTTTCAGCTCTGCTTTTTGGGGGGTTACAAGGACTTCACAATCCACCTCCGGGCTGTCGTACTGCGTCCGGCCGATAAAATAATCTCCTTCCTTTCGGTCGATGATCACTTTCTCTGTTTTGCCCACAAACCGTTGCATCAACTCGCCGCTGATCTCTTGTTGGATTGCCATCAGCTCGGCAGCCCGCGCCTCTTTCACTTCCTGCGGAATATCGTCTTTGTAATGCCGGTTGGCATATGTGCCTTCTTCGTCGGAATAGGCAAAACAGCCCATTCGGTCGAAGCGCATCTCTTTCACCCATTGTTTTAGTTCCTCAAAATCCTCTTCTGTCTCGCCCGGATGGCCGACCAAAAGGGTAGTGCGGATACAGATTCCAGGCACTTTCTCGCGGATCTTATGAATCAGGGCATCTTGTTCTGCGCGTGTTATATGCCGCCGCATTAGCGACAACATGTGGTCCGTACAATGTTGCAGAGCGATGTCGAGGTACTTGCACACATTCGGATGTTTCGCCATTACGTCTAATAGTCCTTCCGGGAAATCGGTCGGGTAGGCATAATGCAAGCGAATCCATTGTACGCCCTCTATCTGCGCCATCTCGTCGATGAGTTCAGGCAGGAGGTGTTTTTTTTCGATATCCAGACCATAACTGCTCAGATCCTGCGCGATGACGTTCAGTTCCTTGACGCCTTGGGACACCAACCACCGCACTTCTGCGAGGATTTCCTCTTTGGGTCGGCTGGTATGTCGACCTGTGATTAGCGGGATGGCGCAGTACGAACACATGCGGTTGCATCCCTCCGAAATTTTCAAATAGGCATAGTGTGAGGGGGTTGTAATGTGCCGTTCATAGATGCTGTATGGTCTAGGATTGATTCGATTTTGGTAGGATCCGATAAGGTCTTTCATCCTTTCGAAGTCGAATTTGCCAAAATAAGCATCGACTTCCGGCATTTCCGCTTCGAGTTCGGCGCGATAGCGCTCGGATAGACATCCCATGACGATGAGGAGTCTGAGTTTGCCGGCTTTCTTGCGCTCCGCCATTTGTAGGATCATGTTGATGCTTTCCTCCTTGGCATCGCCGATAAATCCGCAGGTGTTGATGACGCAGATTTCGCCTTTCGGGTTGTCGGAGTCATGCACACAGCGCCATCCGGCAGCTTCCAACTGCCGCATGATACGCTCTGCATCTACCAGATTTTTCGAACACCCAAGCGTTATGAAATCAATGACACCTTTTTGCATATAAATGACTCTAACTACCCAAAACTACCAAACCACCCAAAACTACCAAACTACCCAAAACTACCAAACTACCCAAAACTACCAAACTACCCAAAACTACCAAACTACCCAACTACCCAAAGGTCTAAAACAATCTACCCTACTAATTAGTTGCCCAAATCGCAGTGGAATTTGATTCGTACGAGGCGGACGTGAATCTCGTCGTAGTAGTCCTCGCCGAGTTCCTCCATGGCTTTTTTGATATTGTCGTTTTCCGCCTCTTTGAAGTATTCGTAGATCTCCTCTTCTTCGTCGGGATCAACCACTTCCTGGATGAAATAATTGATGTCGATCTTGGTTCCGGAGAAGACGATTGCCTCCAACTCGTCCAACATCTCCTCCATGGACATGCCGTTGCTCTCCGCGAGGTCGTCCAGATCGACCCGGCGGTCGATGGCTTGAATAATCTGTTTCTTACGCGTCGATTTCTTGGCTACGGTACGTATGCGCAAGTCCTCGGGACGTATGATTTCGTTCTCATCGACATACTCTTTGATGATCCGAAGGAACTCGTCGCCGTAGCGTTTTGCTTTTGCGATACCCACACCGGGGATGGTTAGTAACTCCTCCATCGTAATCGGATAGGTTGTAGCCATGGCCTCGAGGCTCGGGTCCTGGAAGATGACAAACGGCGGTACGTCGTTCTTTTTCGCTACTTTCCGTCGTATATCTTTGAGGATGGAGAAGAGTACTTCATCCGCCGCGGCGCATGTAGCTCCAGCGCCTTCCATGATCTCGTCTTCCTCGTCCTGAATCTCGATCGGTACTTCGAATTTGCCCGGTTTTCGCAGGAATTTTATACCATCTTTGGTCAGTTTGAGGTCGCCGTATGAATCCACATCTTTCTTTAACATTCCGGCTACCAATGCCTGGCGAATGATGGCATGTAAGGTGCTCTCCTCCTCATCGCTTGCGGCGCCGTAGTTCTCCAGCTCGTCGTGGTGATAACTCATCACTTCCGCTGTCTGGTTGCCGTGTAGGATATCTACGATATGCTCAGCTTTGTGGTGCTCGTTCACCTGTTTGACGGTCTCCAGGATTAACTCCAGGAGTTCGCTTGCATCCACCTGTTTGTATGTTTTCCGGCAGTTATCGCAGTTGCCGCATTTCTCTTCGTTGTACTCTTCGCCAAAATAGTGCAGCAGCAGTTTTCGCCGGCAGATGGTACTCTCGGCATAACTCTGGGTCTCAAAGAGTAGTTGGTTGCCGATGCCGATCTCTTTTGGGGTCTTGTCTTTCTGGAACCGCCGCAGACGCTCTATGTCGTCCGGAGAGTAGAAACAGAGACATATACCTTCTCCGCCGTCGCGTCCGGCACGTCCGGTCTCCTGATAGTATCCCTCAAGGCTCTTGGGGATGTCGTAATGTACGACGAAACGCACGTCGGGTTTGTCGATGCCCATTCCGAACGCGATCGTAGCCACAATGACCTGTACTTCCTCCATGAGGAAAGCATCCTGGTTGGCTGTTCTGGTCTGAGCATCCATGCCGGCATGATAAGCGCGCGCCGAGATACCATTGACATGCAGTACTTCCGCTAAATCTTCGACTTCTTTGCGCGCCAGGCAATAGACAATACCGCTCTTGCCCTCCATACTGCGTATGAAACGCACGAGATCTTTGTCCACGTCGGCAGTTTTCGGGCGTACTTCATAGTATAAATTGGGGCGGTTGAAACTGGATTTGAAGACCGTTGCGTCGGGCATGCCGAGGTTCTTCTGGATATCTTTCTGTACCTTCGGCGTAGCTGTAGCTGTCAGCGCAATGATCGGCGCCTTTCCGATACGCTGCACCATGCTGCGGATCTGGCTGTACTCCGGTCGGAAATCATGTCCCCATTCGGAGATACAATGCGCCTCATCGACGGCGTAAAAGCTGATTTTTACACCTTTTAAGAAATCCACGTTCTCCGCCTTCTGAAGGCTCTCCGGGGCCAGGTACAGCAATTTCGTCTTTCCTCCCAACACATCTTCCTTCACGGCGTTGATCTCGCCGCGGCTCAGGCTGGAGTTGATGAAATGCGCAACGCCTTCCTCCTCCGAGTAGTTCCGCATCGCATCCACCTGGTTCTTCATCAGCGCAATCAGCGGACTAATCACGATTGCCACGCCGTCCATCAGCAAAGATGGCAGCTGGTAGCACAGGCTCTTTCCTCCTCCCGTAGGCATCAACACAAACGTGTCATTTCCATCCATTACATTCCGAATGATAGCCTCCTGATTACCTTTGAACGTGTCGAACCCGAAATAGTCCTGCAACGCCTTTACTAATTCCTCATGTGTTACTTCCATAACTCAAAAAACTCAATTTGGCTACAAAAGTACGAAAAAAATATTACATGTGCAAATAAAAATCAAAAAAAATAAAAAAATCAAAAAAAATGCATGTCCCTCTTGCGTATTCGAAAAAAAAGCAGTAATTTTGTACCCGATTTGTAAAGTGCACTTATCAAATCGTTTAATTTGAAACAAATTATACCATGTTGAAACGAAATTTGTCCTTTGCTCAACTCTTTAACCTGAGTTTTGGATTCTTCGGAGTACAAATTGCTTACGCTCTTCAGAGCGCAAATATCTCCCGTATTTTTGCTACATTGGGTGCCGATCCCCACACACTGAGTTTCTTTTGGATTCTTCCGCCGTTGATGGGTATGATTGTGCAGCCGCTGGTGGGTAAGTATAGTGACAAAACCTGGAATCGTCTGGGGCGCCGTAAACCTTATTTACTTGTGGGCGCGCTCATAGCGGTAGCGGTTATGTTGTTGCTGCCGAACGCGGGTAACTTTACCTTCACGCAGGCGGCATTCTTGGGATTGAATGCGGCTATGTGGTTTGGCCTTTTCTCGCTGATGTTCCTTGATACGAGCATCAATATCGCCATGCAGCCGTTCAAGATGATGGTGGGCGATATGGTCAATGAAGAGCAGAAGGGTACCGCTTATGCTATTCAGTCGGCGCTGTGTAACGCAGGCTCGCTCGTGGGGTACATCTTCCCGATCTTCTTTACCTGGATCGGCATCGCCAATACCGCTCCTGAAGGCGTTATTCCGGACTCTGTGAAATGGTCCTTCTACTGCGGCGCAGCGATTTTGATTCTCTGCTCTCTTTATACGTTCGCAACCGTTAAGGAGCTTAATCCGGAGGAGTATGCCGAGTTTCACGGCATTGATTTGAAAAAGAAGGAAGAGAAAGAGGAAGAAAAGGGCTTTGTGGTTCTCCTCGTCGAAGCTCCTTCGGCTTTCTGGACCGTCGGTTTGGTTCAGTTCTTCTGCTGGGCGGCGTTCATGTATATGTGGACGTACTCCAACGGAGCTATTGCTGCTAACTGCTACGGCTGGGATGGCGTGAGCGCTGCGGATGAAGCTTTCCAGACGGCCGGTAACTGGGTTGGTGTGGTATTTGCTATTCAGGCTGTCGGATCGTTGCTCTGGGCAATGCTACTGCCGATACTCGAGAAATGGACAGGCAACAAGGGTGCGTATGCCATCTCGCTGCTCGTTGGTGCGGTGGGATTCATCTCTATCTGGTTTGTGACGAATCCGTATGTGCTCTGGTTTAGTTACGCACTTATCGGCGCCGCTTGGGCAGCTATGTTGGCCTTGCCGTTCACGATCGTGACGAACGCTATCAAGGGTGGCAATATGGGATACTACCTCGGATTATTCAACTGTACGATCTGCGTACCGCAGATTGTAGCAGCCCTCTGCGGTGGTCTTCTCCTTAAATATATATGCGCGCACGTGCAAGCCGGAATGCTTGTAGTAGCCGGCGTGCTGCTGATATTGGGTGCTTGCTCTGTATTCCTTATCAAAGAGAAAGAAGATTAAATAGAAAAATTACAAACAAACTATTATATCTATTATGAAAAACAAACTACTTGTAAGTGTATTCGCGGTGGCGATAGCGGCGTTCGCTTTCACTTCTTGCGAGACCAAGTCTAATGTGACGGATGTATGCTCCGACATGGTCAAGGAGAGCATACATAAATCTGCCCGCAGCCTTCAAGAGGTAAATGAGCAGACGCTTACTATCACGGAATTTGAGTTTCCGAGCGTGAATGTGGACGACAACCGTTTAGTATGCCGTATGATTTCGTTTGGAGACAAAACTCCTTTAGTAAAGCAGGAAGAGACCATGACGTACGAGTACGGAGAATGGAATGAGGATAAGACAGCTTATTCTCTGTATGTTCATCCTGCTTCCGGAGCCTCCTATACCATGTGGTATCGCGGCAATGCGTTGGTACTGCCGGATGGCCGTAAGGTCGGTGGCGAAGGAACGGACAATGCGGCTCGCGTTGAGAAATTAGCGAAAGTTGCCGGCTGCCTGCCTAATACCAAATGGGAAGGCCGATATGAAGGCGAATTTGTACTCGACAGCGTTTTCCGTGATTCCATTCGTACACTTTTTATCCCGCCTATGACTTTTATTACCGATACAATCCAGATATTTGACAAAATGGATACAGTTTCGGCAGATACGTCCTGCTACTATATTCTGGAGTTCAACCGCGATGCTACCACTTACGCAAATACGGGACATTTCTATCGTAAGGAAGTTCGTTCGAAATACGATAAGAAGACTCAGTCTTGCGATACTATCAGCGTGAAGGTGAAAGAGTACGATTGCGACTGGTACATCAATGTATTCTCTTCGGATTCCCGTTTTACAGTCGGCTTCGTTAGCACTACTCCTGACGTTACCGGAGATCCGATCAGCATCTCCAAGTTCGTGATGAATGATCAGAGCAAACCCGATGGATTCTTGTATAATGGCGCTACTTTCCATCGCTTTCCTTAATCTGTAAATCAAATACCATAAATCATTGAAACAATGAAAAATAGTAACTTTAATATGTTTCGCACTATTACCCTCGCTCTGATGCTGATGACGGGCGTTGTAACTGCGTTCGCACAAATGGCCGTGCAGGGTGTCGTAACCGATGCGGCAAACGGTGAACCGATTATTGGTGCTTCCATCCTCGAGGTAGGTACTACGAATGGTACTATTACTGATTGGGATGGTAACTTTAGCCTGACTGTAAAACCCGGTGCAAAACTCCAGATATCCTATATGGGTTACAAAACCCAGGAACTGGCGGCTGCCCAGAATATGAATGTGAAACTGGGGGAAGACTCCGAGTTGCTCGAAGAAGTGGTGGTTGTCGGTTATGGCGTTGTGAAGAAAAACGACGCTACCGGATCTGTCACCGCTATCAAGCCGGATGATATGAATAAGGCCCTCACCACGACCGCAACGGATATGTTGTCCGGTAAGATTGCCGGTGTGAATATCTCTACCGACGGCGGTACTCCCGGTGGTGGAGCATCTATCCGTATTCGTGGTGGATCGTCTCTGAATGCGTCCAACGACCCGTTGATCGTCATCGATGGTCTGGCTATGGATAACAACGGTATTCAGGGTGTTTCGAACCCATTGTCTCTGATAAACCCGAACGATATCGAAACCTTCACCGTCCTTAAGGATGCTTCGGCAACCGCCATCTATGGTAGCCGTGCATCGAACGGTGTCATCTTGATTACCACCAAGAAAGGAAAATCGGGTCAGAAACTGAAAGTTAACTATGACGGTAACGTCAGTTTCGGTTCCGTACTCAAGCACCTCCAGGTGTTCACGGGTGACGAGATCCGCGCTTATGCTACGGCTGCCGGTCAATCCGATATGGCAAATGCGTATTTGATGAACGACAACGTAGATTGGTTCAGTCAAATCTATCGTACGGCTGTTTCTACCGACCATAACGTATCGTTGATGGGTGGTTTTAAGAACAAGATCGTAGATATGCCTTATCGTGCATCGGTGGGTTATACCCTGAATAACGGTGCTGTGAAGAACTCGCAGATGCAACGTGTAACCGCTGCTTTGAACCTCAATCCGTCCTTCCTGGACAACCACTTGATCTTCAATTTCAATGCGAAGGGAATGTATATCTACAACAGCTACGAGCCGGGTATCGCCGGTGCGTATCTGGATAAAGATCCGACAGCACCGATTTATTCGACGGGTGACCTCACCAATATTCATGGAGACCAAATCCTCGTCGGTGAAGCGAATGGAAAATCTTACTATTTAACCAAGGAAGAGCTCGATACTCATTGGGACGGCTTCTTCCAGCCGCTCGGTACGTCTTCTTCAGAACTGGGCCCGTTCGATGACCCCAACTGGATGTACAGCTTGAAATCCGGCGCGAACCCGCTGGCTCAGCTCAAGCATCAGTCCAATACCTCTCAGGCAGGTCAGTTCGTAGGAAACCTGGACGCTACCTACAAGGTCCATGGTCTCGAAGACCTCGTTCTTCATGCTAACTTCGGAGCCGACTACTCCTTCGGAAAGCAGACCAATGTAAACAGCATGTTAGGTACCGCCAGCCACTATACCGGTTGGAACGGGTACAATCAGAAGATGAAATATAACCTCCAGTTCAACTGCTATGCCCAATACGGACATGACTGGGAGAAGGCGCAGCAGCACTTCGACATTATGGCGGGTTATGAGTGGCAGCACTTCTATAACGAAGCCAAATGGGAGGGTAACGGTATCTATCCGATGACCTACCAAGGTTCTTCGGGTATTCCCGGTGGCCCTGCTTATCCGTCCGTTGGACAAGGTAAGGGCGAGAACTACCTCGTTTCCTTCTTCGGACGTGTGAACTGGATCGGTTGGAACCAAGTGATGGTTACTGCTACCGTCCGTGGTGATGGTTCTTCCCGTTTCGCGAAGAACAACCGTTGGGGCGTCTTCCCCTCTGTGGCGCTCGGTTGGAAGATCAAAGAGACCTTCATGAAAGATGTCAACTGGCTCAATGACCTCAAACTCCGTCTCGGTTACGGTATTACCGGACAGCAGGATGGTATCGGCGACTACGCGTATATGCCGACTTATACCCAGACCACGGGACATACGTCTTACTATCCGGTCGGTGGAACGAACTATGCTACCGAGGATTACGAAACCAATATCGTGGACAGAGTGATGGACGGAAACGGAAATGTCCTCTATATCTCTGATCGTCCGAATGCCTTCAACCCTAATTTGACATGGGAGAAGACGACGACCTACAATGCCGGTATTGACTTTGCGTTCCTCAATAACCGAATCAGCGGTTCTATCGACTATTATTTCCGTAACACCACCGACTTGCTCAATAACACCATCGTTCCGATGGGAACCAACTTCCGCAAACGTGTGATGTCCAATGTCGGTTCGCTCCAGAACCAGGGTGTTGAGTTTATGATCAACGCGGTCATCCTCGATTACGGCAAGAAATTCAAATGGGATCTGGGCTACAACGTTACTTGGAACCAGAACAAGATCACCAAAATCAATGGTGAAGAGGATATGATTGATGGTTGGGGTTATGGTGGAGAAGGCCTCGGCGGAAAGTCCATCACCAAATTCGCTATCGGTTATGCTACCAATACCTTCTATCTCTACGAGTCACGCAAGGGCATACGCGAAGATGGATCTCAATACTGGTACATCATTGACCAGAATAAGGATGGCTCAATCGATGAGCTGGACAAGGTGTTCAAACACAGCCCGGTAGCGCCGGTTACTATGGGATTCCAGACCAAGTTCCAGTTCTATAACTTCGACCTCGGTCTTTCCTTCCGCGCCAACATCGGTAACTATGTGTTCAATAACGTCGTTTCCACCCGTCTCCAGAATGTGCCTATCGGTCAGCTGGCACGTGGCGGATACTATACCAACCTGCCGGTGGATGTATTCAATACCTACTATGTGGACGGCTATAACAGAACGATTTATGATGAAACAGGCAAGTCCATCATCGGTTCGGCGGATCCGAGTATCACTGACCGCTTCCTGGAGAACGCATCGTTCCTCCGTTGCGATAATATCACCCTCGGATACTCGTTCCAGAAGAACAAAATCTCCGGTCGTGCTTTCTGTACCGTATCGAATCCGTTCGTGATCACCAAGTACTCGGGCCTTGATCCTGAGGTGGGTCTCGGCGGTGTGGATAACTCGATTTATCCGCGTTCGATGACTACCGTACTCGGTATTAACCTCCAGTTCTGATGAACATAAATTAGCAGTGAACTTGTTTAAGAAATAATAAATCATAAATAGTATGAAAAATATTGTTAAATATTTGGCGTTAGGATTTGTGGCACTCGGTATGGCTTCGTGCGTACAGGACCTCAATACCACGCCGATTGATCCGAACTCTTCTACTTCCTTCAACGCGGATCGAATGTTTACCAAGTGCTACTCCTGTATGGCGGTCATCGGTCAATCCAGTCCAGGAGAAGACTCTGATGTGGAAGATATGGATGCCGGTATGTCGGGTTTCTATCGTACCATCTGGTATTGTAATGACCTGACAACCGATGAGGCTTTCTGGATCTGGGATGATGATGAGTCCCGTGGTCTGCCTACCACCAACTGGACCGGTTCGAGCGGAATGATCAAAGGTATTTATACCCGTTTGAACCTCAATATCAAGTATTGCAATCACTATCTGACCTATGGTCCGAGTGAGACCGATGAGGATAAGTATCGTCTGGCCGAGGTTCGATGGATTCGTGCTTTCCATTATTTCCACCTGATGGACTTGTTCCTCTATGCTCCGTTTGTTACCACCGAGTCGAACGAGTATCCTCACTATATCTCGCGTCACGAATTGTATAAATGGCTGGTAAGCGAATTGAAAGATCTGGAGGTTGAACTTCCCGCTCAGCGCGTGCAACCCTACCGTGTCGGCAAAGCTGCCGCGCAACTCCTTCTGGCGCGTATTTACCTCAACGCGGATGTATATAACAAATATAACAAGGAGTGGAAGGCCGGAAATATGTGGCAGAAAGCCTATGATGAGGCTACCGCAGTAATCACCGATAACCCTCAGCACGCTCTTGTAACCACGCCGATTACCACGGACTCCGGTTTTGTTTACACTGCATATCAGCAGCTCTTTATGGGCGATAACGATCGTCCGGAGATCATGAAGGAAGCTATCTTCCAGATTTATCAGGATGGTCTTTATACGCAAAGCCACGCCGGCGCAAACTTCTTGGTTGCCGGCCCGCGTTATGGCGGTATGAATGCTTGGGGTATCGAGAAAGAGTGGCATGCTCTTCGTACATCGCCTACCATGGTGGATAAATTCCTCAAACCCAAGAATATTGACCGTGCTACGGCTGAAACGATGATTTATGACGAATATCATATGCCGGCTCAATTGGGTGATGACCGTGCTATCTTCTGCTCGGATGGTCAGAAAACGCCGTTAAAGCAGAACTTCAACTTGAAGGGAGATATGCAGATGGGTAAAGATGAGTACATCTATAACTCATGGGCAGGAACGAAATTCACCGGTGTTTACTCGATTGCATCCCTTCCGAAACTCTCTCCTCGTCGTAGCAAAGACTGGGCAGATACGGACATCCCGATGCTTCGTCTGGCAGAGGCATACATGATCCAGGCAGAGGCTCTCTTCCGCAAAGGTGATAAGGGAGGCGCGCTGGCGATCATCAATAATACCATTCGTTCGCGTGCGAACGCTGCTCCGCTCCTTGAACTGGACGAAGAAAGCTTGCTCGATGAATGGAGCCGTGAGTTCTGGTTCGAAGGACGTCGTCGTATGGATCTTATCCGTTTCGGACGTTTCTTCGGAGCTGAGCCTGATAAGTATCGTTTCCACTGGGAGGGACGTATGGGTAAAGCAGATATGCCGCCCGCAGTCAATAGCCCGTTCTTCGTTACCGGTGCTCCGGAATACATGAACTGGTTCCCTATCCCGGATGAGGATAAACGCTCTAACCCGAATTTCAAGACGGATGTTGAAGGTGATTCACAAAACGAATTCGCTTCACAAGGTGGCGACGGTTATGTATATTAATCTTTAGAAGATAAACATCGAAATATCGACGTTTCGAGTAATCGATTTATCGAAAATAATTCAACAATTTAATTAACATTATTAACCAAAATTATTAACAAAAATGAAAAAGTTTTATGCTTTTTTGGCAGCTGCGCTGATGAGCGTTAGCGTATTTGCTGCAAAGGACGTAGTTCCGTCTGACGCTGTCCTCGCTGATTATTACGAGCAAGGTAACGTTTGCGTTTGCTTCTTCGTTCCTGCTGACATGAACTGTAACAACATCGTGTTGACCGGTTCGTTCAACGGATGGAAGAGCATCCCTTCTGAGTGTGTAGCCGTTGAGGCAGTTGAGGGTTACGACGGTTGGTACGTAGGTTCTTTCGAACCGGAGGCTGAGCCGGATGCTACGAAGGGTATCCAGGCTAAGCCGATCATGCTCGACGTAGATGGTAACTTCAACTGGGAGTACCAAGTAGGTGCTGCTACTACTATCCGCGGTGGTGTAACGGTTGTAGAAGGTGGTATGAATAAAAATGAGGTTGACTTGATCAACTACAGCGCTGATGCTCCGAACGTATTCACTGTGGACGCTTGGAAGCAGAACCCCTGTACTGCTATCTACCACAACTACACCGTTACCGTTATCAACAACGGTTGCAACGGTCTGACTATTCCGTTCATCGTTGGTGGTATGACCGGCTGGGCCTTCCAGCAAATGCAGTTGGATATGGCGAAAACTCAGGAGTATCAAACGGCTGTTTACTACTACAACTTCAAGGCAGCAGAGGGTACTCCGTATCAGATCGTAAGTGCAGGTATGGATCCGCAAACCGGCTTGGCTGACACACTTGCTCCGGCTTGCTGGTGTGATGATGCTTACATGCAGAAACTCGTTGACGAGGTATGGGCTCGTATCCCGGGTGAGGAAGGTGACAACCAGCTGACCCACGAGGAGGCTAACATCGTTTGGGATCTCCGCGATGCAGACCTCCGTTGGGCTCGCTGCGATGATTCGCCTATTGAGACCGTTGAGGTTAGTGTTAAACTCCCGGCAGAGAACTTCCCTGAAGAAGGCGTAGAAATCATCGGTACTTTCGATGATTGGGCTGGTACTGCTATGGCAATTGATGGTGATGTCTATAAAGCAACTGTCGAGGCTAAGGCTTCGCAGTTCTTCAAGTTCCGCTCCGCTGGTAAATGGCCGGGTGATGAAGGTGGTACCGAAATCGAGGTTTATCGTACTGAGATTGACGATTGGACTACGATTCAGAATAACGAACTCGTATTTGGTCAACTCTGGGAGGGCGAAGCAGGTGCTCGTACTTTGTACCTTGACTTAAGCGATTCTGATGCTTATCGTTGGAAAGCGCGTGAGGAGCAAGGTATCGAGAACGTAGTTCTGACCGAGAAGGCACAGAAAGTAGTTGTTGACGGCGTTCTTTACATCGTTCGTGACAACAAGATGTTCAACGTACAGGGAACTCAGGTTCGTTAAGACCCAAAGACTAGTTAACTAGTCTACTAGTTTACTAGAAATAAAATAGCTCGGGCAAATGCCCGGGCTATTTTTTTTCGGCTCATTTTGGAGGGATTATTTCTTCATGCGGAAGTTTCCTTTGGCACCCTTGCGGATGATGAAGGTGCATTGGCCGGCGAAGGCGTGCATCTGAGGTGTTACGAAACTGTCCAGACAAGTGGCGTCTCCGTTGGCAGCGGCGACAAAGCCTTCTCCTTCGTAGGAAATGAGGTTATTAGCGAAGGGGCAGAGGTTGCCTTTCCGATCGACCACCTTGACGGTCATGTAGTATAGTTCGTCGGGATTCTCGCCGGCGTTGGCACATTCTACGACCAAGTGGTGGGGCTTGCAAGCCGTGCGGATCGTTTCGCGCGCCGCTTCTTTGCCGTTGGCATCGTAGGCTACGACTTCGATCTTTCCTTTCTTATAGGGGATGTCGAACCACATAAGGCGGTATCGCGGTAAGAGTTCCGGGCGCGGGGCAGAACCCCATTCGGGGATCTCAAACTCGCCGACCTTGGGCATTGGGCTCACACGTGCCGCCTTGCTGCCTTTGGGTTGCGGGAGGGTTACGGAGAGGTCGCCTTGGGCGAGCTGCTCGGTCTCTTCGGCAGTCGCGTGGCGGAGTCTGCCAAAACTCTTTCCGTTGACAAAGAGTTCCGCTTCGGGGTAGGAGGTATAGCAGAAAACAGGCACTTTGTCGCCTTTCTTCCAGTTCCAGTGCGGGAGGAGATGCAGGGTCTCGTCGGATTTGTTCCACTGGCTGCGATAGAGCCAGAAACGGTCTTTGGGTAGGGATGCGAGGTCGATGATACCGAAATAGGAGCTGTGGCTGGGCCATGCGTCGGTGTCGTACGGCGAGGGTTCACCGAGGTAGTCAAAGCCTGTCCAGACGAATTGTCCGAGAGTCCAAGGGTAGTCATCCTGCAGCTGGAAATCCTGCTCGGGGAGACCCGACCAAGCGCAGTACTCGAGGTCGTAACCGGAGGACTGGTTGTCGGAGTAGAGTTTGTCGGGCTGGATGACGGCAGGGATCTTATACACGCCTCTG
>OCTW013388302.1_pt1 | contig 23176 bp, 18 predicted proteins | sample 1539671 | NCBI WGS metagenome assembly OCTW01 (sample SAMN02144230, study PRJEB22623) | gut metagenome | biome: sheep rumen | host: Ovis aries | place: New Zealand | reverse complement strand
TTTGTTTTTGTATGCTGAACGTGAGGAGTTTCACGGATGCAAAGGTATATATTTTTTTGCACACATACAAATAAAAGTGTGCATTTTTTGTTATTAGGTAAAAAATAGTCACTTTTTCTTGTTTTTAAATTTTCACTAATCTAACCGTTTTTCGTATTTGTTATTGATTTCTATCGCCCCATTTTCTCGTGATTGTTGGGAAAGGCATTGGATACCTCTAATTTATCAAATCTTACTGTTAAACAATATTAAATAATGGGCATTTCCCTATTAAAATACATGATTTTATTAAGAAACGTTTTGTTATTGTCAGATTTTTTTGTTAATTTTGCAGTTGACATTTCAGGATACATTACCTTGCTAATGGAATAAGACATTTTCATGATGTTTTTGGTGGTCGTTTTTCTGATGATAAGATTATAATTTAAGATAAGTTTAATTTATTATATATTTGTGCCATGAGAACACAAAATTTAAATTATTATGACAGAGCAGAGAGAACAAGATATAGAGGGGCATATTACTCTTGGAGATAATATAGCCGATAAGCAGCAATGGTCTAAGAGTGAGACGACAAATACTCCCTCAAAGAACATGACAGACTCAAATCTTGAGGCTGTCAAGGATATTTTGTTTCCGGAGATAATAGAAGAGAATAATTATCTTAAAGCAGAGAATCAACAGCAGAAAGAACAGATAGAAAATCTGACAGACGAGAATGGTAAGTTGCATCGTGCACTGTCGGAGCAGGTTTTACTTGTACAGGAATATAAAGATAAGCTTGAGAAACTGCAAAAAGTATTTGATGAAGATTGTCAGGAGAGTGTAACCGTCGTCACCGATGGTCTGGACTTTATTTTTGATGTAACGCACTTCTGTGAATATATAAGGATAGATCAGATACACTTTCTGTTCTTGCAGCTGCAGAAGTTGGTGGATATAAAGATTGAACCAGACAAGTACCTGTTGGATAATGCCTCTGCTGTTGTACCTATTTTTATATTACTAACCCAAAGTACAAACATTCCTTCTATATATAGATATGAAGGTAACATGCGTGATTTCTGTAACGAATGGAACTGTAATGTTGTTCCATATATAAAAGACAAGGAACGCGCAAAAGCCTTGACATGTGATTACGATAATTTTAAGCGTGAGCGTGATAAAGAACCTTGGAATACGACCTCTCCAGCAACATGGAGAAAAGATGCGATGTATAAAAGAAATAAACTAAAACTTGCTCGAGCTGTAAATATAAAACAACAACTTGAGAAACTTTTCAAGACAAGCACATTCCCCTGTAAACAAGCTGTTTAACAGGGGCTTTTTTTACTTGTAATCCAATTTCTTAATCCATTTAAAGCCTTGTTTTTCAAGGGGAAACAGCATTTTTCTTTCAAAATGGTCCCCGTTTCGGACATTGATGGTCCCCCTTTCTGCAGCATTATGCCCTGTTTAAGATAATCAGGATAAAATGGTCCCCTTTTTTACATCATTTTCGGGGAACATAGTCTCCTTTTCTGACACAAGTAAATACCAAATCAACAGTTCCTGGGCTGTTCCAAACTATTGCCGTACCTTTGCATTCGCGAACCTCCTAACGCTCGGCATAGTTTAAAAACTATTTTGACTCTGCGCTTGCTTAATCGGAGCTTTGCACTCGAAGAACAGCGGTTCTCCCCGTTGAACAAACGGAGGTAAGAAGATTTAAAAACAGGGTATGACTCCCAAGTGAGTCCCAAATGAGTCCCAAGTGAGTCCCAAATGAGTCCCAAGTGAGTCCCACGTGAGTCCCACTCATAGGGTGGGGGACATAAGGGAAGCAAAAGGGAATTTCTCAAAGATGCGTTTAAGTTATGTAAAATGAAAAATCGCTTTTGCATTTTCATGACGTAGCATCTTCGATGAAGCCAATTTTTCAATTCTCAATTAATTAATCAGACCGCATACCTCGTTCCGGTCCGTTCCTTAAAAAGGGAATGTTAACAGGAGGTTTTTTAGTTATGGGCAAAATCATAACAGGTGGATTGGATTCCAATCAGATTATGGGTTCCATCGGTTCCCACACTTTCCGTTACACTAACGGTCAACTGGTAGTCTCACAAAAGGCTGCCACAGTAACTAACCCTCGTACGTATGAGCAAGTAGTCCATAGGGCACTGTTCCTGAATGTATCAGCTACTGGCAAGCTCCTCAGTACTGCTACGTTCAAGTTTGCCTTTGAAGACAAAGAGTCGAAGCAGACTGACTACAACATGTTCTTTAAGTACGCCATGAAGACGCCTCATCCCGTGTATATCACAAAGAATATGCGTCAGCGTCGCATCTGTGTTCCTGTGGAATATCCGGTGTCACGTGGATCTCTGCCAAGCATCAAGTGTTCATATGATGCAAGTGCACAGGCTTTCGTCACAAACCTCTCTGCCAGTGATGTTAATGCAAACACTACAGTAAGTGATTTCTCTATTGATTTCCGTGGAAAGAACAAGTCACATCAATTCTTGCTTGATGACAAACTTGTCTATGTCGTACTCGAAGGCACTATGGGTGATGATGGCTACGTACGCTTTGAAGTAGCTGGCGCATCATTGTTAATCTCTTATGACAACACGGCAAAATTGTCTGCAGTATTGCCTCTGATGAAGGTTGTCAATGGCAAGATAGCATTTACAGCCTCTGCTTATTCTTGCATCGCAGTCCTGCACTCCCGTCCTACAGAGGATGGAGTCTATGTCAGTCCACAAGATCTTGTTCTCAGCGATGACCTGAAGACGTATGCGGCTACTTTCCGTACCGCTGAGGCAAAAGACGTTTCTATGAAGTCTCTCGGCGGTTGGAACGATTCTCTCATCGGTTCAAAGGCTTCTACCAGTCTTAACAATGGTGTTGTTGTACGTGACAGTATGGACGAGGGTGCTGGAAGTTCAAGCAGCTCAGGAAGTTCAAGCAGCTCAGGAAGTTCAAGCAGCTCAGGAAGTTCAAGCGGAACAGGTGGTTCAAGTAGTTCTGGGCAGGGCTCAGAGGGCTCTCAGAATAATCAGGATGAGCCCTCTAACCCAAGCACCGGCGGTGGCGGTACCTCTTCCGGTGGCACTGGTGATGAAGGGTAGGAATCGACCCTCTGGATGAGCCCTTCGGGGCTCTCCATCTTTTCCTTAGTTATGAGTTGATTAGCTTAGTTGTTTTAGTAGGTTAGTTTTTGGGGGGCTTGTCGTTGAGGCAAGCAAGCCTTGTTTTTATTTGTTTCGTGTATATTTTTCTTGGTTATTTTCTTTTTTGTAACATTTTTCTTCGTATCAATATATTTAAATTGCAAAAAATAGTTAAAAAACCATCATTTGCGTCATAATGTTAGTATATGTTTTATGAAAAATTAGTATTTTTGTCGCTATAAATATAATTTGGTACTTTTCGTCACCAAAACAGATTTAAACCTGATAATTAGGAACTAAATGAAACCATCGGATTTTATACACCCAGAAGATGCTGCCGCACTGAGGCAAATGGAAAGCATACCAGGCTTTGCTGCTTTGGTCAAGAAAATATTGGCAATTGGCATAGAAAACCTACAATATGGGGTAAATATGGCATCTACCATACGGCTGTCGGAGCGGCAGTTGCCAAAGATTTACCGTCATCTACCTCCTATTTGCAGGCGTTTGGGCATTTCTGAACCAGAGTTCTATCTCCGGATGAATCCCAATCCTAATGCTTGGACAATGGGCGACACCCGTATTTACATAACAGTAACCTCCAGCTTGGTAGAGATGATGAGCGATGAGGAATTAGATGCCATCCTCGCCCATGAGTGCGGACATATCCTGTGCCGTCACGTACTTTACCACACCGTAGCACAGTGGATAAGCAGCGGATTGGCAAATTTAGGCATATTAGGTTCACTGGTTACTCCTGTACAATTTGCCATGCTGTATTGGAGCCGTAAAAGCGAACTGTCTGCTGACCGTGCAGCGAGCATCATCACTTCACCAGAAGTAGTAGCCAGTACAATGGCACGTTTGTCGGGTGGTCCTAAGAGCATCACGTCGCAGATTGACCTGAAGGAGTGGGCATCACAGGCTGACGAATACGATAAAATACAGAACAACGGGCTGTGGAACAAGACCCTGCAACTTGCCGTTATAGCAGGTCTCGACCATCCGTTCTCTGCCGTTCGTGTGCGCGAAATTCTGAAATGGGGCGAGAGTGAGCAATATCGGATGATCAAGAATGGCGGAACGATGGATAGCCCTTCTAGTCGTACCTGTCCACGATGTGGCAGTGCTGTTGAGGAAGGCTGGCGTTTCTGCCGTAACTGTGGATACCAGCTTTGAAATCTTGAACCCTTAAACTTTGAACTTTAAACTTATATGGTATGATATTCAACGAACAAGGATTTATCGACATCGATGAGATGATAGCCCAGGAGCCGTCATTTCAGAAAATCATGGCAGACGGGGTTGTGACCAGTGACGAGTTGCGTGATCAGACCAACCGCGTCATTGATCTGCTCCATGAAGTAGAGAACCGTTTTAGCGAAGAGGACCAACTGCTGGTAAAGAAACTCTTTGCAGAGACCAATGTTCTTTCATTCATTTACCATCAGTATTCACTCCAAAACATCAGATGATTATGGCAACATATAGCAAAAAGAAATTGTTGGCAGCGCACTCCTCGCAGATTAACGCCATTGCAGAGGCCATACAGAATGACTTTGTGCGCGATGGCTTTGAAGTGAATGTTGATACGCTGATGAGTGGTGGTAAGGACATCAGCATCACCAAGGGCAACCTGTTTAAGGCCGTCCTCGGTATGCGTTCTGCCCTGAAAGTCACCCTCATCCCCCAGACCGATGGCGTCCTCTTCGATGCCAATGTAGGCATCTATGGTCAGCAAGCCATTCCCACCGTTATCTCCATGCTTTTCTTCTGGCCCGTGCTCATCACCCAGATATGGGGATTGGTGGAGCAGTCCTCTCTCGATGACCGCGCCTTGGCACTTGCAGAGCAAGCTATTGCCGGAGGTACTTCATCGTCTGCTTCTGCATCATCGTTCGCTTCCGCTCAATCGGGTATTCATAAGTTCTGCACCAACTGCGGCACCAAGACCGACGGCACCTCCAAGTTCTGTCCGGAGTGTGGGGCGAAGTTGGGGTAACAGTTGCGAAGAAAGCAAGGGCATAGCATAGGCGTAACTTAGGCGTAGCATAGGCATACTATTATGGGTAGAACAGTGAACATTACAACGTATTGGCAAGGAAATGGCAAGATGTCAGGCTCTAGCCATACTCTACCCTGCTGTTTGAGTATGCCTGGAAGCAGGGTAGAAGCAGGCAAGAAGCAGGGTAGAAGGAGCCTGGAGTATGCCTATAGTATGGAAAAGGTGCTCCTTTACCCCTCCTTTGGTGCTCCTTTAGTGTTCCTTTGGTCTTCCTTTAGTGTCACGGAGGATGCACGCTACATCCACGGAGGTTGCACGGATGTTACACGAAGGTTGCACGCTATATCCACGCAGGTTTCTCGGAGGTTTCTCAGAGATGTAACGTAGATGGCTCGGTTATGATTCAGAGATGGTTTGAAGGTAATAAAAAACACAAAATATTGTTGACAATGAAGGACTATATACAGATTGGAATTGAGAAGGGACTTATCTCGCTGAATGAGGATAGGTCGCAGATTACGTACGTCTATCAGAAGAAGGAGCGGAATGTAATCCTCCACATGAAGTGCGTCCGCGATACAGTCATGCTCAATTTCGGAGGCTCTGCCGGTCAGCAGCGTGTTCCATCCTCCTACCTCGAAAACTTTGACCTCCCCCTGCCTCCAAAAGAAAAACAGCTGGAGATAGCGCATCATGTCTATGACCTGCGCCTGCGAGCAAAGACCTTGCAAGAAGAAGGTAAACGGATGCTTGATGAAGCCAAGCAGGAGGTGGAGAGGATGATATTGAATAAAGAATAGCAGAAAAAACTTGAAGAATTGATACACAACTAGGAGTCCACATGGTGACTGTTCCCATGTAATCAAGGAGAAAAAAAGCAAATAGACGAATACGGAATAATTGAACAAATAATATGAATGTATGAACGACTTAGATGATTTCTTGGATGATGATCTGGAAGTGGCGTCATCGCAAAACGAAAATGACGAAATTGAATCGAAGCAGTGGAAAACGCTGATTGGAGAAATAGTAAAAGGGAATGTTATCCCTGTTATTGGTCCTGACATCCTAATAGAAAGGACACAGAACCCGCACCAGTTGCTTGTTGCTAAATTGGCAAGTCGTGTTTGTAAAGTGCCCGACAAGCATTCGTCAGATTATTTGGAACAGAAAAAAGAACGTGAGGCAGAACTAAATAAATATGCTCAAAGGTCGTTCTCGCAGTTAATATATGACACTAAATATGTAGAGACTCTTCGTAACAAAGAGACTGGCGATATAGAACGTGATTTGATATACCCGCGTCTTAATCGAGCTTGGGAGAGTCTGCAAGAAAAACTGGAACCATCGGACTTGCTGAACAGGATTGCTTCTATCAAATATTTCCCATTCATTATTACCACCTCTTTTGTACCTATACTTGAGAAGGCTATGAAAAACGCATGGGGGCGCGACGTTAATGTTAAGGTGTTTTGCAATGATCCCTCAAACAATGCTGACGTAGATAACGAGGATGACCTGCGTCGACCCACGGTATATTATATGTTTGGTCGTATTAGTGAGAATGCCCACCGTTACGTTGTTACCGATACTGACATGCTGAATTTTTGCAAGTCGTGGCTTTCCGACAACTACCGTCCGCAGATACTGTCGAGCATCCTGCCAGGTAAGTATTTACTCATTTTGGGAGGCAACTACCCCGACTGGCTGTTTCGTTTTATTTGGCATTCTATGAAGAAACCTACCGACAAAGTGAAACCAAACAGTGATATGTTTGTGAATACAGGTGCTGAAAAAAGTCTCATTGATTTTCTCACAAGGTCGTCAGCCTTCATCCAGCAGAAAAATCCAACCGATGTAATAACAGAAATAGAAAAACGTCTGTCTGCCTGGGAAAAAACAAACGAGCAACATCGCTTTGACATGCCTCAATTAAACACGGATGTGTTTATTTCCTACTCACGAAAAGACCAGAAAATTGCGAATGCGCTCTATGAGGCTCTAACAGCCAAAGGTCTCAATGTATGGTATGACAAGAAAAACATTACTCATGGCAACCGCTTCATGGAAGAGATACAGAATGCTATTGAGAGTACAAGGCTTTTTGTACCCATCATTTCTTCAAGTATGAAACAGGAAAGACAAGATCCACATGTCTATCGCATGGAATGGCGATTGGCAGAGACACATGCAATGAAATTGGCCCGTGACTTTATTTATCCTCTTGTTTCAGATGGATTTGACTTCTATAATGCAGACTATGTTGATCGACGTATTCGCGAAATAGACGCAACATTCTACACGGCAGAGCAGAAGAACTACGAAGAAATCGCTTCTTTCTTCGTTAAAAAGATAGAATCAATTATTTTTAATGACAATGACTAACAATATGAGAGAACGAAATCCATGGCATGGCTTGGAAGGCTATGTAGAAGGCGAGATATTATATGGGCGCGACACAGAAATTAGGATATTGTCGCAAAGCATTGCCAACAATGTGCAGACGGTGTTGTATGGCAAAACTGGCATCGGAAAGTCGTCGCTAATCAATGCAGGAATCTTCCCGCTGATGAGACATTCCGGATTCTTACCCATTACACTTCGCTTGAATCATAAAGCAGATGCGCCATCGTATGTGCAACAGATAAAAGAAGCCATATTCTGTGGCTTGAACAATCTGCGTGAAGAGGCATACGATGATGATGGTCGACCAGTCATTAAAATAGTAAAGGGACGGTATGAATCATTAGTTGACACGGAAAACCAAGAAGATGAAAGTCTATGGGAGTTCTATCATCGTTTCAGATATTTCGATGCCCAAGGCAGACAGATTCAGCCATTACTTGTACTTGACCAATTTGAGGAAATATTTTACGATCAAGCTAATGACCAGAAACGGAAAGACTTCTTCAGTCAACTTGCAAGTCTGCTAAACGAAGTTATGCCGGAATCTTCGAATGGTACGGTTGACAGACAGGTGACAACAAGAAAGGTTAAACCTACTGTGGCAGGTAGCGTTTCGGACAGTCTGAGTGACCTCATTGGCGACGATGAAGAAGACAGTTTTACTTCCAATCGTTATACAGAGAATTCAGAGTTTCGTTTGGTGATTGCTATCAGGGAAGATTACCTTGCATATCTGGAGCATCATACGGAAAACATTCCCAGTATGAAGCAAAACCGTTACTTCCTACAACCGATGAAAGTTGAAGAAGCCAAGAAGGTGATTCTTCGACCTGCTCCCGACCTTGTAACAGAAGACGTAGCCAACAGTATCATACAGAAAATAACTTCAGAAAGCAAATCGAATGTCGCGTCTCCAGAGGATTGTGTTGTTGACCCCTTTGTTCTTTCGTTGTTCTGTCATGAACTAAATAAGCGGCGCATGCAGGAAGGAGCCAGTCAGATAACGCTCAAATTAGTCAACGAATACGGCAACGACATACTGCAAGATTTTTACAAGGAAAAGATGAAGGGACTGCAAAATCCCAACACAATAAGAGTGTTAGAGGAAAAATTGATGACCTCAGGTGGTCATCGCATACCTCTCATATATGACATTGGTTCCAATCCAGGCATACCAGATCAAGACATGAACTATCTTTTGACCAATCGCATCATCAAACAAGAAAACTATGATGAGAAAACCTTCAAGATAGAATTTGCCCACGATGTTCTCTGCAAGGCTGCTTCGAGGTATAAAGAATACCGAGAGAAGCAGAAAATTGCGAAGTCAGCTCGAAGAGCCAAATTTATGGCTTGGTCTCTTGGTGGTTTACTCCTTGTGACACTTGTCGGAATAATGATATGGACATTTCAAGATGCCCCTAGCCTAACAGGACAAACAGTAACAATCACCATAACTACAGATCCTACAACAATTAACCGTGAAGACAACTGGAAAGTGTTGCTTACGGTTAAAGGCGAGAGAATAGGAAAGGAAGACAGTACAATCGTGGACAATATGCAGATAACGACATTTCCTGAAGAAAAAAAAGATTCTACATACACACTCAACATTGATTCGGCCGGTTTCACCAAACTGAAGGTATACCTCAACTATGACGACTATTACCTGAAGCGTCGTTATGCCCCTGATTTCAAAGAGCGTTCAATGTCAGACTTAAAGAGTAATGCAAATATCAGGCTAACCGTGAGGAAAAATATGCTTGTCAAGGTCGAGAAACGCCTCTATATGCCATTCAATAATCAGGAGATTCCACTTCAAGATGCACTAGTGATTTTAGGCAACCAAACTGCCAATACTGACGATAATGGTTGGTTCACTCTTATGGTAGAAGATTCATTGGCACTAAAAGACCTTGCTGTCATAGCGAAGCGTGGGTTTGAGATAACAGAATGTTCGCTGTCAGACAGTGGGCAGAGCATATCGCTATACCCCAAAGATAGTCTTAAACGTTTTTATGTGAGATGTGAAGAAATGGACACTATAGCAAGAAAGGATTCCCTTAATTTGGAAGGCAAATGGAATTACAAGCTAGAAAATAGTGGTTTCTTTAAACATACAAATGGCGACGATGACAAGATTAAAATTTATATGCAGCGAGGTAGCCTAATAGGGGATTATTACCCTGTAAAAGGTTTTTTCTATTATGTAAGTGAGTATAAAAAGTATACAAAACAAGGAAATCCACATTTGGCCTATCGCCTATTAAATGGCAGTATAGACAAAGATTTTAATTCCGACAAAGTTAGATATATAAAATGGACAAGTTACGACTATGCCTACAATAAACAAACATTTTATGGGCAAGTTAGCATAACCGGTTCTTGGTCTGGACATATCGAGTCCCCATCTGGAAAAAATCTTGGTATCTTGGACTCATCAAGGAAGAAATAGTGTCAATCAATTATGTACAACGAATTTACACTGGAGAGAATAACAGGACTGAATATGACGAGATTTACGTCTTTACTAGCTACCTTGTGGGAGCACATGAAGGCGGGGCAGCGTTGTTGGTCTACCGCAAGTTTGGGGCTGTGCAACAATGCAACTGTGCAACAAGGGACAGGTAACTGTCACGTGGTGGGGATTAAACAACTAAAAGTAAAGAGTATGAAAATATTCCTAAGTTACGGACACGATTCGAATGCGCCACTGATTGAGAAAATAAAAGAGTATCTCTCGAAGGATGCGGAAGGGAACCTCAAACATGAGGTGTGGATAGATACATCGGAAATCAAAGCAGGAAAAGACTGGCGAGCAAACATATTTTTATCTCAGAAACTGTCAAATAGAAATTGGGATGATAATAAAGGATTCAATATAAAAATATAGAAATAGTTTTAATGTATAGATAGTCATTTAGAATAAAGATATGATACGTTCAAGAGATTTGTATGAGTATAGAAATATTGTTATTCCTGTAATTGGTGAAAATTGCTTTTTATATAAAGATGAGAAAAAAGAGCAACCTTTGCATGATTTTGTTGTGGAGGAATTAACTAGGGGAATGAAAATCAGTGAGGAATTACTTGAAAGAATGAAACAAAGTGGATATTATGGTCTGACTTTAATTCGAAAACATTGTTTTGGTAATGACGAAACTGAATTCAAACTAGAATACAGACATGTCATCGAGGATAATATCGCGAAGATTCATTTGAATAATGTAGTGAAAAAATTCCTCCAAACCTATTCTAACGATTTTTCTCTTATTGTAACTACCTCTTGTTTTAGGCTTATAGAGAAAGAACTTCCTCTTTATAAGTCCTCAAGTTTCCCGGCTTTAGATGGTAACCAAACAAAAATTGACAGTGATGGAAAAACGGTATATCATATTTTTGGTTTGGAAGCTCCTGGAGCAAGTTGGGTAGCAGGAGAAGATGACTTGCTCCATTTTGTACATGAATTGCATAGAGATGGTGCTACAGATTTGAAGAGGTTTATCAATGCGGATAATAAGAAGAAAGCATTGTTTGTTATTGGTAGTAATTTGCCAGACTGGCTTTTCCGCTTCTTCTTGTATCCGATGACAGTGATTAGCAAAAACAAAGTCGGCTATTTCCTCAGTTCTTCTGATAGTATTGAAGATAGTTTTAGGAATTTCCTTGATGATATACACTATAGATATGATATCAATGCAAGTTTCGAAAAAGTACTGAGGGATGCCATTGATTTATATCCATCTTCAGGCGTTAATACGGTAGAGAATGAAAGAATACCTCATCAAAAAGAGTATGACATTTTCATATCTTATGCCAGCGAGAATAAGAATATAGCAGAAAAAATGAAGGATATTCTGAAGAATAATTACCAACTTCGCGTTTGGCTAGACCAGACTCAGATAGTAGATGGTGATTACGAGAGAAGGATTCTTAACGGAATCAAAAATTCTGCGTACTTTATGCCTATAGTGACAAAGGAATATATAGGAAAGCATAAAAGAATATTTGATAACTACAAATCTGTTGATGAAATACTCAATGACAATAAACTTGAGTTTGTTCAGATGGAGACATTAATAGCAGAGAAACGTCAAAAAGAAGAAAATAGAATCACATATTCCATACCCATAGTAATACAATCTACTATCTGTGGAAACAAGACCTTGGACTTTAGTATGATAGAAAACAATTGTACTGAAGATGGCACCCTACCTTCAAATTTATTTAGAAGACAGAATATGTTCTATTATGAAGACGTTTTTAATGGGCAGAAAGATTGGAGTATCTATAAAACGATAGAATTATAAGCAGTATCGATATGGGTTATATATATAAAGAGTTAGCGTCTTATGAAGAGAAAGACGCAAAGTTATTCAAAGGTCGTGACTCCGAAATACAGGAGATGTACGAGAACTTTATCAATAATGAGTATTTGGTATGCTATGCTGACTCTGGTGAGGGGAAGAGTTCGATCATAGAAGCAGGTCTGATACCTATTCTAAGATCGAACTTCTATTATCCTATCCGTATTGTATTTAAAGATAAACAATTTAAAGACAATAATATAAATTTCGATAAGTTTGTTTGCCAAACAATCTCAGATGAAGTGGATAAATTAAAAGAAGACAGTTCGATACGAGTTGATACGATATATGCCAAACGGCTTACGAATGATAAAACGTCAGAAATGGCCGAATGGGATAAACAGATGATTGACTCGTATGCATGGCTAAAACTCCGTTATGCTCAATTAACAATAGACAACTTTTTGTTTACACCTGTCTTAATATTCGATCAGTTTGAGGAGGTCTTTACTAATCCACAGTCCCAAGAATGGACTGACAGATTTTTTGCCTGGCTTCACGAATTGACCATGGATTTATGTCCCAAAGTGATAGTTAATGATCTGGAAAATAAATTAGGAACCGAAACATTCCCACAAATAGCTACTCAAAAACATTTTAGGGCCATTTTCTCTTTAAGGTCTGAATATATCGGACAACTTGACTATTGGGGAATGCAGAAACATTATATCCCGCAATTAAAGAGTAATCGCTATTTGTTAAGACCATTGACGATAGTCGGTGCAAAAGAAGTTATCATGCAACAAGAAGGCTTTACTGGATTAAATGACGTGGCAGAAGATATTGTTGATATCCTCCGCAACTTGCAGAAAGGTAAAAATTGCGTACTTAGTACGGATTCAAAGTTGCCTTGCATTCCAGCCCTTTTCCTGTCCGTGGTATGTTCGCAGGCATATGCTCTTCCTGAAAAAGAACTAATGACCTTCATTCAAAGATTAAGAGAAGAAGGCGAAGGAGCAGTAGAGAGGCTGATTGGACAATTTTACGAAAAGGCAGTTTCTGAATGTAAAATTCCCAATGAAGACTTGGAAGTAATTGAGGAGTTACTCGTGAACAATGCTGGTATACGTCAAAGAATCAGTTCCCAAACGGATACCTTAAGGGCAATAAACTTCTCTCAAAAATACATGGAGAAACTTAAAAGTGCTCGCCTTATCCGTGTAATCCCCGAATATAATAGACCCGAAGAGAGTGTTGAACTTATTCATGACTGCTTGTGTAGTGTAATAAAAGACAGGAAAGAGGCAAGAAAAGAAATAAGAGAGAAGGAAGTTCTTAAACTTACAGCAAAAGCTCTAAAATTGAAAGCACAGCAAGAAGATGCAATTTCAGGAATATTTATGTTGCTTCTTTTGGTTTTTATAATATGGCTTTTATCTACTGTTTATCAGGATAAGCCTACATTTATGACTCTATTAGATTTGAATGAGGATCATGTTGTCAAATTCTATAATGAAAATCTCTTGTTTAATATCATCTTAGGTAATTTGGTAATCCTTCCTGTATTAATATATTCTGCCGTTAAGAAACTCAGGATTACATCGTGGCTATCAGTATATGGAATAATATCAAATGCGATATTACTATATTTCTTTATCAAAGATCAGGATAAAGAGATAGGAATAAGAACAACTATAGGTGTTGTCGCTATAGGAGTACCTTTAACAACGTTGATTTACTCCTATTTATTCCGTATGATTGGAATACCTAGAAAAGAAGAATTTAAGACGATATTCAGTTCTGTACCTTTAGTAATCTTTTTCTTGACAGTCTCTATATATCTTTTCTATTTATGTGTATTCAACGAAGCAATTGGCTTGCCAGATCCCTCAGACTCCAGTTGGGGAGTCGTTGTAGTTCCATTACTAACACATATGCTCATAAAATTAGTAATAAAGTACAAAGAGAAAATTTTGCCATTATGTATGTTAATAATTTCATTGGTTTTGTTAGCATACAATACTATAGATGTCTCTCCACATTTCCCTAATTATGTTGTTATAGTTATAATACTATGTGCAATTATTGTTTCTATATGGCAATATCGTAGATTAACACCATTGAAATGCGCTTTTTCATCTCTTCTACAATCACTTGTTATAATAGTGACTATACTTTGTAATCTAGGTTTCAATCCTTTTAAAATTGATTACAGTTCAGTATCTCATGTATATAGTTGGAAAGAGGTTATCATCAAGAATAAAGAAAAAATAGGAATCGTAGAAGCATGTTCAGGCGATACTTTAATTCCCTGTGTTTTTGACTCTATAAACAGTAAAGGATTTATGTACCTTTCAACCAATAAAATACAGCATAAAAGTGACGAACAAAGTTATAATGGTTTCTATTGTTATCAAAAGGAAACGGGTATTTCCCAATACCAATACTTGTATATACCTTCAACAGAACTATATATATTTAAAATGGCCAATAAAGAAGAAATAGATTCAGTTCTGTCAGATTCTATTTCATATTATGCGGCAAAAGCATATTTCGAACTGTGCAATGCAAATATTTCTTTTCTTTTGAATGGATATTATTTGTCGTTGGATTCTTTTTCATCATTGGCAGATCTGTATAAGTATCAATTGAAAGAGTTGGATAGGTGTTTATACTAAATGGAAACAAAAAAAAACATAAATGGTAAAACTGTTGCAGATTTCAATAAATCATTTGCAAGAACTTTTTATTTATGTCTCCTTAAAGATAGAATTGTTAAAAAGGACTCGATAAATGTGTTTTCATTATCTCAAGAGATACTCCCATTGTATTTTTATAATTCGTCATCTGATTTTGAAATCACGACAAACTCTTTATTTAATATTGACTTTGGAAACTTCCATAAAAGTTATTCCACACGTATTAAACTTTCAGACATGAGAGAAGACGGCACAGATAACAAAATAGAAGCATGGTATAATTATATTGAATTCTTCACATTACAAGATATGTCTCTTAATGCAGTGGTATATTCATCAAGTATAGAAAAACAAATAAAGAGTATTATATTTGAAACAAACGAAAAGATAAGGGAGATGGAAGAAGTTTTAGAAAAACATAACAAAAATCTTTCTAAGTTAAATTCTCGAACGAAGGGCGAGCATTTGTCACGAAAAGAAAAAATATCTTTGGTATCTCAAGGACTCAAGGAATGGCTGTCAACCTATAAAAAATGGGAAAAAACCAAGCAATCTGTATATAAGAAGTTAAGCGACCTCGATGAAGAGAGAATACAAATTGATATGGATTTTCGACAACTTATCAATAAAGTATTTCTTGTACTGCCTTCTATTGTCACTGAATCACAAAACCTCTATAATGCTAATTTTGTTAATATCTGTGAATTATTATATATGGTTGCTGCCATTCGTCTTTATGATATGTCGTCAGTATACTTACAGGAACTAGAATATATGGATGGCGCAAAAATGGTAACATATAAAGAATTTAAAAATACACAAAAAGAGAAAGATAATATAATTCAAAAAATAAGAAATATGGCGAATCAATTGAAGAAATAGACATTAGTGGAAAGACTATAAATATAATTAAATTAAAAAGTTTTTTATTTTATTATTAGCATTGCTGTTTTCATTGAAAGCAGGTGTACAAAATGAATACCTGTCATGCAATGGGAGATTAAACAACTAAAAGTAACGAGCATGAAAATATTCCAAAGTTACGGATAGCGATTCGAATGAGTTGCTTATTGAGAGGATAAAAGAGTATCTCTTGAAGGATGCGGAAGGGAACCTCGCTTACATGGGGCAGACCTCAATGAGGTCTTTGCAGAAAAGTAAAACGACAAATACAAACAATATGGAACCACGTAAATATCAATTTAACAACTCCACGTTGACGATAGTCTTTGGAGATATTATGAAGTCGGAATCGGAGGTCATAGTGAGTTCCGATGATACTGGTATCAGCATGGGGGGAGGCATTTCCGGCTGCATTCTGAGGGCCGGTGGTGAGGCGATTCGGCAGGATGCGCAGAAGAAACTGCCGGCCATGTTGGGAGATGTGGTGGTGTCAACGGCAGGAACGTTGGAGCATCAGAAGTTCATCTTCCACTGCCTGACCATAGACCATGAGCATAAGTCTGAGGTTTATGAGGGGCGGCTGTCGAACACGGAGGACATCAACAACTACATCCTCCAGCACTCTGTTGATAAATGCTTCCGTTTGGTGCAGGCTCTGGACCTCAACTCCATCGCGTTCCCCTGTATTGGTGCTGGCCTGGCGCATATCCCGCTGAAGAAGGTGGCTGAGGTGATGGCAGAAGCCATTTCTGCCAATCTTTGCCGTACACAGAAGCCATACGAGATAGAACTTTATCTGTATGACCGCAACCATGTCTTGACGGAGATGGACTATATTGATATGTTCGAGAACTTTGCCATCAAGTCTGCACTGACACGCTATCAGGCACAAACAGCATCAGGTCAGATGTTGGCAGACCCCGTATCGAAAATAACCGATGTTGACATTCCGAAGCGAGAAGAAATGCAACATCAAGTGTTTATCAGCTATTCACGGAGGGATGAAGAGGCGGTAAAAAGCATCAAGGCCATCCTTGAAGAATTCGGCATTCCGTATTGGATTGACAAGGAGGGCATCTTCAGTGGTGAGAACTACAAGGAGGTGATTGTCGATGCCATCGAGGTGGCAAAGGTGGTCATCTTTGTGTCGTCGGTCAACTCCAATGCCTCTATCAATGTCATCAGGGAGTTGGGGTATTCCGTGCAACAGCGAAAGACCATCATCCCCGTGCTGCTCGACGATGCCCAGTATGCCAAGAGCATCCGACTGGACATTGCCGACATCGACCAGATAGAATTTAAAGACACTGAGCAGGCTAAGAAGAAACTTGTGGCCAGCCTGGCATATTCGTTAGAACTATAAAACACTTACTTTTATGATAGACGGCAAATACGAATATTTCGCATTCATCAGTTATAAGGAAGAGGATGCAACGTGGGCGAAGTGGCTGCAACGAAAGTTGGAGCACTACAAGTTACCGACAGCCCTGCGCAAGGAAAATCCGGATTTGCCGGAGCGTATCAGCCCGATTTATGAGTATAAGTCGGAGGCTGGCGGCGGGCGACTGAAGAAAGTGATATGGAAAGGTCTGACTAGTTCCAAGTACCTTATTGTCATCTGCTCTCCGCGTGCCACGAAGAGTGAGTGGTTGAATAATGGCATCCGCTATTTTGTGGAGTCAGGGCAGGAAGAGAACATCATTCCACTTATTGTAGAGGGCAAACCAAAAGCTGTAAATTCTGAAGAAGAATGTTTTCCATCAGAGTTGCTCAAGCTAACTGGTGAGCGTGAGCTGCGTGGTATCAATATCAATGAGATGGGACGCGATGCGGCAGCAGTCAAGGTCGTCTCACAGATGTTTAATCTTCGATTCGATGCATTATGGCAGAGATATGAAAGAGAGCAGAAACTTAAAAGACTTGTATGGTTTGGTGCATCTATTCTTGTTGCATTGATTGGATTCGGTGTGGCGAGTTTGTTTTTATATCAGAATGGTATTATAAAAAAGCAAAATCGTGATTTGAAGACAAATTTATATAGAGCAGTAGCGGTGAAAGCTTTAGATTTGGCAAAAAGTGGTGACTCATATACAGCAAGATTTTTGTCTTCAGAGATTCTTAATAATTATTTCATAAAAGATGGCCCTTTTTGTCCTGAAGCTGAACAAGCATTGCGCTATTCTGATAATCTTCAAAGTCACATAATGAAAGGACATAGTGATAAAGTAACTTCTGCTGTTATAAGTCCAGATGGCAAATATATTGCATCATCTTCATGGGATGGATATGTAATTTTATGGAACACGTTTAATGGGAATATAATAAAAAGATTAGATGCAGGGAAACATAAAGTGTTTGATGTTGCATTTAGTCCAGATGGAAGACATTTGGCTTGTAGTTATTATGATGGAATAATTAGAATATGGAACATCAATGATTGGTCAGTAGAAAGAGACTTGGATGGTCATACTTTGTGGGCACAGTCTATTTCTTATAGTAATAATGGTAAACTTTTGGCTTCAACCTATTCATTTGATAAGACAGCTATATTATGGGAAGTCTCTACTGGCAAGATTGTCCATCATCTAAGATCACACAATAAGACGGTTAAAAAAATATCATTTAGTCCTGATGATACTATTGTAGCAACCTCTGCTGCAGATAGCACGATTAGACTATGGGATGTAAAAACAGGTAAGTTAATAAAAAAAATTTATGGTCATATTGGGTACATCAATGACATTTCTTTTAGTCCTGACGGAAAGAAACTATTATCAGCAGGAGAAGATAGAACAATCCGAATTTGGGATTGTAATTCTGGAAAAGAAGTGTTAAAGATAGAAGGTCATACTAGAATGATTAATTCAGCATCTTTTAATAAAGATGGCACAAAAATATTAACAGCCTCCAATGATAATATTGTTAAGATTTTTGATGCTGATAATGGACTTGAAATAAAACGTTTTACAGGGCATACGGATTTTGTGCAGACGGCACGATTTGTTTTTAATGACAATAATGTGTTATCATCATCCTACGACGGGACAGTACGATTATGGGATGTTAATTACGTTAGGAAACATAGTATCTTAAAGGGAGGGGAATATGGATTCCATTTTGCTTCATTTAGTCCGGATGGAAACTATCTTGTTTCCGCAGGTGAGGATAATATTGTTCGTTTGTGGAATGTAAAACAAAGTAAAGAAATTCATAGTATGAAAGGACATACTAGTCGAGTTTATTGTTCTGCATTCAGTCCCGATGGCAAGAATATTATTTCTGCATCTTATGACAACAACATTATTGTTTGGAATACAAAGACTGGTGAACTTTTACACAAATTAGAAGGACATACAGAGCCTGTTACCAAAGCATTTTATAGCCCACAAGGAAACTTTATAGCTTCTGCATCTTGGGATGGCACTGTTAGAATATGGGATGTACATAGTTATAAAGAAATAAAAAAAATACCTGCTCATAATAATTATGTATTATCTATCTCTTTTAGTCCCGATGGGAAACACATAGCAACATCATCTGCTGATTCAACAGTTCGTATATGGAGCGTTAACAGTGGAAAAATGATCTCACAATTAACAGGACACAAAGGATCTGTGATCTCTGTTGTGTATAGTCCCAACGGATATAACATATTGACAGCATCTGAAGATAGGACAGTAAGGATTTGGGAAATAAGTACAGGAAGAGAAATATCTCAAATAAGACTTTCAAATAGAGTTTATTGTGCATCGTATAGTCCTGATGGGAAATATATTGTAACAACTTCTTCTGATGGCAAAATAATTGTATTTAATGCAAAAACACATGTTGAAATTGAAGATTTAAGATGGCAATCAACTGGATATTACAACTCTGCATATACTTCATTCTTCAGTCCAAATGGAAGAATGATAGCAACTTCATGTGATGACAATACGATTCGTGTATGGGATTTTAAACCTCTTAGATTATTATTAGAAGAAAACAGGAAAAGACTAAAAGGATTTAAACTTACAAGTGAAGAAAGAAAAAAATATTATTTAAAGTAAATTGATGGAACTAGTCAATGCTCGAAATATTTAATGATGTTGGGGCTGTTCAGCGTTTCATTAGATTGCATCGAGCCGCGTGCAGAATTGCCCAGCGACATGAAGGAGAATTATCATTTTGGAGGAATTTAATATTCTAAAAGAATATGGAACAAGAAACTGTTTACCACATCAATAATTTTACTGTTAAGATAATCTTTGGAAAAATATCTTGTATAGCTAAGCAAGGGTAATTGTAGATAGTGAAAAATAATATCATGAGTTGGGAACTGACTATGAAATGGAAGAAAATGAAGCTATTGTTATGGAACTGGTACTGCTAATATAATTAACAAATAATAGAAAAGATGGAATATTTTAATATCTTAATTGTTTTTACAACCATAATACCGATTTTAGCATATCTATTGTATATTTACATTCGTGACGAATATAAGAAAGAGCCTATACCAATGTTGCTTTTGGCAGTATTTGCAGGCATCGTAGCTGCAACAGCAAATATTATGGCCGATTATCCTGAATTGAAAACTTTCAAGCGTCAAATATTTTTTAACTGGTGGGAATGTGTCGATACTGCATTTCGCTTATATGCTATTCCTTCTGAGGTCGTTAAGTATGTGATATTAGCTACTTTCCTATTTCTGAACAGGTACTACGATGAGTATGTTGATGCCATTGTGTATTCTGTGTGTATAGCCCTTGCCTTTATTGGTCTTAAGAATGGATGGTTTCTATACTATAATTCAGAAGGACAGATTTACAGAGGAATCCTAACGGCTATAGTGTTAATTCCTGCTCACTTTACAATAGGGGTTGTCATGGGCTACTACTTCGGACTTGCAAGATTGTGTAAAAAGAAGATGTACTATGTCGCAGCTCTAATCGTCCCTATTTTGATTGACGGATTGTTTTGTTCATTGTTTCTTTGGATTGACGATCAAATGCCATACTACTTCATCGCTATCGTAATATTACTTGGATTAGGCTTTTTCATGCATTTCATCACCCATCATGTAAGTATTGATCATTTGATATCTGAAGATATTGATAGAAATAATATAAATGAATGTGAATGAAATTATGACACTGGGGACAAATACCTGTCACGAGTGAAGGAGAATTATCATTCTGGAGAAAAATAAAAAATAAATGTATGAAACAAAAATACGACATATTTATCAGTTACAGGCGTACAGCCTATGATACGGCAAATCTTATAGCAGTAAAACTTCGACATGCAGGATATAAAGTGTTCTTTGACGTGGACACTCTGACTAGTGGAAAGTTTAACGAACAACTCCTAGAGGTAATAAAGAATTGTAAGGATTTTATTGTAGTACTACCGGAGAATGCTTTGGATAGGTGTGCTGATGAAGACGATTGGATCAGGCGTGAGGTGTTGTGTGCAATAGAACATAAGAAAAACATCATACCCGTGATGCTTGATGGCTTTGTGTGGCCTGACATAATGCCTGATAAAATGGAAGACTTGCGGAACTACCAGGCTATAACAGCGATAAACCGTGAGTTCTTTGATATGGCCGTAGAACGACTGAAAGGCTATTTGAAGAGTAGTCCAAGTAAACCTATTGGGAGATGGTTGACAAAAGCAGGTATAGCCTTAGGAGTGTTGCTTGTAGTTTTGCTGATTGGTGCAGGAATAGTGAATCATATAGCAGATGTGACTTGCAATGATATTGGTACAAGACTTGCTGCAGGAATGAATGCGATGGAGCTACTCAATGATGATTATAAGACACTAAAAGATGGATTGACGGAGTTATATAAAACGATTGATAAATCACGAAATCAGGATGATTGCAGAGATGCGGAAAAGACTATGATGAAGGTTCTTGATAAAACAGAAAAAGGAGTGAGGAATCTTCAGAAAACTTTTCCAGCACCAGTATTTATCTTCAATAGTTTGGAGAACTATGTATTGGCATACTACAAAATAGAGAGAGAAGATATTAAAGCTTTCTCGAAGTATTATGATACAATGTTTGATGATATGGATAATCTTATTGTGATAATTCGTGATATGATAGACAATCATACATATTCACAATTGGAAAGAGATAATATAGCGACGGGCTTCAGTTACTTCAACCACTCACTAAACGCCTTTTACTATGGTTATTTGGGAAGTTTGTCTCTTCTGCCAAAATCTGCCAGGAAAACTCATTTTGAACTGGCAAAAAAATGGAAATTATTTCCTAATGGTACACCTTTAGACTTGACTCAAGAGGAGTATGAGCAGTTCCAGATGCAAGAGATGGCAAAATGCGAGGAAGAGTTGAATCATCTTAATTTAGTTGTTAATTATGAAGATCGTATGCTTGACGATTTGGAGGGACGAATAGATAATTTAGAAAGAAAAGGGAACTGATTGTTTGACTCTGCGTAATATGATATGTAGAAGGTACTGATGTGTTAAAAAAGACTAAAATTACCATAGGGTAACTTACCTTTGGGTAACTTTTAGTATTTTTGCGAATAAATTAAAAACCTAATAAATTTATCATATGAATGCTCCATTTATGATTTTAGAGGCGACATGTTGCCCTAATTTAAGTTCTTTCGTTAAAGAATTGACCAGTAATGGTAGCGATGTTGCAATCGTTTCCATTATTTGCTTAACAGTATGTGGTACTTTGCTTACAATATGTTTCAAAATGTTTGTCTATTTGAAGGAAAGACTGTCCTCAGAAGCTGATAAAAAGACTATAGAAGAATTAAATCAGCAGAATGTGGAGTTGAAGAAGGAAACCCAAAACTTAAAAGAAAAATTGGCTAAAGCCTCTGAGGTCAAACCTTGCAAATCTGACGAGGAAAAGACGAAAGAATTACTGAAAGAGATAGTCTCAATGTCTAAAGACAAGGATGGCGTGACAAATGTAGAAACAGTCAAAATACTGTTAGAACAATACAATGCCACTTTGACTGGATATAGAGGACATAGTGATAACAAATAACAACTAAGCAGGGACTACCACCATGACACTTGAATTATGGAAATTTGTATCAGACAGCCTTTTTGATTGGAGGTTTGGCATCTGTCTAATCCTTTATCTACTGTTGGCTTTGGTCATCTGGCAAAAAGGGTACCGGATATTGGAATGGGTTAGGCAGAAGCCCATGTCTGTAAAAGTGAGCATTATTATTGTTTCGTTGCTTGTTTTCTATACAATCGGTTGTATTCCTCAAAATGCGACAGAACAAAAATATGGGTGGTGGTTTGCTTTACCAGTCGCTACAGTCATTGGCTCGTCCATGGTATTGGCGTGTTCCATTATCAACCGCTTTCGTTATCACATATCCACCAAAGAAACTAGACCGACCATACCAGAATCTTATAGGCGTCAGCGGAACATTGTGCTGCTGGCAAAGGCCATGTTCTGGATTTGGAGTTTAGGTTGGGTTATATATTTTGTAGCCATAGGCATTGCCCATCAGCCACATGTGGGCGCTGAGGTACTCCTAAGGTCAGCAGTAGCCTCCCTTGACCTATTTTGGATGGATATTGATACCAACGTGTTGGATGCCCTGGATAGTCACGATGTACTGAAAGGCATGCTCGTATGTGCCAGTTTTGCGGCAGTAGTCTGCCTAGCTACGTTGATTATGAGCCTTGTGTTGTCGCGTTTGATGGCTT
>OCTW013420392.1_pt1 | contig 23180 bp, 23 predicted proteins | sample 1539671 | NCBI WGS metagenome assembly OCTW01 (sample SAMN02144230, study PRJEB22623) | gut metagenome | biome: sheep rumen | host: Ovis aries | place: New Zealand | reverse complement strand
GGCATTCCCTAATCTTTTAATTATGGCTGAATTTATCAATCACTAAGATCTCTGGATAAATATCCTTAAAGCTTTTGTGATCAAAGATCTTCGCCTGCATCATTTTTTCCCGTGCTTCATTTAACGTTTTCCCGCGATAGCTGTATTCCTCGTCTAAGCTTAAGCGTTTGGCTTTAAAGTTGATCTTCTTTTTCGGGCAGAGATAGACATGTAAAAGATAGCCTTTCTTCTCTTTCTCCCCCTGCAGGATATAAATATGCGAAGCATATTGCATGGTCCAGTTAATTTGTGTGGTTTCCTTAAAATCTAAAAAATCTTTCTCATTCATAAGGTCATTATATAAGAGAAAAAGAGCTTAGACAAGCTCTTTTAGTTATTGACATGATGATGATAAACATGCGGACTGTTTTCCAGGGTTTCAAATTTATAATGATGTTTCTTATAATATTCGATAATCGCTGGTAAAGCTTTGACTGTCGTATGTTTAGCTCCCGTATCATGCATTAAGATACATAAGTTGTTGGAATATGTTGAAGTGCCGTTAGCGACTAATTTCGCAACCGGAACATTATTACCAGAGGCATCGGTAGAATCTAAGTTCCAGTCAACATACTGGTACCCTTTCTTTAAGACATCTTTCGTTAATTTAGTCATAATGCCATTAGCGAAATGTCTTGAAGCGGTATTCGAAGAACCGCCTGGGAATCGTAAGACTGGTGAAGTCTTGCCCGTATACTTCTTAATGACAGCTTCAATCTTATCTAAGTCATCGAAATATGCTTTTTCACTGCGATAGATACTAAACTTATGGGTATAAGAATGGGCGGCAATGAAGTTGCCCTGATCATGAGCCTGTTTCATATATTTGAAATAGCCAGGTTCCTGGGCTGTCACAAAGAATGTTCCTTTGACCTTATACTTCTTTAAAATCTTTAAGATTTTTGGTGTATTTTGAGAAGGTCCATCATCAAAAGTTAAGTAAACAACTTTTTCTTTCATTAATTTTTCTAAGTCGACAACTTTCACTTTTGTACTTTCACTTGTCACATTACCGGCTGCATCTTTCGCCTTATAGGTAATTGGATAGGTGCCAGCTTTATTCAGTTTGACCGCTTTACTGTCAACCGTTAATTTCACTTTTCCAGCAGCGTTATCTTTAACGCTCACACCTTTGGTGTAATCTGGTTTGCTATTTATATCAACGGTTAAGGCGCTCACGCCCGTTAAGGTAGGTTTTGTATGATCCACAACCTTTACCGTTGTTGTATAGTCATGTCCTTTGACCGTTACAGTGATGTTATGTTCGCCCACGGTTTGTAACTGCTTCGCTGTTAATCCTTTTTTAATGGAAGCTTTGTATTTATCATTTTTCACAAAGTCTTTCACCTTTAATTTTGTTGTGCCTGCTTCTATTTCAACACCTGATTTCAATGGACTTGAAAAGAAGTTGAAATAAATCACGTAACCACATGTAATAATCAGCGCGACAGCCACAATCACGATGATGACATTTCTGGTATTATGTGGTCTTTTGTACTCATGTAGGTTGTATTTATTCTCCATAGTTATCACTTCCCGTGTCGAATCATACCATCTTACTATCTTAAACACAACCAAAAAACACGGATTTAACGTATAATTAAGTAATTGTTAAGATTTTGTTAAGAAAAAAAGCATCCCATTTAAGAGATGCTCATCCCGCTATTTTCCAGTGTAGCCAACAACTGCACCTTTGAAACGTTTTTGAATCCATTTCTGCGTTGATTTTGATTTTAAGACTTTCACTAAGGCTTTAATCTTCTTTTCATTCTGATTGCCCTTCTTAACCCCAATGATATTAGCATAGGTAGAAGCAGCCGCAGAATCGGCTTTTTCTAAAGCTAAAGAATCTTTTTCAACACTGTAACCAGCATCTAAAGCGTAGTTCCCATTTAATACCACGAAAGCAACTTCCTTATTGACACGTGAAACCTGGGCAGCTTCTAATTCCTTGAAATCAATCTTCTTAGGGTTAGAAGTAATATCTTTGGTTGTCGCATTGATGCCGGCACCCTTCTTTAATTTGATGATGCCCTGATCCTGTAATAACAATAAAGCACGCGCTTCATTTGTCACATCATTAGGTACTGCCACAACATCCCCTTTAGCGATCTTCTTTAAAGACTTCTTAGTACCTGGGTAAATACCAAATGGTTCATAGTGGATCTTCCCAGCAGAAACGACATCTGTTTTGTTTTCTTTATTAAAGTTTTCTAAGTATGGGGTATGCTGGAAATAGTTGGCATCAAAATCGCCATCATTCACAACATTATTAGGCTGTACATAATCAGAATATTCCGTCACCTGTAAGTCATAACCCTGTTTCTTTAATTCTGGTTTGACATGTTTTAAGATAATCGCATGTGGCGTTGGTGAGGCAGCCACCTTGATCACTGTATTTTCACTCTTTGATGAGCATCCGGTTAATGCTCCTAATGTTAAAACACCGGCTAATAAACTTCCTAATACTTTTTTATTCATTCTATGAAATCTCCCTTTAATTAATAATCTTTATTATATTGATGAATGTATCTTAGATACACATGTCTCCTTTACTCATAACGATCACCCTTTCCAAATCCCACGTAATTCCTATGTGGTTTGTGGGTTTATCATAATCCACTTATATCTATTTGTCAATCTTATAGCCATCATTCTATTATAAGAATTACCTATATCAGGCTATTAAGAAGAGAATAAATACGATGAATACGAAAAAAAAGAAGAAATGCCGAGGCATTCCTCCTAGAACGAATCCGCGATGCGGCGTGCTTCAATGGCCCGTTCACGCGCTTCTTTCGCTTCTTTCTCTAACTGTTCTGCTTCTTTTTCACGCATTTCCGCTTCTTTACGCGCTAAGATCTTTGCCCGATCCCCCGCTGGTAAAAGAATTGTATCCGCAATATTCTTCATTTCATCATAAGAAGCAGCTCTAAAGACATAAATATGATCCCCCATCGCTTCTGCTAAAGCTTTAGGCACATCGGTTTCAAAACTGATGTTATCTCTAAAGAGATCATACAATTCCTGCGAGCGGTATGCATAGCCTTTCGAATTACGACGGCCGGCATAAGCCACCCAGTGTTTACGTTTGATCTCATAGTAACATGTATCATAAAGAATCATGTCTGCCCAGATCGTATACACATCTATGTCGTAACATAAGTTCATCATTTCTGGAATATAAGCACCTGGGGCACGCATATTGACTTCTAATCCCAATAAGTCCCCCTTCTTGCCTAATTCCGGATGATCTTCCTCTAAGCGCATGAATTCAAAATGGAAGAAACGGCCATAGGCTTTAAAAGCCTGAACGGTCGCATTGCCGACGGTGTAAATATCCTTGCCTTCCACTTCCTGAGAGTAGAACAATGTATCTTTCTGTTCATTGACATTATCCATGACCTGATTGACCATCACATGAGAGGTACAGACTAAGATCTTGCCCTTAGAATCCGTGATGCCTTCAAAGGTTTCTACCCGACCAGGAATACATACTTCACAAATATAAGAGATATCTTTCTGCTTATTCGCATAGAAATCAATGAAGTCTTCATCACTGGTGAGTTTATGCGTATCACTCGCGCCCATCCCATTATCCGGTTTCACAACCAATGGATAGCCATGATCACGGGCAAACTGCAAGCCCTGATCTAAAGACGTTAAGACGATGTAAGGTGCCACTGGAATATTGGCTGACTTATAAACATCTTTCATCTTCGATTTATAACGTAATGGTCCCATCGCTTCATACTTAGGACCGGTATTGACATTAAAGTCACTGCGTAAATGCGCTTCTAACATCAGCCAGTATTCATTTTCCGACTCAATCCAGCTGATGCGGCCATATTTACTAATATAGAAAGCCACCGCTTTATAAACATCATCATAGTTTTCTAATGATTTGACATAGTAATACTCATTGAGTGAATCTTTCGTCTGCTGGGAAATATTGTCATAAGGCGTATCACCGATCCCTAAGACATTGACGCCCCGCTTTTTCAGACGATCACAGAAGTTATAGTAGTAATACGGAAAATGTGGCGAAATAAAAATTACATTCATATCATGGTTCCCCCTAATAGTAAAACTTAATCACGTAAGATATGCGCTAAGAAGTATGGCAGCTGAATACGCCACCAGTTCCAGTCATGATTGACATCATAACCCCAGAAGTCAATCCAGGCAGGAATATCTTTCGCATCGAACAATTCGCGCATCCGCGATGCAGAACGAATCATTTCCTCTTCCCAGGCTCCCTGCCCGCAGCAGAGGATGATCTTGCAATGACGATATTTTTCAGCATATGGATGATCATAACTCATACCATTGATATATTCTACCGGCGAATTGCGATAGAGAATATCATTATGGTAATCGCCAAAGAAGAGATCACTATCATAATACCCACTTAAAGCAATACATCCAGTAAAAATTTCTGGATTTCTTAACATGAAATTCAGGGCGTGGGAAGCGCCCAGGGAACAGCCTGTGGTATAGATGCCATCGGCATAGTCCCCGCCATTGGCATTGATTTCAAAAATTCTTGGCACCACTTCATTCACAATATAATAATAGTACTGTTCAATGATATAGCAGCGATGTTCATTGTCTAAATTGCTGGGACTCCAGCCTTCTTGATCCATTGAGTCCACGCAGAATAACTGGACTTCTCCCTTTTCAATCCATGGGGCAATGACATCCACCATCCCTTGATTTTCATAATCATAGAAACGCCCATCCTGCGTTGGGAAAACGAGGAAAGGACGGCCGCCATCACCATAAACCTTGAAGGCCATATCTCGTTCCAGGCATTGGCTATATTCTTTATAATATTCGACTTTCATAGCTCCTCCTATTTCGTGCAGTCGTTAATAAACGAGCGCACTTCCTGCATTGTTTTAAATTTCGCCACATAGCTAGTATCCCCCAAAGCATCAGATAAGACGGCTGGCACATGTTCCACCATCACCAGCTGATCCTGATACTTATACTTAATTTCACGACTCTTATAATGATATTTCCCATTATTGCGACGACCTACATTGACCCCATAATAATCACGCTGCGCTTTTTGCGTGGTGGTATCATCCTGAATCATCTGGGCATACATCTCATATAAGTCAACATGATGAATATAGTTCATCACTTCTGGAATATGACCGCCCGGTAAGCGCATGTTCACTTCCGAGACAACTAAATCTCCTTTGTGATAACCGGCACAGTCTTTCTTTAAGCGAAAACATTCAATATGGAAGAAACTCCCTTCACTAGGAAAAAGACGTAAGATCTTTTGCCCTAATTGTCTTAAATCCTTAGGTACATCTTTTTGGATAATGGAAACACTGGTCTTTTGCCCATTGACAATATCCATTAACGGTGTCGGAAAAATCATACTGCTGTCAAATAAGACATCACGCTTACTGTTACATAAGCCATCATATGTTTCGACAATGCCATCGACATAATCTTCCATAATATAATCATAATCATGAATCTCCCCAAAGAAATGCGCTAACTCTTTTCCATTGTGGATCTTATGCACATGCATGGCACCCATCCCATTATCCGGCTTGAGGATGATCGGATAATGATGGTGCTTCGCAAAGGTTTTGGCTTTACGAAAAGTGGTGACCATTTCATAAGGGGCGGTGGGAATCTCTTCCTTAATAAACAAATCCTTCATAACCGATTTAATTTTCACTTCTTCAATGGCCTCACCGCGAATGCCTCTGGCAATATTGAAATCATCACGCAGTTTCGCTTCACTTTCTAACCAGTATTCAATATTGGACGCAATAAAATCAATTCGGCCATACTTATAAATAAAATAAGCCGTCGCTTTCATCAGATCATCATAATTTTCTAAAGAAGGCAAATACTGGTATTCCTGAAAGCTGTCTTTCATTTCCTGATTCATTTTTTCAAGAGGTGTATCCCCGATTCCTAAAACAGTGATTCCCTTTTTCTTGAGGGCATCACAAAAGTTATAATAATATTTAGGAAATGTCGGAGAAATATACAAAAAATTCATCAAATCCACCTCTCTTTCTCCCATTATAACATTATTTTGATTATCATTGTGTATTTTTCTTTGTCAATGGCTTAGCAGTTGATAAATTTATTTGTCAGCTTTCATAATTTATTTAGCACTCTATGCTTGACATTGCTAAAGAGAAGACTATAATGAAGGTGTACTAAGAAAAAGAAAGACGAGGCGTTGATATATGAGATATTTAACAGGATTTGATGATTTATTTAATAATTATTTTGATGATGATTTCTTCACACCAAAGCGTAACGATGTGATGAAATGCGATGTCAGAGAAACTGCTGATCATTACGCTTTAAGTATTGCATTGCCTGGTTATAAAAAAGAAGATATTCAGATGCATTTAGATCATGGCTATTTATATATTGAAGCGAAAGCCCATCAGGAAAACAAAGAAGAAAAAGATGGCAAGATCATCCGTCGTGAAAGATACACCGGTGATATGAAACGTAGTTTCTATGTCGGTGATGCTCTTAAGGAATCAGATATTAAAGCATCCTTTGATCAGGGTGAATTGAATATTATTATTCCTAAGAATGTAAAACACGAAGAAGAAAAGAAGTATATTGACATTTTATAATCCCCTATATGAAAAAGAACTAAGTTTTCACACTTAGTTCTTTTTTTTATTGGATCGCTTTACGATGCTGATGAAGCGGTAAGGTAATGGTAATGCGAGTCCCTTTGCCAAAAGTAGATTCTAAATGAATATGGCCATGGTTATAAGCCGTCACATGTTTGACAATCGCTAAGCCTAAGCCGGTTCCGCCTTTGGCGCGAGAACGTCCTTTATCCACGCGATAAAAACGTTCAAAGACATGTTTCTGATCCTTTTCCGGGATGCCAATCCCATTATCTTCCACTTCCATCACCATATTCTCATTCTCTTTGTAAATGCGGACAAAGATTTTACCGCCTGGATTATTGTACTTGATGGCATTCGAGATCAGGTTGCTTAATAAGGTAGAAATTTGCTGGTGATTGCCAACATAAGTCATATCTTCGACTTCTTTTTCGATGGTGATATTTTCCTTCACCATCATTCCTTCATAGTTTTCTAAAACATCATCCACGCAGGTGCGCATCTTAATTGGCACCAGTTCCACCATCAGATCATCGTTATCTAATCTTGATAACATGAGGATATCATTGATCAGGTTGGACATATTCGTGACCTGGGTTAATATTTTTCTTAACATTTCCTTTTCCTGCTCTTCATCAGTGATGACGCCAGCAAGTAATAATTCCGAATAGCCACGAATGGATGTGATCGGTGTTTTCATTTCATGAGAAACGCTCGAGAAGAAATCCTCACGCATCTGTTCACTCTTTTTCACCGCGGTGACATCGACAAAGAATAAGGCAATGCCAAAAGGAAACTTCGAGATATAACATTTATAGTAGTTGTGATGGATCTTTAATTCGATCTTCTCACGATCGTGAGTGGAAGATAAAGCTTCAATCAGATTAGGATAATCGACATAATCTTCCAAGTGATCTTTCTCTTTAAGGTCACCAATAATTTTAATGGCTGATTTATTAATGGAAAGAATATCATGATGTTCATCAAGAAGGATAAACCCTTCTTTCATCCGATCGATGATATCATCGATCTTCTTTTGTTCAAATTTCGTTTCGCGCATAGATTTTCGTAAGCGATGGGATAAATCTTCAATCGTGTTCATAATATGATTGAATTCCTCATAAGGGTATTCATGCAATTCAAAACGATAATCATCACTCATGTTACGTAAAGAATCATCGATTTCCCGTAATGGTCTGGTGATCAGACCACTTAAGAAACGGGCCAAGAGAATAGAAATGGCAAACGCTAAGGCAAAACTCGCCGCTAAAGCAGGAATCAGAGAAGGCAAATACTCACGCACGCCGGCATAGTGAACACTTAAACGTAAAACATAATTGTTGTGGAAATACGCCACATAAAGCATTCGTTCACTCGTTGTATCACTCGTACGCACCGAAAAGCCGGTATGAGACTTGCTGTAAATCGCCTGATGCACTTCCTGACGATTTAAATGATTAGCTGAAATATAACGGCGGTATGTATCAGCCACGACTTTGCCTTGGTGATTAATAATTGAAATACGTGTCTGCTTGCCATCTAAGGTAATCCGCTGCAGATGATCAACCTGTTTTGATAAATCTTTATGGAAATCAATGTTGTCATCCATCAGTTTAACAGCATAGATCATCTCCCGCTGGGTATGATTGAGTTCACTGCGTGAAATGAGTAAAAAGCTGGTTAATGATGTGATCGCTAAAGACAATAAGAGGACAATGACGAATGACTTGATAATAGCTCTCGTCATTCCTGCTTGTCCTCAACGTAACGATACCCGACACTGCGGATTGTCTTAATATATTTGGATCCATCATCATTCAGCTTCGCACGCAGAGAGCGAATATGCACATCCAAAGCGCGTGATTCGCCGACAAAATCATAGCCCCAGATACTGTTGAGCAGTTCCTCTCGTTCGACCACACGGTCGCGGTTTTCTACCAGATATACTAATAACTGATACTCCTTATGGGTGAGTTCTAACCGCTTGTCATTGAGTAAGACAATATGTTTGGCCTTATCAATTTTTAAAGTTGGGGTCTCTAACACCTTGACAGTTTTCTTCGTCCGTCTAAGCAGTGAACGTACTCTGGCCGAAAGTTCGAGCACGCCGAAAGGTTTCGTCATATAGTCATCACAGCCGCTATCTAAGCCACGGACCTTATCGATTTCTCGATCTTTGGCCGATAAGACCATAATCGGCATCGATGTATTGGTTTCTCTGATTTTCTTTATTGCGGAGATGCCGTCAAGTTCAGGCAACATGATATCAAAGATGGCTAAATCGGGGGGATTTTCATGAATCGCCACGATGGCATCGATGGCGTTATCAAAAAGGGTAATTTCATAGCCGCTTGACTCTAAAGCCAGTTTGACAATCTCCTGAATATTTTCATCATCTTCGATGACAAATACACGTTCATTCATAAATGTCACTTCCTTGTCTCTATTGTACCATATTATCTTAACATGACCTTTAGAAACATCTTAATTTTATGTTTATTAAGTTAAGATTACGTTAAGAATGACATTCATCCCTACTGTACGTCTTCCAGCTTTCCGTTTGTCATAAATTCTAACCACTCATAAATATTCGTGGCATGATCGCCCGCCCGTTCTAAATGTTTGGCGGTCATTAATAAATCAATCGCTTCATCGACATCAATGGTATTCTCTTTTAACGCCTTAATCAGTTCATCCTTTACATCGTAATAGTAGGTATCGACCTGATCATCCATATCGGCTGCAATTTTTGCAGCGTCTAAGTCTCGGCCGACATAAGCATAAAGGACATTATGGATCATCACCTGAGTGGTATTAAATAATGGCACTAATAAGTCAGCTTTGGTATAATGACGACCTTCAGATAACAGCTCGCATAAATCAGCGACCTGATCACCGATTCGTTCCAAATCCGTGACCACTTTTAAATCCGTCGTAATCACTCTTAAATCCGTTGCCACTGGCGCTTCTCTTAACATCAGATGGAAACAGAGGGCTTCAATTTCTCGTTCGTTCGCATTGATTTTCGTATCCTTGTCAACGACTTCTTTAGCCAGTTTGACATCACCATTTAAGAAGGCTTCTTTCGCCCTCTTAATAGCTTTTTCAACACGATTGCCCATCTTGACGAGTTCCACGTCAAGATTGCGTAATTCTTCTTCATAGTTTGATCGCAGAGTCATAAGCTTATCCAAACCTTCCTGTAATATAATCTTCGGTACGTTTATCTGAAGGGAATGAGAAGATCTTTTCTGTTTCTCCATATTCGATAATCTCGCCCTGTAAGAAGAACGCCGTATAATCGGCGATACGTGAAGCCTGCTGCATATTGTGAGTGACGATGACGATTGTATAATGATCTTTTAGCTGCACTAACAGTTCTTCGATCTTCAAGGTTGAGATTGGATCTAAGGCACTGGTTGGTTCATCTAGTAAAATGACCTCCGGATGAACGGCGAGACAGCGAGCAATACAGAGACGCTGCTGCTGACCGCCAGATAATCCTAAAGCTGATTTCTTTAAAGTATCCTTGACTTCGTCCCATAAAGCCGCCTGCTTTAAAGATTCTTCAACAATTTGATCTAGCTGATCTTTGGCTTTGATGCCATGGATTCTTGGGCCATAGGCAATATTGTCATAAATTGACATAGGGAAAGGGTTAGGCTGCTGGAAAACCATCCCGACTTTCTTTCTTAATAAAGTCGTATCCACTTTAGGATCAAAGATATCTTCATCATCTAAAGTGACTTTACCTTCAATGCGCACCCCTTCATTAAAGTCCTGCATGCGGTTTAAAGTTTTTAAAAAGGTTGACTTCCCACAGCCGGAAGGACCGATAAAAGCGGTAATTTTATGTTCCTGAATCGTTAAGTTGGTATTCTTTAAAGCATGTTTCTCACCATACCATAAGTTCAGGTTTTTAATATCCATTTTTGTGTTCATGATTTATTTCACCTTGTTTACATCAAATTTTGTAGAAATCCATTTGGCCAATGCATTCATTAAGAGAATGATGATAATCAGAATCATCCCGATTACGAAAGCCTGACCATATTGCGCATTACTCATACGCATATACAGATCAATAGTTAAGGTTCCCCCACTTTCAAATAAATGCGAGAAGAAACCACGGGGCATAAAGTAACCAGAACCAGCGGTAAATAAGAGAGCTGCCGATTCGGCAATGATACGTCCCATCGCCAGAATGACACCAGTTAAGATGCCCGGAATAGCACTTGGCAAGATGACCGTACGAATCATATACCATTTCGTTGAACCCATCCCCTGGGCTGCTTCACGGTAGCTTTTTGGTACACATTCCAGAGCGGTCTGAGTATTACGAATAATAATCGGTAAGATTAATAAGGTTAAAGTCAGACAGCCAGTGAGAATCGAATACTGTAACTGTAATAACTGCCCAAAACAGATCATCCCAAATAACCCGAAGATAATGGAAGGAATCCCAGATAAAACTTCGGAAGTAAAGGTAATGACATTGACAACTTTTTTGTTGGTCGCATATTCATTCAGATAAATCGCCCCGCCGATACCAATCGGACAAGCTAATAATAAGGTTCCAATAATAATGTAAAGCGTATTAATAATCGAACCTAGCAGCCCATTAGGATGGAACAGTTTGGACTGTGCCACCGTCAGGTTACTGAATTTAAAATGAGGGATCGCTTTCGCAAAAACATAGATGATAATAAACACAACCAGCACGCAAGAAAGGATCGCACAAAGATAGATCAGCGATTTCATAATCATATCACTTGGTCGAGTATGTTTTTGCATGAGGGTTGTATGTTGACTACTTTCCATCTTCGGCTCCTTTCTTCATGATACGCTGTAAAACAATATTGATGATCATGATAAAGATGAATAAAACTAAACCAATCGTAAATAACACCTGACGATGCAGTCCGCTGGAATAAGACATTTCAGAGACAATCGCGGTGGTTAAGAAACGTACTGAGTTAAATGGCAGTGGTAAGTTAACACTGTTCCCCGCTACTAACAGAATCGCCATCGCTTCCCCGATCGCTCTGCCAACACCTAAGACAATTGCTGATAAGATCCCATTTTTGGCAGCTGGAATCACGACTTTGAAGATCGTCTGAATCTGCGTTGCCCCTAAGGCTCTGGAACTCATGCGTAAGTGCTGAGGAACGGCATCAATGGCTGTTGATGAGACATTGATTAAAGTAGGTAAAATCATAATGACTAAGACTAAGATCGCCGCAATTAAGTTGGATCCCCCAGTAAACTGATGGGAAGGATCATGGGCGAAGATCATTTTTTCTAAAGCATACATCGCCGGATTAATAATCAGAATCCCTAACAAACCATAAATAACGGAAGGAATCCCGGCTAATAATTCGATTGCAGCTTTTAAGATGCGTTTTAAGCGTGGACCACATAATTCACTTAAAGCCACAGCTGTCAATATACCAATTGGGACACCAATTAAAACAGCAAAGGCAGTCCCGACAATAGAGGTTAAGATAATGTAGGCAATCCCGAATTTTCCCGCGGTTGGTTCCCAAACCGTATGGAAAAGAATTTCGGCGGGACCGACTTTGAATAAAGCCGGTGCCCCCGAATAAATCATATACCCGGTGATGGAAACAACGGCTACAACCGAAACGGCAGCGCAGACCGTGAAGATCACGGCGGCTACCTTTTCTGTTGTTGAACGACTGTTTTTAGAACCAAAGACCGAAGTATTTTTAGTAACTGTTGTATCTAAACTCATACTATTACTTCTTTGCACTGATTAAGCCCACCTTTTTCAGGATCTTCTGGCCTTCATCAGAGTTGACATATTTGAAGATTGCCTGGACTTTTTTATTCTGTTTTGAGATTGCCCCTTTCGTTGCCATAACAAATGGACGAGATAATTTATAAGTACCAGCTTTGATGTTTGATTCTGTTGCTTCGACACCATTAAGTTTTGCTGTTTTGATTGTGTTATCAACGGCGTCTAATGAAACATAACCGATTGCACCGGTTGTTGATGCACATTTTGCTACTACGGCACCAGTGTTATCAAGTTCCTGTGCATATTTACATTTGTTTTCCACCTTTAATAATTCTTCAAAGGCTGCACGTGTACCAGATGCTGATTCACGACCGATGACAACGATCTTTTCATCCGCGCCGCCAAGCTGTTTCCAGTTAGTGATCTTACCCGTATAAATATCCGCTAACTGTTTTGAAGTAACGTTATTTACTTTGTTTTTCTTATTTAAGGAAATAGCGATCCCATCGATAGCGACCACATTTTCCACTAAGCCTTTCTTCTTTTCAGCTGGCGTTAAAGAACGTGAGCTATCCGCGATATCACACTGCCCATCAATTAAAGCCTGCAGTCCAGCTGATGAACCAGTGAACTGTGTTTCCACTGTCATATCAGGATATTTTTCCTTAAAGCCTTCGCCTAAAGCTGTCACATATTTTTCCATTGAAGTAGAACCGTTTAAGGAAACTTTACCAGATAAGCTTTCTCCCGAGCTACTTGTAGAGCCTCCTTTACAGGCTGTTAACGATAACGCAGCCGCTAAAGCTAAACCCATAGATAATACTTTTTTCATAAATTTATTTCCTCCTGTCGTATGTACTTTTCCTTTCTTCGACGACTCTCATTATAGGAATCACCTTATGGGTTAAATAGCATGCTTATGTAAATTTGAATGAATATTAAGTTAAAAGTATTAAGAAAAAATGTGAATGTAAAGATAAGGTAAAATTATTGGTTTTTAGAATCAAAGGATCGTTTACTATGTAAAGGAACGTTAAAGTTTTCTCATGGTTATGGATATAAAAAGATAAAATTTACACATCGGAGAGATTTTCTTGCATTAAAATGTACATCCGTTACAATAATTTTGGTGATATAAATGGAATACATGAGATTTAAAAGAAAATTTGGACGCGAGATTAGTTTAGCCCGTTCGGCTTTTTTCGTTGTCATTTCAGCCTTGATCATGGCTGTCAACATCAAAACATTCGTCCGGGCAGGAAACTTAGTCCCGGGCGGAATTACCGGGCTGAGCTTATTAGTCCAGCGAACTTTAATGAAATTTGCTGGGATCCACATTCCTTATTTTCTGATCAACATTTTACTTAATGCGATCCCCGCTGCCATTGGTTTTAAGTTTATCTCTAAACGATTTACCACTTTCAGTGTCTTAATGATCGTCCTCAACTCCTTTATGGTTGACTTGATCCCTTCCTATAAAATTACCACTGATCCTTTATTAGTGGCCGTCTTTGGCGGGCTGATCAATGGCATTGCGATCTCCATTGCCTTAAAAGGACGCGCTTCTTCCGGCGGCACTGACTTTGTGGCCGTTTATCTGAATCGTAAGTTTAATATTCGTTCATGGAATATTATCTTAGGTTTTAATGTCTGCATCTTATTAATTGCGGGCGCCTTATTTGGTTTTGAAGCCTCCCTTTATTCAATTATTTTCCAGTTCGTTTCAACCCAGGCCATTAACACGTTTAATAAAAACGATCATCAGATCACAATGTTTATTGTGACCAACAAGCCTGATGAAATCGAAAAAGAGATCTACAGTCAGACCAACCATGGGGCTACTCGCTTAAATGCCCAAGGCTCTTATAAGCATGAAAACCGGACAATGATCTATACCGTTATCTCAGAAGATGAACTGAATGATATGACCAGTAAAGTCATGGCGATTGATCCTCATGCCTTTGTCAATGTGACCCAGTCGATGGCCGTTAAAGGCAACTTCTATCAGAAGCCATTATAAAAAGGATCCCTTAAGAGATCCCTGATCTTTGTTTTAAACGACGGCGACGCCTTTCCCTGGCTAAGCGCCGTCTTCTTTTTTGTTCATTGCGATACACCCGACGGGCTCTTCGTAAAAAATCAAACATCGTCGGTAATAGACATAAGCCCATCACTGCTGGCATCCAGCCCAGCAGTTTTAATTTTGTGGTAATGACATAGGTCTTACGATAAGAACTATCAAAGTAAACCATATAGGAAGACTGAATCAGACCGATCGCAAAAATCAGCAGGACCAAAGCGCCCGCAAGATACAGTAAGATCTTTGCTTTATAGGTCAGTTTTCTGCGTTTTGCCATGGCTTGTCCTCCTTTTTGATGTACTCTATCATTATATCACAGCCACCGCAAACAAAGTGCAAAAAAACTGCGCTTTTACACGCAGTTCATTTTTAGAATAAAGCTTTCGCGATGATACGCGCTTTAATGACGCCTTCCTGTTTTTCAATCGCTTTGGTGATATCTTCGCTTAAATCATTCGTATCAATGATCGTATAAGCATAGTCGCCACGTGCTTTGTTCACCATGTTTTCGATGTTCATATCTTTCTTCGCAATCGTCCCAGCGAACTTCGCTAACATATTAGGAATATTCTTATGGATGATACATAAACGATAAGTTGTTGTACGTGGTTCCACAACTGTTGGGAAGTTAACAGAGTTACGGATATTCCCGTTTTCTAAGAAATCCATGACTTCTTCAACTGCCATGGTAGCGCAGTTTTCTTCTGATTCTGGTGTCGAAGCCCCTAAATGCGGCATCACAATCGCATTGTCTGTATGGGCTAAAGCTTCGGTCCCAAAGTCTGTGATATAACGCGCTACTTTGCCTTTCTTTAAGGCATCAATCATATCATCAGTATTGACTAAGGCATCACGTGCAAAGTTCAAGACATGGACGCCTGGTTTCATTTCATTGATCGCCTTCGCATTGATCATGTTCTTCGTTTCATCATTAGCCGGCACATGAATAGTGATATAGTCTGCTTCCTGGAAGATTTCTTCCTGGCTTGCTGCTTTCTTGACCCATTTAGAGAGTTTCCAAGCCGCATTGACAGAAATATAAGGATCATAACCAATGACATTCATGCCTAATTTAACCGCTGCATTAGCGACTGCCACACCAATAGCCCCTAAACCGATAATCCCTAATGTCTTACCTTCGATTTCTGGACCGACAAACTGTTTCTTGCCGGCTTCGACCTGCTTGCCAAAGTCATCGCCCGTTAATGTCTTTGTCCATTCGATCCCTTCCAGGACACGTCTGGAAGAAAGGAATAAAGAACATAATACGAGTTCCTTAACGGCATTGGCATTCGCCCCTGGAGTGTTGAAAACAACAATCCCGCGATCTGCGCATTCCTTCACTGGAATATTGTTGGTGCCGGCACCAGCGCGAGCAATAGCCTTTAAGTTTTCTCCCATTGGATAATCATGCAGCTTCGCACTGCGGACTAAAATCGCATCTTCATCAGTGATCTCATCACCAACTTCATAACGCTCATCAAATAATGCTAATCCCTTGTTAGAGATTTTATTCATTGTTTTAATTTTAATAGCCATGATCTTCTCCTTATTTATTTTCTTCTGCGAATTTCTTCATAAAGTTCACTAAATATTCAACACCTTCATAAGGCATTGCATTGTAAATAGAAGCACGGATACCGCCAACTAAACGGTGACCTTTTAAGTTCGTCATTCCCGCTTCAATAGATTCTTTCACAAATTTCGCATCTAAATCTTTATTCGGTGTGGTGAAAGCCACATTCATATTAGAACGAGAACCTTTTTCAGTTGGATAGTTATAGAAATCACTCTGATCCAAGTAATCCTGCAGTAATTTTGCTTTCTTAATATTACGTTTTTCCATTGCTTCCAGGCCGCCCTGGTTTTCAATCCATTTCATTACTAAGCCAGCCACATAGATCGCATAAGCTGGTGGTGTATTGTACATAGAATCTTTTTTGATCATCGTATCGTATTCAGATAATACCTGGATATCAGGACGATGTGGTTTGACTAAATCTTCTCTAATAATAACGATCCCTAAACCAGCGATCCCCACATTCTTCTGAGCCCCAGCATAGATCAAGCCGTATTTTGTCACATCAACTGGACGTGATAAGAAATCACTAGACATATCCGCTACTAATGGTGCCCCTTTAGTATCCGGTACATAATTCCATTCGGTCCCAAAGATGGTGTTATTCTGGCAGATATGAACATAATCAATATCATCACGGATATCTAATTCATCCTGCGTAGGAATATGGGTATAGTTATTGTCTTTGCCATCATAGGCAATATGAACATCGCCAAACTTTGCAGCTTCCTGAGCAGCCTTCTTAGAGAAGTTGCCTGTCACAACATAGTCCGCGCGTCCTTTCTGTAATAAGTTTAAAGCAAGCGTCCCAAACTGCTGGGTTGCTCCGCCATGTAAGAATAAGATTTTATAGTTATCAGGGATATTTAATAATCTCTTTAAAGTTGCTTTGGTTTCATCAAAGATAGCCTGATATGTGGAGGATCTGTGACTCATCTCCATAACACTCATGCCTGAGCCTTTATAGTTAAGCATCTCGTCGCGTGCTTCTTCGAGCACTTCTACCGGCAGCATAGATGGGCCAGCACTAAAATTGTAAACTCTTTTATCGGTCATTTCATGACTCCTCCTTTTTTGATTTAATTGGATTATATGTCTTATCACTAAATTTGTAAACAGTTATTATTATTTTTTACAAATCAATTTCAAATTATTTTATATTGTATACAATATACCTGGTTATGCTAAATTCTTAGTACGTTTGCTTATGCTATTCCTAATTTGATAATCATACTAATAATTTGTTATTACTTTTATCCTTTTCATACATTCTCCCCTTTTTTGTTTCCGTTATACAAATTTATAATAGCAATTGACGTACGTTGCTTCCTGTTATATAGTGTTCTCGACATATGGATATGCAGAGTAGATAACGAGGCGTTAAGTGCCTAGGTGAACGGGGAGTTGTCACCAGGACGAAGAGCGACGTCTTGCGGTTTCGTTATCGCATCCCGCTGCTTTTAAGAGTTGAGTTCACCTCTTAAGCGAGATTTCTGCGTAAGGAGGTGTTTTTATATGTCTCAATTAAAGAACATGAAAGTGATGACAACAGCAGCCATGTTATGTGCCGTAGCGATTGTACTCGGTTTCTTCAAGCTGCCCATCAGCAATGTCATTGAGATCCGCTTTGCCGGTCTCCCTATTGCGATTGCTGGTTACTTATTTGGCCCTGTTGTCGGTGGCCTGGTTGGCGGCATCGCCGATATCGGCGGTTATCTGATTCGCCCAACTGGCCCTTATGCTCCCGGTTTTACTATTGATACGATCTTAACTGGGGTCATCTTCGGCTACTTCTTATATAAGAAAGAAGTCAGCCTCAAACGTATTATTGCGGCTTCTTTAGTTAATAAGATCATCGTCAATATCTTATTAAACTCTTTCTGGTTAGCGGTGCTCTATCACCTGCCATTTACGGCAACGGTGATCAGCCGTTTACCAAAAGAAGCGATCATGCTGCCAATTCATGTCATTATTTTATTAGTGATCATGAAGCCAATCAGCAATCTTTCAATCGCCAAAATCACTGCTGCTAAGTAAAGATCTCTTCCTGAGATCTTTTCTTTTTGCACTCCCAAAGAGAGATTGCTAAAACGATTGTGCATTAATCTTTTAAAAGTTAAAAAACGTGCTATAATAGCAATGATTTGTAAAGGAGTGTATAAATAATGAGTAAAGTTGATATTATTTCCGGCTTCTTAGGTGCTGGTAAAACAACATTAATCAAGAAATTATTAAAAGATTCATCTTTAAAAGATGAACAGGTTGTCTTAATTGAAAATGAATTTGGTGAAATCGGGATCGATGGCGGCTTCATGCGTGATGCTGGCATCCAGGTCAATGAATTATCACAGGGCTGTATCTGCTGCAGCTTAGTTGGTGATTTTGAAAAAGCTTTAAAACAGGTTTTAGATACTTACCATCCTGATCGTATTATTATTGAACCATCAGGCGTTGGTAAACTTTCTGATATTATCGCCGCCGTTGAAGCAGTCCACAGTGATGACTTAGAATTAGACGCTTTCTACACTGTCGTTGATGCGAAAAAATGTAAGATGTATCACAAAAACTTTGGTGAATTCTTCAATAACCAGATCGCTAATGCATCAGTTGTCGTCTTATCAAGAACTCAGGATGTTGATGAAGATAAGTTAGCTACTGACTTAGATATCATCCAGGAATTAAATGATCACGCTGCCGTTGTCACTACCCCTTGGGATGAAATCTCTGGTGATGCCATCTTAAAAGCTGCTGAAAACAAGGAATCTTTAGAAAAAGCCTTAATGCAGGCAACTGAAGAACACGAAGTAGAAAGTCACCACCACCACCACCATCATCACCATCATGACCATGATCATGACCACGAACATGAAGAAGAACATGAACACCATCATGATCATGACCACGAACATGAAGAAGAACATGAACATCATCATCATCACCATCATGATCACGACCATGATCATAGCGGTGCCGCATTAGAAGATGAAGGTTCAAAAGCTTACTTCGATGAAGAAGATCTCCATGATGCAGATGAAGTCTTCAATAGTATTGGTATTGAAACAGCACATGCTTTCACAAAAGAAGAATTAGAAAGCAAATTACAGACTTTAGAAAACGATGAATCTTTAGGTCATATCTTAAGATCTAAAGGAATCGTCAAAGGCGCTGAAGGCAAATGGTATGAATTTGACTTCGTGGCTGGTGATTATGAAATCCGTGAAACATCTCCGGATGTCAACGGTCGTTTATGTGTCATTGGTGAACATATCGATGTGCACAAGATTTATGATTTAATGAAAGGATAATACTATGGATTTTGAAACAAGAATCTATCTCTTCACTGGTTTCCTGGAAAGCGGGAAATCAACCTTCATCAACGATACTGTTGTCAACACCAACTTTTGTGATGGTGAACGCAGTGTCTTAGTGATTTGTGAAGAAGGCGAAGTTGAATATAAAACTTCAGAATTAGAAGATCATGATACTCACTTAGTCTTAGTTGAAGATCAGAGTGAATTAACTTTAGACTTCTGGAATAAAATCCGTGAAGAATACCATCCAACTCAGGTCTTAGTAGAATACAATGGTATGTGGAATACGGATGATTTCATCAACAGCGATAAACCAGCAGGCTGGGAAGTTGTTCAGATTTTAACAACGATTGATGCTTCTAAGTTCACTTATTTCGTCAACAACACAAACATGCGTTCCCTGCTCTATCAGCACTGTTATCGCAGTGATGTGATTATCTTTAACCGTTTCCCAGAAGGTTCTAAGAAATCACCATTTAGAAATAACATTCGTGCGATGAATCAGCAGTGTCAGATTATCTATGAATTACCTGATGGCACAATTGATAATTCTCAGAATGAAGAATTACCATATGACTATAAACCACATGATTTAGATATCCAGGATCATGACTTCGGTGTTTTCTGTTATGACTGTATGGAACATCCAGAACGTTATGACAATAAGCATATCCGTATCAAAGGTAAATTCATCGGTAAAGACAGCGTTCAGGAAAACGGCTTTATCTTAGGTCGTTATGCGATGGTCTGCTGCGAACAGGATACTTCTCTGATCGGTCTGATCTGTATCTCTAAAGAATATCGTGATAAACTGATTCCTGATGAATGGATCATCGTTGAAGGCGATACCCATATTGCATATGATGAAGAATATGGTCAGAACATCGTTTTATTAGATGTCACAAAACTTGAAGGTACAAAACCTTTAGATTATGAATATGTCACTTTTGACTAACGAAAAACCGCTAGATTTTCTAGCGGCTTTTTGCTTCTCACATATTCTTCCATCATTCTTTGATTAATATACGTTATGTCCCTGATATGATCTATGTGTACTTAGAAATACTTCTTCATAAATTTCCCTTCATAATTAAAATCCCTATTTATAGAACCGGACGTCCCATTCCGGTTCTATTTACATTTTCAAAATCATACGCTTATATTGTCGGTTTTTAAACAACGTTGTATGATGAATATAAGGAGGGATTTTCATGCGTTTACATGCAAAGGAAATGAATATGTTAGAAGGACCGCTATTAGGAAAAATCGTTAGCTATGCCATTCCTCTCGCTTTAGCGAGCATCTTACAGCAGCTCTTTAACTCCGCCGACTTAGCGGTTATTGGTCGTTTTGAGGACTCTGTCGCGATGGCCGCGGTCGGAGCCAACAGTTCCTTAGTTTCATTATTAGTCAGCTTATTTAGCGGCTTATCATTAGGATCCAATGTCACCATTGCCTCTTTTATCGGCTCGGGCAAAAAGAAAGATATTAACAAGGCCATTCATACCACTATCGCCCTTTCTCTTGTCAGCGGCGTGATTCTCTGCATTGTAGGAGAAATAGTAGCCCCGCAGATCTTAAAACTGATGTCGACCCCTGATCGTGTTTTAGCCTTAGCGGTGGTCTATTTACGTATTCTTTTTATTGCTTTACCATTTTTACTCATCTATGATTTTGGGGCTTCGGTCTTAAGAGCTAAAGGTGATTCGACAAGACCGCTTTATATCTTATTCCTATCAGGAATTATTAATGTCATCCTCAATATCATCTTTGTTGGCGTCTTCCATTTAAGCGTTGCTGGTGTTGCCTTAGGGACCCTCGCCGCTAATGTATTCTCCGCTTTTATGATTATAACCTTCTTAAGACATGAAGAGGAAACCTATCGTTTACATCTTAAAAAGCTCAAAATTGAGAAAACCTACTTATCACGGATTATTGCGATTGGTGCCCCAGCGGGTATTCAAGGGATGGTCTTTTCATTATCAAATGTCATCATTCAAAGCGGAATCAACAGTTTTGGTGCAAATGCCATCGCTGGTAATACCGCTGCTCTTAACTTTGAAACAATGGGTTATTATGTCATCAACGCCTTTGGTCAGGCAGCAACAACATTCACCAGTCAGAACTATGCTGCCGCATTATATAATCGCTGTAAGAAAATCTATCGTGTAGCCATGATTGTCGGGATGTCTGCCACCTTTGTGTTAAGTATGATTTTCTGGTTTGCTCGTTACCCATTAATGTCTATTTTTACCACATCACCAGTTGTTATGCAGTATGGCTTTATACGTCTCTACTATATTGATAACTTAGAATTATTAACCGGGACCTATGAAATTGCCGGTGGCTGTCTGCGTGGTATGCAGCATTCCCTTGAACCTGCCATCATCACCATGATTGGTTCCTGTCTCTTTAGAATTATTTGGGTTTCAACAATCTTCCAGCACAATCATATCCTCCCTGTTTTAATGATTGTTTATCCTATTTCCTGGGTTATCTGCGGAACGGGTGTGCACATCGCCTACTTTACCATTCGTAAAAGACTCTTCAAAAATGCCTAATCACATATTTTCACAATTGATTTTGATCAAATTACCACAGCTTTAAGATATGATCATCCTGTACTTAAAAGTAAGTACTTCTTCATAAATTTCCCTTCATAAATTTTAAATCCTATGGCCGAACATTTGTTCGGCCCCTTTCATTTTCCATCTTTTTAAACTTTTTTTCATTTTTTTGTGAGATTCATACCTCTTCTTGTCTTTAATATAATAGAGGGGGTGAATAGATGAATCCACACGAAGATAAATTTGAAATGTTTTACAACTTACTTAGCAGCCGCACGTTAATGGATGACATTATCGCCAGAACAGTCTTTAAGAGCCCCATCATCGTTGCTTATGTTCTGAACAAGATTTTAAAGCCCTACGGTGAACTCATTAGTGACGGCTATTCCACAACCCAAAAAGATATTACCAATATTTTCAACAGAAGCGTATGTTTTGATGTCTACTTTGAAAACAGCGACTATGTCATTGATCTGGAATTCTCAAAATATCCTGGTGATGTCTCCATTAAGAGAGCACGCTATTATTCGTCTGCATTGGATGCATTAGACTTACCAAAAAATGAACCTTACCCAAATATGCGTACAAGCTATGTTATTTTCATTGTCAATGGTCCAATCTTACCAAAACAGTCTTTCATTGAAAGAATTGAAGGATTTTCAACTGAAAAAGCTCTTCCCATCAAAGGAAATGCGCGCTATATTGTATTTGTAGATACATCACAATGTGATAACAGTGAACTTGGGCGCATGATTCATGATCTTAACTGCGCCGATCCTGATCATATGCAAGACCCTGTATTAAGAAAAATAATGCGTGATTTAAAGAATTCAAAGGAGGACGAAAATATGTTAGTTAAAGATATGATGAGAATTTTCAACGAAGAATTTAAAAGTCAGATGGAACATGACCGCAATTTAGCACTCCAAGAAGGTATGAAAGAAGGCAAAAAAGAGGGCATGAAAGAAGGCGAAGAAAAAAACGCAAAAAGTGTTTTGGAGATGTTCGATAGCGGTAAATCCCCTGAAGAAATCAAAGCGTATTTAAAGACAAATTTCAGTAAATGACAAATAAAACATCCTAAAGATAATATTTAAGGGGCAGTGCGTGCTGCCTCCCCTAATCATATGCAAGCTCTCCGTATTAAAAAAGTAATGCGTGATTCAAAAAATTAGAAGGACGAAAATATGTTAAAAGAAGATATGATG
>OCTW013406068.1_pt1 | contig 23229 bp, 5 predicted proteins | sample 1539671 | NCBI WGS metagenome assembly OCTW01 (sample SAMN02144230, study PRJEB22623) | gut metagenome | biome: sheep rumen | host: Ovis aries | place: New Zealand | reverse complement strand
AAAAGTTTGGTTTTTTTGAGAAAAAATGTGTATCTTTGCAGGCTGAAACGTGTGCACATATAATAAACACATCAAAAATAGTATGAAAAAAGTTAAGTATCTTTTGATTGTCTTGGTGGCGATGACGGCAGTTTCGTGCCAGAAACGTGAGTTGAATACCCGCGTGAGCAACACCACCGGTTGGAATTATTTTGACCAACGTACAACTAATTTTGAGGCGAACGAAGGAGTAGGAAACGTGAACCCTATCGGTATGGTTCCTATCCAGGGTGGTTCGTTCACGGTAGGCGAGAAGGATGAGTTCCTGACAGCTCCGCGTAACAACGAGACCCGTACGCTGACGGTTAGTTCGTTCTATATGGACAAATATGAGGTGACTAACCTAAACTGGAACGAGTATCTCCACTGGTTAGATTTCGTGTTTGGCGCAGTAGCTCCGGAGTTGGTAGATCAGGCACGTCCGGACCACAAGGTATGGCGTGAGGATCTGGCGTACAACGACCCGTATGAGGACAACTATTTCGAGCACCCGGCGTTCTCGTTCTATCCGATTGTAGGCGTGACCTGGGAGCAGGCAATGGATTATTGCCAGTGGCGTACGGACCGTGTGAACGAGATGGCGCTGATTAATGCCGGCGCTATCGTTATTCCTCCGTTTGCTGATCTGCAGCCGACGGATGACGAGGGTTACAAAGACGAGTGGGAGCAGGAGACCGGTTACGAGATGTACTCGTATGAGGAGGTTAGCCCCGAGGATCCTGAGCAGACGGTAACGATGTACCGCCCGAGCTTCGAGTGGATCCGTGACAAGTTTGTATTCAATACCGAGAAATATCTGATGGATGATACGTATGTACCGGAGTATGGTCGTCATCCGAAGACGGATAGCTATGGTGCGGAGCGCAAGGTGAATATCGCCGACGGTATCTTCGTAACCGGTTATCGTCTGCCGACCGAGGCGGAGTGGGAGTTTGCTGCTTACGCTCCTGTAGCCGGCGAGGATGGTTTGACCATAGAGGGTAAGGTTTATCCGTGGAGCGGTTATCATCCCCGTGATATGAGCAAGAAGAACCTGGGTCAGATGCAGGCTAACTTCGTTCGTGGTCGTGGCGATATGATGGGTGTCAGCGGTGCGCTGAACGACCGTCGTGTGATCACCAACCCGGTGGATGAGTTTGCTCCGAATGATTTCGGTCTGTACAACATGGCCGGAAACGTCAACGAGTGGGTGATGGATGTATATCGCGAGACGACCTATCAGGAGACCAGCGAGTATAACTCCTACCGTGGTAATATCTACAGCCGTCCGGTGCTGGACGAGAATGGTAAATTCGAGATGGACTCTGTGGGCCGTGTCAAGATCACCTGGGGCAAGGAGGATGATAAGCGTGACGTGCTGGACGGCGATTTCGCCAGCCTGATCGATACCGATTATCCGCTGGATACCGTAGGCGTAGCTAACCTGAGCGAGGTGAAGACTGACCCGACGGATATCCTGGCTCCGCGCGTAACGAAGAAAAGCCGCGTGTATAAAGGTGGTTCGTGGGCAGACCGTATCTATTGGTTGAACCCCTCTACCCGTCGTTACATGGATCAGGATAAGGCTTCGTCCAAGATCGGTTTCCGCTGCGCTATGAGTACGCTTGGTGACCAGATTCCCGGTACGCCGGTCGAGAGATGATTAAAGTAGAAAGATTAAAGTTTAAAGATATATGAATTTTCCTGAAAATATCAAGTACACAAGCGAACATGAGTGGATTCGCGTAGAGGGTGATGAAGCCTTTGTAGGAATCACTGATTATGCGCAGTCTGAGTTGGGCGAGATTGTCTTCATCGACGTGCCCACCGTAGGTGAGACAGTAGGTCAGGGTGAGGTCTTCGGATCCGTTGAGGCCGTGAAGACCGTGAGTGATCTGAATATGCCGGTATCGGGTGAGGTGCTGGAGTTGAACGAAGAGTTGGACGCAGCGCCGGAGTTGGTCAATAACGATCCGTACGGCAAGGGATGGATCATCAAGATCAGCGTCAAGGATGCATCGGAGCTGGATAAGCTGATGGATGCAAAGGCCTACGAGGCAAGCCTCTAAGACCTCACGCGTACGTATACGCGTAAATAAATAAGGAGAGTACCCGCAAGGTGCTCTCTTTTTTTTGTGTAATGTATACTTTACAAAAGTGAGAAAATAATCACTTTTTTGCTCTTTTTGTTGCATATATCACAAAAAAAGTGTAAATTTGCGCCAAAAAATTTGTTTTTAATAGCAGTTAGACAAAAATCATTAATTATTTATAAAGTTATGAAGAAACATTTACTCATGTTTTTGGTAGCTGTGACGGCTGCGACAATGAGTCTCAACGCCCGCGTGGTCTTGATTGACGAGGGTTTTGAGAATGGTATTCAGGAGTCCGTATGGACCCAGGTTTTCGTAGCGGGCGAGATGCCATGGGGCGTCGAGAGCGTGGAGGAGAACCTGATGTGGCCGAGCACGGTGGTAGAAGGTACTCATCGTGCTTATTTGCGTAATAACACAGGAGAGACGCAGGGTTACCGAACTCGTCTCGTTAGCCAGGTGATGAACCTCAGTCCGGCGAAGGTCTACCTGCCGTCCCTGTCGTTCTGGTATGCGAATCCCAAATGGGGCGCAGACCGTGATACGCTGCGTGTGTTATACCGCACTAACTCGTACTCGGCATGGAAGACGATGGCGGAGTTGAGCTCCACCGGATCCGACTGGCAGTATGTGAAAATGCCGTTGCCGGAAGTCAGCGCTACCTACCAGATCGCCTTTGAGGGAAAAGATAACTTAGGCCGTGGTATTGTGCTGGACGACATCAAGTTGCAGTCTGCGCCGGATTGTACGATCCCGGCGGATATCGCAGTGTTCAATAAGGGTGCAGGCAAGGTGAATATCGCCTGGACGGCTAGCTGGGATGCAAACTACTTTGAGGTAATCGTTTCGAAAGATACTATCGAGCCGGACCGTATTGAGGAGATCGAGGCGGAGACGCCGGAGAAGATCGCCTACCATAGCCAGGTGTCCGGTGCCCAGCAGAACTGCGATGTGGTTCTGGAGAGCGGTGAGTTCTACCTGGTGTATATCCGTTCCATCTGCGATGATGAGAATAGCGCATGGAGCAGCGAGGCTACGGAGGAGGGTCCGTTCGGATTCCGCGTACGTATGACCAAACAAGTGCCGTTCACCGAGCAGTTTAACTACGCTTCCGGCGTGCTGCGCGACGAGGACTGGAGTTGGGGTGGTAATACGGGCAATACGAACCCGTATGTCAACTCTTCGACGAAGGGTAACGCACGTGCATACTACTCGCCGGATACAACGGCAGCCGTGATTTTCTCCGGTGGAGCAACTAATTCGCCTTCAACCTTCATCCCGGCGGACCGCTATGTCTATATGGCTACGCCGGCGTTGACGGATTCGACGAACGATGATTTTCAGGTGAATCAGTGTCAGGTACATTTCTGGAGCACGGTCTATACGAATACGGGTCGTCAGAACGGCCGCGGTATCATCGTCGGTGTGATGGATGACCCTGGTGATATCACTTCTTTCCAGCCGGTAGATACGATCACGGTCTGGGGCAATAAGGAATTCCAGGAGAATATCGTGGACCTCGGTTCGTACCAGGGTACCGGTGCATACGTGGCTTTCGTGAGCCGTTTTGACCGTCAGAACTTATTCTACATGGATAACCTGACGATTGAGTATCGCCACGATGTCAACAAGGTAACCGAGATCTCCGTCAATCCGCGTGATACGTATGCCGATATCACTTGGAAAGGTAACGCCGCTTCGTACGACGTGCTGGTCACGAATGCGGAGGTTAACCCGAATAACCCGGCTCAGGAGGCTATCGTTGATCAAGCTACGGTGACAACTAATCATTATCAGTGCGACCAGTTGGAGGCCAATCATAGTTGGAACAGACCGTACTATGTGTATGTCAAAGCAGCCGGTACGGAATGGTCTTACCGCTATCCGTTTGTGACGGTAGCACCGATGCGCGAGATCCCGTACTCCTTTGATTTTGAGGCAAGTACGACTACGAAATATACCATCCAGGGCGTCTCGGGACAGTTTGCAGAGGGCTTGGGTATTTTTGGCAACAGCGGAACGTACCCGGCAGTGTACGTCAGTTCGGCGAACAGCTATGGAGGTTCGGGACATCTGTTCCTCAGTAAGCGTGGCGGTACGGATGCCTGGATTACGCTGCCGATGGTTGAGGACCTGAGTGCAGTACAGGTGAAGTTCTTCCTCAGTGGTGGTGCTACCTTTGACCAGGCGCACGCCACGGTCGGCGTGATGTCCAATCCGATGGATATCAACACCTTCATTCCGGTCTCGCACTTCACACTGAATGCCACTGGCTATACGCGTTGCTATGCGAACTTCGAGAACTACTCCGGTCCGGATGGTGTGATCGCCATCCTTTGGGATGATGTGAAAAAGATGAGTGAGAACACGATCAACTATATCGATGCAATCATTGTTGAGGAACTATCGGATTGTGTGCCTCCGACGAATATGGAGCTGCAGATAGAGCCGGATTCCATATCTGTAAGTTGGGAGACCTCGCAGTCGGAAGAATGGGAGTTCTTTCTCTCTCGCGTGGCTATTAAGGAATCCGACCGTGTTAACAAGACGAAAGAGCAGATTGCGGCTATGACCGGTGTAGCGGTTGCTGAGACCTTGAGTTGGCCGGATCACACGACGAAGCCGCAGTTCGGTTTCGGCGGGCTTACTCCACACGCGAATTACTACCTCTATGTCCGCGCTACTTGCGACATGGATTGGTGGAGCGAGACAATGTTCTCTACGCCTTGCCGCGAGGAGACGTTCCCGTACAAGGAGATGTTTGAGAACTACAACCTCGGTGGAACCACGGCGGGTTGTTGGCAGTTGGCAGATTACCTCGGTGTAGGCTATCCGTCAATCTATAATGTAGGTTCTTCGACCTCAACTAACAAAGCGCTGAACCTCTATTCGTCCGGTACGATCCATCGCTCGATAGCGATTCTGCCGGCGGTAGAAGGAAATCTGTCGAATATGTTGCTTTCGTTTGACGTACGTTCTTTCTCTTCGTCTCCCGGAGTGGTGATTGTAGGTACGATGGAGGATATCGAGGACCAAAGCACCTTCGTGCCGTTCGATACCATCCAGGTGAGTGGTACGGCGTTTAAGAAAGCACGTTTCATCCTCTCTAATTATGAGTTGGCGTACAACCAGATTGCCATCACTTCGGGTCTGGGTAGCCTGATGATGAATAGTGATGTGCTGATTGATAATGTGGAACTGAAGGACCCCTCGTGTATCGAGCCTTATGACTTCCATCAGCCGACGTATGCGCCGCATGATATCAATCTGACTTGGAGCGGTACGACCGACAGCGATACCTGGGAGGTAAAAGTATTGACGGCTAACGTAGCTACTATTGCTATCAAGAATGGTACGTACGATCATTCGTTGGCGATTGTGGACGATACACTGGTGGTTGGCAAGAACTTCCAATTGGGAGGTCTCAGGGCGCAGAGCACCTATTATGTCTATGTCCGCGGTCTGTGCGGTGACAGCACATGGGTCAGCACGCCTGCTGCGACCTCTTGCGAGCTTCTGGATCCGACAAGGGCGAACAAAGAGACGTTCGAATCCTATTCCTCCGGCACGGGCTCGGTACCGAACTGCTGGTATAGCGGCAACGGATCTGCGGATGCTACCGATTCCTATCGGCCGTATATCTATAATTCTTCTACATACTCCTCTTCGGGCACCCGTACTTTCCGCATGTATGGCTATGACTATTATGACTACACCCCGGCGTATATCGCTTCGCCGGAGATCAAATGCGATAGTCTGACGCAGATCATGGTGACCTTCAATATGTACTCCGGTTCTTCGTACAGCTGGTTACTGGGCGTGATGAGCGATCCGTATGATCTGAGTACGTTCGTTGTAATCGACTCGATAGGCGGTACGGGCCAGAGTGTACAATACTCGTACGATCTGAGTGAGTATGTGGGCCTGATTCCGAGCACGGCTAAGTATATCGCTTGGCGTACGCCGTACGGCATGACCTCGTATGCGTACCTGGATGATGTGTCGTTCATTTCGGTAGCTTGTCCGTTGACCAAGCCGTCTATCTCTGAGTTGACCGGATCGAGTGTCCGCATCAGCAGCGGTCTCAGAACGAGCGATAACTGGATAATACTGGTGACGAATCATCTGGTCAGTGAGGAGGACCTCTCCGACGACGATTATCATATACCGGCGTCGTGGATCGTTTATCAGGACACGGTCTCTACTCGCTCGAAAGAGATCTTCGGTCTGCAGGGCCAGACGAAATATTATGTGGCTACCACCACTCTTTGCGATGATGCCCAAGCGCCATGGAGCACGCTGTCGTTCATGACGCCGTGTGTGGCAAGAACGCCGGAGGCTTTAGGCACCGTGACCTTCTCTGCGGAAGAAGGCTTCGAGACCGGTACGGGCGGTGAGACGCCGTGTTGGACGGTTGGAAGCAAGACGCAAAATGCTTCTTCCTCCTATATCCCGTACATCGATGACGCCTCCAGCACTATGCACAACGGCAAGAACTACCTGAAGTTATATGACTATGTATCTTCTTCCTCCAGTTATGTAGGCGCATATGCCATCATGCCGGAGTTGGATGTGGATTCGATTAGCAAGTACCAGGTGAACTTCTGGGGCCGCAGCAATAACTCCTCTTCGAATAACAACCAGGTGATCGTAGGTGTCATCAGCGACCCGAGCGACCTCAATACCTTTGTGGCACTCGATACGCTGAACCTCAGTAAGAGCACTTGGGATCCGTATTCGGTAGGATTTGAAAACTACATGGGTGACTACATGGGTGAGCTGGGTCGGAACATTATGTTCCTCTCGGATTTCGGTAGTACCAACTACGCGTATATCTCCGAGGTATCGGTAGAGTTGATCCCGAAATGCCGTCCTATCTCTTCTTTCACGGTAGATAGTGTTGGCGAAGATGCCGCTATCATCAGCTGGAAGGGTTATCAGGACAGTTACCGTCTCTTGCTGGCTAACAAAGCATTGGAGGAGTCGGAGAAGAAGACCTATCGCTATCTCCTGGATACGATCGTTGATCACTCGGATGACATCCTGATCACGGGTCTGCAGCCGAATGCTAACTACTATGTGTACGCGCAGGGTGTTTGCGAGGATGGCGATAGTACCGCTATCTCTGTCACCTATGCCGCTATCCGTACGACTTGTCCTACGGTAGGAGGTGCGCCGCTACCGTTCTTTGATGATTTCGAGAGTTATGAGAAAGGTGAACCTTCACCCGGATGCTGGCAGATTCTTTGTACAGGATCGCGTAGCATGACCTACCACGTTGTAAGGGAGAATGCCAACTCCGGTACCAATGCGATTGATGTCTGGTCAACCTCTTCCAACGGTTGTTATATCGTTGTGCCTAAGGTAGATGCCGATTTTGCGAACCTGCGTCTTACCTTCGATGCTTGTTCTTATGGCGGCTCGTCGTCTACGAACATGTATGTCGGCGTAATGGCGGATGTGAATGATGTAACGACTTTCGTGTTGCTCAACACCTTCGATCTGGCGCCTACGGCTGCTTATACCCATTGCACGATGGATCTCTCCGAATACGAGCTCCCCTATGATAACCTCGTTATCACGTCCGGTATCCCCAATGTGACGCCGAATACCTATGATAACTATCTGGATAACGTAGGTCTGGAGTATCTGGCTTCCTGTAATGCGCCGAAACTCCGCTTTGTAGGCTCGTCCTTCACCTCCGCTACGATAGCTCTCACGCCGGCAAGGGTAGAGGATTCGCAATGGCAGTTAGTGATGATTGACGATGATACTTATGCTACTATCGGTGATATCAACCAGTATCTGGCTACAGCAACGAAGATCGATGTCAACTCGACGAACGTAGAGCTGACCGGCCTCGAGCCAGCTACCTCCTATTATATATTCGCGCGTGCGATATGTGGCGCCAACGATCAAAGTACCTGGACGCGTAACCCGCTCAAGATCAGTACCCAGTACTATTTCGCCGAGGATTATTTCTTCGGCTTTGAGAAGACCGGCGAACTCTGGGAGCGCAGTCCGTATTCCGAGAGCGACAACTACTATCTCCATCCGGCATTGAAGTCCGGACGCGACTCCGTGGGTACAGATATTCAGTCTTATCTCTATTATCCGCACAGCCGCGAGAATACCGGCGAGCTCTGGTGCGCACGTACCGGTACGGGAGCAATGTTGCTCCATGCCGACGGTAACACCTATGGCGGCTACGTGATCTTCCCGTCCGTAGGCGAACCGAAAGATCGCTCCTTCAGCTTCAAGGTGCGTCCGGGATACGTCGATGGCGATTCGAAACTCCCGAAACATACCTTCCCGGCTCAGTTCGAGGTAGGTACGATTGATAAGGAAAGAGGCTTCGAGACCTATCAGACGCTGGCTACGCTTCACTTGGATAAACTCAATACTGCAACCAAGGCTACTGCGAAGAACAACCAGCTCTTTAGCAACTACTCGCTCGACCTGGATTCTGCGACGATGGCTACGAAGCAAATCGTATTCTACCTGCCGAAACAGACGGGTGATACTGCGAATGTCTTCTTCGATGATGTGGCTTTGGACGCATCGAAGGGCTTCAGCCTCGTCTCCCTCAAGAAGGTACAAGCCGACGGCGCAAGCGCCCTGGTAGAATGGAACGCTATCGGCGGCCCGTGGAACCTCTATATCACGACGGCTGCTGGTGTAGCGGTAGCGCAGTATCTGAATCTCACCTCAACTTCGCAGTTGGTGGAGAACCTCAATCCGCAGACCGATTATATCGCGCGTCTGGAGGCGGTAACACCGCATTCCGGATTCGTGACTACGGATAAACTGGCCTTCCATACGCTCTGTCTCGCGCTCGAACCCGATGCACAGCACTCCTTCGCTTGGAATTTCGATAACCCCAACGACTGGGAGAAGAACGATATCTTGGCCGGTGAGGCTGCGGACTCGCTCTACTTCAAGCCGGCTTGCTTCACGGTAGGTAAGACCTACGACACGCCGGTCAACGGATACCAATGGCTCATCCAGCGTAAGGGATACGAAGCTGCCGGCCCGATGACGGGCTACAACGCATCCGCACATGTGGAGGTCGGACGTAACGACAGCCACGCATTGCGTATCTGTACCGCTATGAATACAGCGAACGCATACTTCAACTCGTACATCGTCCTGCCGGAACTCAATATCGGTCTCGACACGATGATGATCGAGTTCTACGGACGTTGCTTCACTAATTTCGACGAGACCTATCCTTCCGCTTCGGGACGCGGTAAAATCACCGCTACCGCATGGTTGGGCAGCGGTTATAGCCAGTCTCTGGTAGTAGGTACCTTGACTGACCCTGCTGATTTCAGCACACTGCAAGTCATCGATACAGTCACCTATTCCCACACCGATCTGACCACCAATACGAACGTCAACAATGATCCAGATGGTCTCCGTTACTGGGAGCAGATGCGTCTGCCGCTGACCGGAGCACAGGGTAAATATATCGTCCTCTTCCAGCCGGCACCGGGTCTCTTCTATCTCGATGACCTGAGTGTGAAACCGATCGGAAATACGATGTTTGCGCCTACCGGTACGCGTGTCTCGGATGTAACGACGACCACGGCTGACATCGCTTGGAACACACGTTATCCGGAGCTGAATGCTGTCGTTGTGCTCTATGGTCCTACGGGTCAGGAGCTCTTCCGCGACACCGTCAACGGCACGCAGTACCAGTTGACCGACCTGCAACCGGGAATGAACTATCACTGGATTGTTTATCAGATCAAGGAGGACGAGGCTTCTCCGGCTTCCAAGCCATTCGCCTTTGTCACGGACTGCGCTCCTATCGCGCCTGAGTACTACACCGGCTTTGAGCCGCGTGAGGGATGGGCGGCTATCAACGGGCAGAATGCTTACACGCAGAACCTCTGCTGGTACTACGGAGATGCGCTCCAGGGAGAATGGAAATCTTCTACCTACGATCCATACAACCAGGCGAATACGGAATCTTTCCGTTATAGCTATTCCGGCGAGCACGCCCTGATGATGAGGGCTTCGTACAGTAGCCGTGCGGCCGCTTCCTATCAGCCGTATGTGGCGCTGCCTGAGATGGATGTACAGGCGTACGACACGCTGCAGGTGCGCTTCCTCATGCGGCCGGCATATGTTTCCGCGATGAACGACTCAGTACTCCAGTCCTTCACGGGTTCGACCTACTCGAAGTCTATCATCGTCGGTACCATGACCGATCCGACGAATGCGGCTACCTTCATGCCTATCGACACCGTCACATACGATGGTACGCTCTCGCCTGCCAATGAGGCAAATGCGGCGAACAACTTCCTCTTCCAGGATTGCCACGTAGAGCTCAAGGGCGCTACAGGTCCGTATATCGCGCTCATGACTTCCTTCTATGCGAAGGGTAGCTCGGCGCAGAAATCCGCTGACTACGTTTGGATCGACGAACTCTCCTTCGAGCGCGTCTCCGAGTGTAAGGAACCGACTGGACTCGAGACCTTGACTGTCGGTAGCGTCTATGCCGATCTCGCTTGGAACGGCATCGACTCCGCAGGAAGCTATCTGCTCCAGGTTTCGACCGATCCGTATTTCGCAGACGAAGAAGCCTTTGTCTTCAACGGTACGGTGAAAGCGACCTCGTATAGAGTGGACCACCTGTCTCCGCAAACGACTTATGTATGGCGTGTTCAGGCGATTTGCGGCGAGCGTTGGGGAGAGAGTGCTTTCTCACAGAAAGCGACCTTCAAGACCTCGCGCAGCCCCTACTTCCTCGAGGAGTGCACTACGAACCTCAACGCCAACGAGTGGACCTTCAGTAAGACCCACGCGGACATCATCGTCGATTCCACAGGAGTCATCACACGCGGTGTGGATAACTGGGGCTTCACGCGTACGACGAACAACTACGGCCTTGAGGGATCGCACTACGTAGCACAGGGCTACTCCGCGGACTTCCACTGGCTCATTACGCCGAACTTCTTCCTCCCGGAGAACGATAGTGTGCATTTCTCCATGGATCTCGCACTCACGGCTTGTAACACAGCCCATCTGGCTACCTCCAACGCCGTGACCGACAACGATATGAAGGATGACTTCTTCTTCATGATCATCATTTCCGACGACGGCGGACAGACCTGGAAGAGCAAGAATATACTCGATAAATGGCAGAATACCAACCCGGTTGGCAAGCAGTTGCGCGACATCCCGGTGGACGGTACACGCGTTCGCTACAGCCTCGCTCAGTATGCCGGAAAGAATATCCGAATCGGTCTCTACCGTGAGGCGAAATCGACCGTCAACACCGGTATCGCTATCCACGTGGATAACATCCGTCTGGCGTACTTCGACAAAGAGGTAGAGTATGCTTCGGCTTGCCAGTACGAGGATGTACAAATCGGTGACATCTACCTCTCCGGTGATGATACCGAACCGGGTATCCACGCCTATCCGCAGCCTGTCTATGTCTCCGATGCGGAGGCGAAGGCCGGCAAACGCGATTCCGTCTTCCAGCTCGAGATTGAGATCTTCCCCGCTCAAGAGGTGCTCTTCATGGATACCATCTGCGAAGGAGAGACCTATACCGGTCACGACTTCCTGCCGAAGGAGACCACGGGTATCTACCGCCGCAAACTGCACTCGGCTGTTCACGGTTGCGATAGTATCGTGACCCTCAACCTCCTCGTCAAGGAGCGTCGATATGCAGAGGACCTCGAAGTGGCGATCTGTCCGGGAGAGCCTTACACATGGCATGGTAAGAATTACAACCGCGCAGGTATCTACCGCGACACGGCGATCTCATCCTTGGGATGCGATAGTATCGAGACGTTGATCATCACTTACGCCGAGGCGGAACAAACGCTCTATGCCGAGTCCCGTATCACGGTGGACGAACTGCCGTTCACATATAACGATCCGGCGCACCCATACAGTCCGATCCAGTCGCCGATCTTCTACCCGGCTGGTACGCCCGCAGGAACCTATGTGGACTCCGTCTATGTACAGGGTACCCAATGCGCCGCGCTGCTCGTTCACACACTCGTCATCACCGGTTCGCAAGGCATAGAGGAGATCGAGGGCAAGAACGGACTGCCGAGGAAGATTATCTACAAAGATAACATGTATATCATCCTCGATGACGAATGGTACAACGCATCCGGTCAGAAAGTGGCGGACCCACGACTCTAAAACGACCGAATCGTTAGTGATTAGTTGGTGATAAGTTGGTTATTCGTTGGGGATTCGTAGGTGGTTGATATAACGACAAGCCTACGACAAGCCCCCGACGATACACCAATTATCACGGGCAAAAATAAACATTTTGTAGTAAAATCAAGTTTTTTGTGACATTTTGACGCAATTTTTTAGAAAATACTTGCACACGTCAAACTTTTTTACTACTTTTGTGCCCGATTTGCTTTTTGAAAGATAACTATACAGATAGTTTGTTTATTTTATTGTTTAACTAATTACTTAAAGCTTATGAGAACATTTACTCAAAAGTTGGCATTTCTGCTCATGACGCTGTTGTGGTGCGTAGGTGTCCAGGCGCAAGAGGTTATCACCCTGAACGGTGATATTACCGAAGATCTTACGCCGGGTGAGTCTTACCTGTTCTATGACTCAGGAGGACCGACTGGTAGCTATGGTTCCAGCCAGAACTACACAGCTGTACTGACTAATGCCGGAGGAAGTATTACCATTAACTTCTCCGCATTAGCTACTGAGTCTTCTTCCAGTTGTTATGACTGGGATTACATGCTCATCTACGACGATGAGGAGTTAATCGGAAGAGCTCAGACTGGATGTGCCTCTGCAACAATTACCACTGGTCAGGATTATGTAGCTGAATCAGGTACATTGAAGATCGAGTGGCATTCAGATGGTAGCGGTGTTGCTGCCGGTTGGGAAGCAACGATTACTGCCGAAGGTGGCGGTGGTCCGACTTGCGACAAACCCGAGTCGGTGGAGGCTATCGACGTAACGACGAACTCCGCAACGATCAACTGGACGGGTTCTGCTGTTACTTACAACCTCCAGTACAAGGCTTCCTCTGATCAAGAGTGGACGCTGGTGAAGAACCTGAGCGGCAACTTCTATCAGTTGTCGAACCTCGTTTCTAACACGGCGTATCAAGTACAGGTACAGGCTATCTGTGGTGAGAACACCAGTGGTTGGAAATCTGTTTCGTTCACGACCCTCGTTGGTCTGCCCTTTGCAGAGCATTTCAATGCTTCGTCTGCGCCGAGTGGCTGGACAAATTTAACGGGCGGATTGAATGCAGATGGATCTATTAACACATCTGCATCCTCGTCTTATTCGTGGGTGTTCGGTACTAATAATGGTGTGTTTGATAGCCATGCGAGGTTGAACATTTGTTCCACTGTACACAAATGGCTCATGTTGCCGGAGATCCTTATTCCGGCGATGGAAGCAGGTGACCTGGGGTATCAGATGACATTCAGTCTGGCATTGACCAAGTATTCCGGCACGCTGGCACCTGTCACAGCGGGAAGCCAGGCGGATGATCGTTTCATTGTGCTCGCTTCTTTGGATGGCGGTGCTAACTGGAGTATCATTCGGGAATGGAACAACACCGGCTCTGAGTATGTGTACGATAATATTGCTTGCTCTGAGGAAGGCGAAGAGGTCACAGTTGACATCTCGGCTTATGCAGGACAATCGATTATTTTGGCTTTCTATGGTGAGTCCTCTGTTTCCGGCGGTGATAATAACATCCATATCGACGATGTTCTCGTAGATCGTATCCCCACTTGCTTGAAGCCGACGGATCTCCATGAGGTTGAAGGCGCGACTACCAAGAACTCGCTTCAGGTAGCTTGGACCGCGAACAGCGGAGAAATTGCTTGGCGTGTTCAGTGCAAACCGAGTAGTGCTACTGATGACGATTGGATCACCTTTGATGCTAATTCGAATCCGTACACCATCAACGGTCTGGAGTCTTTCACCAACTATGACATTCGCGTTGCTGCTGTCTGCTCCGTGACCGATTTCACGGATTATTGTAAGGCGATTTCTGTCAAGACCGCTGCGGGCGTTCCGTTTGTGGAGACCTTCGACACTACCGCCCTGCCGGGTGAGTGGAAACGCTATGAGGTGCTTCTGGAAGACCTGCAGAGCGACGCTCCGATGGTACCCGTTACTGCCGGATGGAATGTGGCTGCGGCGAACGGCGTATTCCCCTCTGCTAACCGTCACTTACGCCTTAATATCACCGGCGCTGACTGCAAATACTGGATCGTTAGCCCGACTATCGTCATTGAGGATGGTTATCAGCTGACCTTCGATCTCGCGCTCTCCAAAGCTGCAGGTTCTACTCCAACAGCTGTTAATCCGGGTGATCAGAATGATGATAAGTTCATCGTCTTCATCACCAGCGACGGTGGTGAGAACTGGAACCCGATCCTGACTTGGACGAATAGTGGAGACGGCTACTCGTATGACGCAATTAAAGTGGATGGACAGCTCGCTAAGTATGACCTTTCTACTTACGCAGGTCAACCCATCCAGATTGCTCTCTATGGTGAGTCCACAGAAGCGAACGGAAACAATTACCTCCATATCGCAAACTTCAGGATCGCTGAGATCCCGGCTTGCGAGAAGGCAAACAGCCTGATAGTTACTGATATCACCGGCTCCTCTGCAACCGCTGTTTGGGAGGCTGATGAAGCTGGTACATGGCAGTATGGCTATGTTGTTAAGCCCGAAGGTGACTTCACTCCGACCGACGAGCAGTTCACCGGTTCGACCGAGGGACAGCAGGTTGCGTTGACGGGCCTTGAAGAGACGACTACCTATATCTTCTTCCTCCGCAGATCTTGCGGCGAAAGCACCAGCGAAATTCTGTATAAGGAGTTCACTACTATCCAGACTCCCGCTGCTCTGCCGTATTCCGCGGACTTCGAGGAGAATAACGGCGGATGGTTGTTCTACAACGGTGCTCAGCCGAATAAATGGGCTTGGGGTACTGCTACCTCTAATGGCGGTACGCACGCGCTCTATATCTCAAGTGATAACGGAGTAACCAACGATTATGCGCACTCTGCAGCTGTCGTATTCGCTACCAAGACCTTCTACTTCGATGAGACCGGTATGTATTCCTTCTCCTTCGATTGGAAAGGTGACGGAGAGAATAACTGGGACTTCCTGCGTGTAGCGCTTGTTCCTCTTTCTACAGAGTTTACCCCGGGTACTTCTCCTTCCGGCTATACCTATTCGGCGCTGCCTGAGGGATGGATTGCTTTGGATGGCGGTGCGCAGCTCAGCAAGCAGACAGAGTGGCAGCACATCTCCTTGGATTACGCAATCGACCAAATCGGTTACTATAAAATTGCGTTGATTTGGAAGAACGATGGATCCGGTGGTAATAATCCTCCTGCTGCTATCGACAACTTCAGTATCGCGCATCTGGATTGTGCAAAACCGACCGGTTTGGCTATTTCGGAAATTACGGCTACTTCGACTACCCTCGTTTGGAACTCCGAGACCGATGGTTTACCATGGGTATATGCGTATGCTCCGGCTTCTGAACCGGAACCGGCGGATGACGCATTCGTCGATATCAATGTCAACTCCATTAAGTTGGAGGGACTGGAGGATTGCACGAGCTATAAGTTCTACCTGCGTAAGAACTGTGGTGCAACCACCAAGAGCGAAAGCCTTTCGATCTCCTTCCAGACCAAGCAGAACCCTGTGGATGCTGGCGATTCCTATTCGGAGGACTTCGAGGGTGAAGCTAAATGGTTACTCAATAACGGCAACCTCGTTAATGCATGGGTAATCGATACGGCTGCTCATAACGGCGAAGGCACGCACGCGCTCTATATCTCTAATGACGGTGGTGCAACGAATGCGTACACGAACACCCAATACAATGTGGTATTTGCGCAAAAAGCATTTAACTTCGCTGCCGGCAACTATGTCTTCTCGTATGACTGGCTGGCTAATGGTGAAGGTTCTACTACTAAATACGATTATCTGCGCGTAGCGCTCGTGCCTGCAGAGGCAGTGCTGACGCCGGGTGCGGATCTGCCTACTGGGGTTACGGCTTCCGCGCTGCCTGAAGGATGTATCGCGCTGGATGGCGGTTCGGCTATGAACCAAGTTACTTCTTGGCAGACCTTCACTTCGGAGGAGATCAGCATTCCCGCGGGTACGTATAATGTGGTCTTCATGTGGAGAAATGATCATAGTACCGGTACTAACCCTCCGGCTGCTATCGATAACTTCAGCTTCGCGAAGATCGCTTGCGCTACGCCGGCTGACTTCCATGCGGTAGATTCCTTGGCTACTACGACTTCTGTAGTACTCAAATGGACGCAGATGAGTGAGGAGAACAACTTCGTTATTCGCTACAAAGTATATGGTGAAGAAGCTTTCGCTGATTCTATCTTTGTACTCAATGACGATTCGACTACGCTGACGGGTCTCGTTCCGGGTACGGCTTATGAGCTGCAAGTAGCTGCGTGGTGCGATCCGGCTGACCAAACGGCTATCGGTAAATATTCTGCATCGATCTATGCGCTCACCAAGTGTGCTGCCGTTGCTTCGATTAATCAGAATTTCGACGGTATAACGGAAATTCCTTCAAATGCAAATAAATTACCTGTTTGCTGGAGTTTCATCAATACCAATACCAGCAGTTCGCATAATTATTATCCGACGATACTGGAAAGTGCAACATTTGCGCATTCAGGCAGCAATTCGTTGTATTTCCACTCGTCTGCATACGCTTCCTCTAACGGACCGGAGAATCAATACGCTGTTTTGCCGGAAATGACAAGCGTAAGCGACAAGCGGATCAAATTCTATGCGAGACCTTTTTCTTCAGGTTCTAACGATCCCTGTTTCGCTGTAGGTGTTATGACGGATCCTGCTGATACTTCTACCTTCGTGCCGGTATATACCCGGTGTGGATATCTTGCTGAGTATGCTCCGTTCGTCATTCCGTTGGATAGTTACACCGGAGAAGGCAAGTTTATTGCGATCAAACTGGATGTTACTGCTCAGGGAGGAGACTATACCCATGGTCTCTATATTGACGATGTAGTCGTGGAGGATATTCCGGCGTGTGCAGAACCGCAAGGTATCCATGCTATCGCAGATAGTATCACTTCCTCATCTGCACTCATCGCTTGGACGCCGCAAGGTACAGAATCTGATTGGCTCGTTCGCTACCGCATCAGCGGTGCTGCCGAGTGGGCAGATACGATTCCTGCGACCAACGACACCTTGCTGATCGAGAACCTCGCAGCTGTCACAACGTATGAAGTACAGGTTGCGGCTTGGTGTGATCCGACAGACGATGAGGCGGTTAGTCCGTTCAGTTTGTCTATCTTCTTCACTACCGCATGTGGCGCAATCTCAACCCTCCCGTATGCCGAGAACTTCGATGAGTTGCCTCTCGCTTCTGCTTATACGCCGAGTGCGCGTACGCTCCCGACATGTTGGAGTGCAATCAATACCAGCACCCACTCGACGTATATGTATTATCCGACGGCTTACTATTATTCCTACACGGATTATTCGAATTCCCAGCCGAACTCTATGCGCTTCTATTCGTACTATAGCTCTTCTACCGACTACGATCCGCAAGATCAATATGCTATCTTGCCGCAGATAGAGGGTATCAGCGGTTTGCGTATGCGTTTCAACGCGCGTAAATATAGTAGTTATAATAGCGGCGACTCCATTATAGTCGGTATCATGACCGATCCGGAGAATGTTTCTACCTTCGAGGCTATCCAGGTTATCAAGCCTGCTGCCGCAAGCTATGAGCCGTTTGAAGTTCGCTTCAATAACTATGCAGGCGAAGGCCGGTATATCGCTTTGAAGTTGGAGGCTGCTAATGCATCCAATACCTCGCGTGGACTCTACCTCGATGATATCGTAGTAGATGAGCTCCCGAGCTGCTTCGAGCCGGAAGGTCTTGCGGTATTTGATGTTGACGAGAATTCGGCTAAATTCACCTGGACCGTTGAGGAAGGTGAGTCGTATGTATATGCCGTTGCTCTCGCTTCGGCTGGTGAACCGGCTGAAGAGGCATTCGCTGCCGCTGCCGATTCTATGCAGGTTAGCGGTCTGGCGGATAATAAGGATTATATCCTCTATCTGCGTAAGAACTGCGCCGGCAACTACAGCCCGAGCATCTCTGCTGCTTTCCATACCTTGATGGCGCCGGCTACGGCTCCGTATGCGGATGACTTCGAGGATGGCAACAACTGGATGTTCATCAATGGTAGCCTGACTAACGCATGGGCTTATGGCGAAGCTGCTCACAATGGTGAGGGCACGCATGCGATCTACATCTCTAATGATGGCGGCGCTTCGAACGCATATAATGGTAGCGCTCCTGCTGTGGTTTATGCAGTGAAGTCCTTCAACTTCGAGGAGGGTGTTTATACCTTCAAGTATGATTGGAAAGCAAATGGTGAAGGTTCCTCGACGATGTATGACTACCTGCGCGTATTTATCGTTCCGGAGTCCGTTGAGTTAGTTCCGGGTACTTCGCTGCCTACCGGTCTTACGGCTACTGCTCTCCCCGCTGCTTGGAATGCAATTGCGTTGGATGGCGGATTGGCAATGAATGGAGTTACCTCATGGCAGACTTTCCAAACAACTGAAATCGCTATCTCCGCAGGTCGTTACAAAGTAGTATTCCTCTGGAGAGATGATACTTCTACGGCAAATCAAACTCCGGCTGCTATCGATAACTTCTCTATTTCGAAGGTTACCTGTGTACCGGTATCCGAATTGGCTGTTTCCAATATCACCTCTTCTTCCGCTACGATCTCATGGACCGCTCCGGAGGAGCAGGATGCTTGGCAGCTCGCTTACTCGGCTGATCCGAACTTCGACATAGCTGAGGCTACGCTGATTGATGTCGCTTCGAATACTTATGCGCTGGCTGATCTCTTGACAGACACCTTATATAACGTGTACGTACGTGCGAACTGCGGTAGCGAAGATGGTGTTAGCGTTTGGAGCCAGATCTCCTTCCGTACGGCAAAAGCTTGCCAGACGCCGGATGATCTCGCAGCTGCTCCTGGTTTGAATACCGCTTCTATCAGCTGGAATACCTATGGACAGACCGGATTCAATCTCCGCTACATCCAGGGTACCGATACCGTACTGGTTCCGAGCGTAGAGAGCCCGTATGAGATCACAGGTCTCCAGGCTAATACGGCTTACAAAGTACAGGTACAGGCTGCTTGCGAGAGTGAGGATAGCTGGTCTGCTGCACTCAGCTTCAAGACCGCTTACGGTATTCCGTTCGAGGAGAAGTTCGCTACTACCTCCGCTCCTGCTGATTGGGCTCGTTATAGCGGCCTGCTCGCAGATGTTCTGGACGGTGGTGCGTTGACTACTACTACCTCCGGCTGGAACTTCGGTACCGCTAATGGCGTATTTAATAACCATGCGAAGATTAATATCTATGGTACGACCTATAAGTACTGGTTGGCTACACCTGCTGTTTATGTATCGGGTAATGTACAGTTGACCTTCGACTTGGCTTTGACCAAGTACTCGGGTACGCTGGCTCCGGTTGAGGCAGACGCTCAGGCAGACGATAAGTTCGCAGTCCTGATTTCTACCAACAACGGTAATAGCTGGTCTGTACTTCGCCTCTGGGATAACGCAGGCTCTGAGTATGTATATGACAATATCGCATGCTCTGCAGCGGGCGAGCCGATCGCTATCGACCTCAGTGCTTACGATGGTCAGGCTATCAAGATTGCGTTCTACGGTGAATCGACTGTCTCCGGTGGTGATAACAACCTCCATATCGATAATGTCCTCATCGACCTCGTTCCGACTTGCTTGAAGCCGACCGGTTTGGTTGTTTCGGATGTCTTTGCTCACTCCGCGAAACTCAGCTGGACGGCTGGTGACGAAGGTCAGTCTGAATGGCAGATTGCTTACGACACATTACCGACGAACCGCCCGGATACTCTGCTCAACATCATCAATGTTACCGAGAATCCGTACGTACTGACCGGTCTTGCTCCTGAGACACGTTATTATGCATACGTTCGTGCGAACTGTGGTGTTACGGATGGCGTAAGCCGCTGGACCGACGTTCAGACCTTCAAGACGACGATCGCTTGTCCGGCTCCGACAGCATTGGCTGCTACGCTCACGCCGGGTAACGGCTCGATCGCTACCCTCAGCTGGCTTGCCGGCGCAGAGGAGAATGCTTGGACTGTTGAGTACTCGCTCAATGCGAACCTCTCTGACTCGACTGTAGTATCAGCTAACGATACCTTCGTTAACCTGAGCGGTCTGACCGCTGAGCAGACCTACTACGCTCGCGTGAAAGCAGACTGCGGTGAACTGGATGGTGTGAGCCTCTATAGCGCTATCATCTCCTTCAAGCCGACCGACGCATACGAGCTCCTCGTTAACGATGGTACCAACACCAATAACTACGTTCCTGTTTACGGATCGTATGTAGATGCAGGTACTACTGCCAGCCAGTTCATCGTTCCGGCTGATCAGTTGGAGTCGCTTGAGTGGGATTCAATCACCAAGCTGACCTTCTATGCAAACCAGGCTACTTCCACCTGGGGTGCTTCCGAGTTCGAAGTTTACATGGCTCCAATTGAGGCGAATACGCTCGATGCATTGTTTGATTGGGCTGACCTGACTCAGGTAATGGAATCGGGTGTCCTCTCTATCGTGGATAATAAGATGGAGGTAACGCTTACCGAGCCGTTCCAATACACAGGTGGTAACCTGCTCATCGGCTTCAAGCAGACCGTCGCAAGTGGTAGCTCGACGCTCTATAGTGCATCTACCTGGTACGGTAAGAACACGACCGGTGCTTCTATCGGTGGTTACGGTACAGGCTCTAATATGGCTCAGCGTAACTTCCTGCCGAAGATGTTGATCAACTACGTTCCGGGTGTGGCTCCGGCTTGTCCGGCTCCGAAGAACCTGGCTGTATCGGGTATCACCGATAGCGAGGCTACCTTCTCTTGGAAGGCTGTGGAAGGCGCTGATTATGAGTATGCACTCGTTGAGGGCGCTGTAGAACCGACCGAGTTCTTAGCTGCGGCTGAGAATCCGCTCGTGCTCAGCAACCTGACTGAATCTACTGACTACACCTTCTACCTCCGTAGAGCTTGTGGCGTGGACGGCTATAGCGATACCATCTCTGTAGCCTTCACGACGGAGGTACATGTGGATGTTGTTCCGTTCGTTGAGGACTTTGAGGCAGACGGTGCTTGGAAGTTCATCAACGGTACTGAGCCGAACGCTTGGATGATTGGTAATGCGGCTGCGAAGGATGGAGCGAAAGCACTCTACATCTCTAACGATGGCGGTACTTCCAACTCTTACACCAAGGATGCTGCGTCCACTTCCTACGCTACGATCCTCTTAGAATTCGCTCAGGCAGGTGAGTACACCTTCGCTTATGACTGGAAGGCTAACGGTGACTATAGCATCGAGGATAACGAACTGTACGACTACCTGCGCGTAGTACTTGTTCCTGCTTCTGCAACTCTCGTAGCCGGTAATCCGGCTCTGCCTGAGGGCTATATCGCGCTCGATAACGGCGGACTCTATGGCGCTACCGATTGGCAACACCATAGCTCCGACGCAGAGATCGAAGCAGGCCAGTACAAACTGGTATTCGCATGGTTCAACGACGATTCCGATGGTGACGACACTCCGGCTGCTATCGATAACATCAGCATCCAGGAGAAGGGTCAGGAGACCGGACTTATCAACGGCAACGCCGGTATCTTCAATAACGGCGAGGCGTTCAAGTTCCTCCGTGACAATAAAGTCTTCATCCTTGTCAACGGCATCATCTACGATGCTACCGGACGCAAGGTCGAAGTAGTAAAATAACTCGATAACTCGAATATCGATCTATCGAATCTCTCACAAAAGGGGCTGCCATTTCGGCAGCCCTTTTTGTTTCTCCCCCTAACCCCTCACCCTCTAACCCCCTAACCTTTTTCTACTTTTTGTAAAGAAAATATAGCAAAATGAAGAAAAAATGGCAAAAAAGTAACAAAATACTTGTGTAAATGGGATTTTTTTTGTAATTTTGCCGCCCGAATCTGTTTATTTGTAACAGGAAGCAGTGAAAAAGATTGTATTCATAGTATGTTTGACGCTCTTGAGCGTGTGGGCAAATGCCCATACCCGTCTCACTCCGGAGACCTATCATTTCGTGTCGCTTCATGCCGATGCGGGGTACTCTGCGCTGCTGCATAATGTCCGGGGGCATGCCCCTTCTGCCGGTATGAATACCAATCTCGGTATAGACTACCGTATATTTCACAATAAATTCCTTTTCTCCGTCGGCGTGGAGGGCATGTATGAGCTCAATACCAACCGCATGGATAATCACGACGAAGCAATCCCAATGATCGACACCGAGGGTGATTTCTTCCAGATGCACCTGCATGTTGATAAATCCCGCGATTTGTCCCACATGGTGAACCTCAATATCCCCCTGTTGATGGGAGGAGAGTGGGGACGGTTCTATTTCTTGATAGGTCCGAAATTCTCCATCAATCTCTATGGCGCTACGTCCTCTTCGGCGAAGGTTACTACGTATGGCGAATACGAACGCTATTACGACGACTTCTATGACATGCCGAACCACCAGTTCATCACCGGTCTGCCCGTGAAGAGCGACCCGCTGAAGATGAGGTGGAACTTCAATATCCTGGCGCACGCCGAGATAGGAGGACGTATCGGACACATGTTTAAGTATAAGCAGTTCCGCCTCAATCCCGATAAGGTACGTATGTATCTGGCGGGCTATGTGGATTTCGGTGTACTCAACCTCATTACCGGAAAAGGCGGTGCGCCTGTCTTCGGATACGAAGAGACGGACCACGGAGTGCAGTTCTACTCCCAGCCGCTCATGCTCAGCAACCTCACGGACGGAGCTATCTTCCGTAATCTCAATATCGGTATCAAATATACCATCGCTTTTGAAGGCAAACAACGTAAGAAATCTTATATTTACGATTATAACCGCGTAGAGCGTAACTACCGTAAGCGCGGCGGAAACCAAAATATTCATTAATCGATGAAACGTATTATCTATATTATCCTGTTGGCAATGGGTTTGGCGGCTGTAGCTCCTATG
>OCTW011606042.1_pt1 | contig 23234 bp, 22 predicted proteins | sample 1539671 | NCBI WGS metagenome assembly OCTW01 (sample SAMN02144230, study PRJEB22623) | gut metagenome | biome: sheep rumen | host: Ovis aries | place: New Zealand | reverse complement strand
TTCGCACGCCTGCGGACGCTCCTGAGAAATATCCGCGGCTTCCGCGACAAAGAAAACGACGGTTTTCAGAACATCCTTCTTCGGCGAGTAACAGACTTCATGGCGGAATCCCGTGTCGAGGACGACATCCAGGTTCGTCTCCTCCCGGATCTCCCGGATGGCGGTTTCCGCCTCCGTTTCATCGCCCTCCATATGCCCCTTGGGAAGGGAAACATGCCCCTGTACCATATGCTCCGCCAGCACGCGGAGGCGTCCGTCGTGAATCATATACACAACCGCCCCGCAGGATTTTTCATAACTGATCATTGCTCCCGCCTCCTGTTCCGCTGTCTTGATTTCAGGAAAGACAAGGGGGAAAGCTTTTTGCTTTTGCCCCTGCCTTCTGTTTCGGCAGATGTTCATCGGTCCGAAACTCCGTTATCAAAATAGATTATACACCTTTCCCGCCTGCTTTGTCTTCCTCTTCCGTTATGCCGGAATGATCGGGAAGGGCATGGCTGTCAGGTGCCTCAATGGGGTCAGACCACGTCTGATCATTTTCTGCTCCTGTGAACCTGCGATGGCTGAAAACCGTCTGATATATGTAACGCTCATGACGGAGAGGAAAGAACATGACCGGCGAAGCCTTCACGAAGGCCATCAACGATATGGTACAGACGCTGTACAGGATTTCCTGCAGACAGCAGTCCATGCAGGCGGGCTGATTTTCACGAGCGCTTGTCAGACTCCCGAAGAATTGCCTGACTGGCTGATCATCCGATGGTATGATTCCGGATACAGAGGGCGAACCGTTGTCGTAAAAGCAGATAACTGATACTTTCATAATATGCCTGTCCGGCAGGCTGCTGAAGATGTAAACTGCAAAGACAAATGGATAGTATTCAGCGGCTGTTTGGTGCTGTCATCACCGGAGGATGATACGCTGCGGAAAAGATGAATCATATTTGAAGCATGAAGAGAAATGCCAGGCCGGCTGGCATTTTTCATTTGTGGCGAAAAGGCTGTTAGGTTTTTCTGAAGAATTTTATATGGAGAACAGATTTTGATCGATATTATTCCGCTGAAGCGCGTCTATATATGTGAAACCCTTTGAGAGGAGGTGAGATCCATGGAAGCTGTCAAGGATCCGGACAGCCTGCGGGATCAAACCATCGAAAGACTGATTTTACAATATCAGACGGCGCTGCTGCGCCTGTGCTATATTCAGCTGCGGGACAGATCTCTGGCGGAGGATGCCGTTCAGGAAACCTTTCTGAAGGCATACAGGGGATATGCCCAGTTTCGGGGTGACTGCAGCGAAAAAACATGGTTGACACGCATAGCGGTCAATACTTGCCGGGATTTTCAGCGCGGTGGCTGGTTGAAACACACCGACAGGCGAATCACGCCGGAAATGCTGCCCGTCGGTGATGTGCAGCCGGATATGGAAGATCTGGACTTATCACTGGCAGTAATGAAGCTGCCTCGTAAAATACGGGAAACGATCATCCTTTATTATTATCAGGACATGAGCACGGAGGAGATTGCTGAAACACTGGGCATTGTCCAGTCGTCGGTATCCAATCGATTGCGACGAGGCCGAAAGAAGCTTCGGAAAATGCTGGAAGGGAGGGATCAGGATGCGTGAGGAATTGAGCAGAGCCCAAATGCATAAAGCCATCGATTCAACGCTGTCCGGACTGAACAGTGATCCCTGGCTGTTTCATCGCATCTCCGTCCGTGCTGCGGAAGGAGAAACAAAAGTGAAGAAAAAACTGTCCGTTGGATTCATCCTGGCGATCGCTTTGCTGGCGATTGCTGCCGCTGCGTTCGCGCTGACAAGAGGATTCGGCCTGCTGGATTTCTGGCAGAGCTCATGGAGCAATTCAGAGATACCCGCTGATGTGGAAAAATATATTGAGCGGGATATGGCCATGGATGAAACGGAGCATTTTACGGTTCGCTTTCGGGAATCAACATACGACGGAAAAACATGCCACATCGTATATGAAGTCGTTCCCAGGAGCAGGGATCTGCTCCTGTTTGGCGGATTCCTTGATGAAACCTGGTATGGGCTGACCCATCTGAATCCGGATCGTGAAAAAATAATGGAAGATGGCAGAACCGTTCTGGACAGGTGGAATGAGGGCGGATATACCAGCGGCTGGATCGTGGATGAAGATGTTGGATCGGATGAGGAGGATATCGATGAATACAGCAGCGTACAGAGTGTATTGGACGAGGAAACCGGGATCTATACCGGCCAGATCAGCATACTGTTTGATCATCTGAAGGAAGAGAGAACGCTAAGGTTCTGCGTGCGGATGGTGCCGCTGAAGAACATGCAGGATGAGGAATCCATGGATTATGATCATGCCGAAGAGGGCGTGATGGAAAGAACTTTTCACGCGGTCGTATCCGGCGAAGAAGTCATACTGGTGAATACAAGTCCGGTTTTGTTTCCGGCGATTGGCGTACAGGTGGATCAGGTTCGGCTCATGGTATTGCCGCAGGAAATCCAGTACCAGATCGATTATTCTGTGACTGACAGCGCGCTGTATCACTCTCTGTTCGATGAACATCATGACGATGATCGTACGATGACAATTCATCCATTTTTTCAGTTTGTAACGGATGATCCGGAAGGTGGAAAACCGGAGATCCTGCCCAGAGGTATCACGGATATCTTTACCGGCTATGATATTGATGAGGAAAAAGGTCTGTACAGACAAACCGGATCGCTGGGACGCAGCTGCTTTGCAGACACTTATACGCTTGGCGCATACCGTGCGATATATGTGAATTCCTCTGAACCGATGGAAACGGTGTCCTTTCAGGTGAATGCGGAGAATCCGTGAAGCGAATGCATGAGAGATCGAATGAGCAGAGAGCATTCGTCTGTATAAAAACGGCTTGACTGTGCCCGGCTATGATGGCCGGGCATTTTCGAATTCAGGGAAAAGAAATTTGAATAAAAAAGCGTTTGCGAGTATATATGAAAGTGAAAGAAAAGAGTCATGAATTCCGTCTGATAGGTGAAAGGGGCGGAGCTGAGCGCACGCAGTGCGGGAAGAAGCGAAGCGGAAGCCTAATGAGACAGGGAGACCGGCGAGCTGCAGCGAAGACGGTCGACCATGACGAATTGAGGGGGCGAGGCGGATGGAAAAGGAGACCCTGGTACCGGGCTCCATCAGTGAAGAAGAGTTGATCCGCCTGGTGGATACCTATTCAGGAATTCTGCTGGGTTTATGCCGGCTGACCCTTGGGGATACAGCCATGGCGCAGGATGTTGTGCAGGAAACCTTTCTGAGAGCGTGGAAGAAGGGCGGAATCAGGCAGGAATCTGAAAAAGCCTGGCTGATCCGGGTTGCGATGAACCTGTGCCATGATTATCACCGCAGCCGTTGGTGGAAGCATATAGATCATAAAGCGTCGATCGATGAAATTCAGATCGCGGAACCGGATCCGGCGGACCGGGAGATTCTGACGCTGGTAAAGGATCTTCCTTTCCGGGAACGGCAGATTGTCATTCTGCATTTCTGGAACCGGATGACGCTGGCTAATATTGCTCAGACCCTGGGGATCAGTCAGTCTACGGTGTTCCGGGAACTGGAAAAAGCGAAGAAAAGGCTGAAAATTGAACTGGAAGGAGGCTGATGAATATGAAAGCAACGGAACTGCATAAAGCGCTGGAATCATCCATCACAAGCTGTCAGCCTTCAGAATACTGGAAGAGCCATATGGTTCGGCAGATTGTGAAAGAAGAAGGAATGACAAAACGGACAAAACTGTCCACAGGAGTTATTCTTGTTGCCGTTTTCATGCTGATCAGCGCCGTCGCGCTGGCGGTTGGAATTCTTGTGAACGAGTATTATGCGAAGGTGGCTGAAATGGATGCCAGCGGCGCATTGGGAAGGTGGAATCTGGAGGATAAGATCACCTTTGTGAAGACGATGCGGGAATGCAATTTTGAGATGGATCCCGAGCTGTATCAGATCCTCATGGATGAAGGAAACACGAAGGAGGAGCGGGAGAACGCGGCAGACAGAATCGTGGACGATACATACGGTGAACTGATCCGCCAGCAGCAGGGATACTATATCTCAAAACCGGAAGACAGCATCGGCGTTGCGCCGGACCCGGTTATCGTATTCCAGGAACGCTATTTCGCCGAGCATCCGGAACCGATTGACGATACACCGGAAGGGAGGAAAGCGCTGCTTGCATATACGGATGCGCTGGGTTACTATCTGAGAGATGTATATAACCCGCTCTATATGCAGGAACGGGATGGTCAGGGCGGCCTGCCCGAGAAAACAGAAGTGACGGAAGAAACCGCGATCGAAGCTCTCCGATCGCTGATGACGGAAGTGCTGGGCTGGGATCCGGAGGAAGTAAGCAGAATGACGCCGGAGGTTCAGTGGGATGCGGAGTACAGAATGTGGACCGTTTCCGGAGAAGTCAGTGCAGCCTCCATGGAAAGGATGACGGACCGACGAAAAGGCATGGAGCCGTCCCTTGAGGGCACGCTGGTGGAGAAAACTGTGACGGGATATCGCGCCACGCTCCTTGTGGATGAAAAGGGCAATCAGAGCTTCGACACTCTGGACAAGGAAGAATTCCGGAACATGTGTCTGAATGATGTGACGCCGGAAATCAATACGGACGCGCAGGAAGCCCTGGCCCTGGCGGAACGGGCGATTCGGGATAAATATCACGTCACAGAAACGGAGATGAACGCGCTGTTTTGCGACCTGCGGCCTGTCGGAACCGTAGAGGACGGTGGACTGCTGGTCCGGATGCAGTTCCACACGCATTACCAGCTGAACCAGGAAATGAAATACGGCGCGGTCATCAACCTGGGTACGGGAAAGGTGGAGGCAGTATATACCTATGATTCCGGGCAATGGCCAGCAGCGCTTCAGATCCTGAAATATGGCGCGGAGTGCGAGGCAAAGTACGGATGGTATATTCACTGGAACCCGGAAAGCAAAGCGGAACTGATCCGGAGGCTGCGGGAGACAGGGATCTGCCCGGATCATTCCTTCTGGACGCTGGCACAGCCGGATGAAGCCCGGATGGATGCGTTCATTGCGGAGGCCTTCGGCGTGCCTGGCTATCCTTCCGCCGTGAACGAGGCGCGCATGATTCATGTCTTGCTGGGCAACGAAGAAAACCGGGACCAGGAGACGCAATCCCTGCTGCAGTATCTTCTGGAGAAATACCATATTCATTCCGAAGTGACGGCTGAAGAAATGAAGCAGGGCGGCTCGGAGATCGATCGGGAGACCGCGGGCCAGATCGTAAAGGACGCGGTGTGCGAAGCATGGAATATGCCGAAAGACGCCATGGAGAAATGGGAGTGCACGACACAGCTGGTTCAGGCACCGGCCACACCCCAGCATGCGAGCCTGGTATGCTACCGGGTTTTCCTGACCCGTCCGGATAGCGAAGTGGGCCTGGATACCTTTGGGGGCAGAGACAATTTCAACTACCGGATCCTGCTGAACGGCACAGTCATGGATTCCACGATGGTCAGCGAATGGTACAGCCCGGCGGAGGACGTGAAGCGCTGGAGCAAAGAACCGTAACAGGAAGGGGAAGTGTATATGAAAAAGTTGTTGATGATGATCCTGTGCCTGATAATCTGCGCTGCAACCGCCTGCGCGGAAGACAGCGTGAGCATCAGCGCGGAGGGCGAAGACTGGATGAGCTATGCCTTTACACTGCCGGATGGCCGGATGATTTTTACCGGCAGCCGCGGAAAGGTCGGAAACTATCAGGAGCGCAAAGCAAGACTGCTCTGTCTGAATCCTGACAGGACGGTTTCCTGGGAATACTGGGATCCAGCGGAAGGATATGCACACTTCAGAGGCGCGGCGCTGCTGGCTGACGGTACAATCGGTGTTGTTTACATCAATTCACCCTATCAGGAAACAGAAGCCATCGAAATCCGGCATTTTTCCGCGGAAGGGGAACCGATTGGCGCAGCAATCGATATTTTCGGAAATGGGGCGGCCAGCGGACTTGTGGATGATATTACTTCAGCATGCATCCGGATGGATGTGTATTCGGAGGACGGGAAAGAACAGCGCGGCTTTCTGGACTGGAACGGCGATCTGCTCTTCAGCTTTGACCGGAGAAAGATGATCGGCATCAGAAGCACTTTTGCGGCAGGGAACGGGCTGGTTCTGGCGGGAAACGAAGTGGGCGGATCCGCCAATGCCAAGATCATGAAGGTGGATCTGCAGGGAAACATCATTTGGGAAACCGTGCTGCCCATGATGATGGAAAACGGCGCGAGAGCCTGGATTGATAAATGCGCTCAGACGCCGGACGGCGGTTATCTGGCCTGGATCTTGGAATCCGATGACGGTTCAGCGCAATGGGCCTATGCCCTGGCACGTTTCGACCAGAACGGACGCAGGCTTTGGCTGAACAGGGAAAGCTTTGACGATAACCCCACGATTGGGTGCACGCATCTGATGGAATATCAGGGAAAGGCTGTCATGCTGGTCCGGGATAACAATCTGGGCCTGACACAGGTTTTTCGATGGTTTGATGAGGCTGGAAATGAGATCGGCACGACGGAACTGATCCTCCCATGGGAAGAGTCCGGAAGAAGCGAGGACCGGAGCAAGGCACAGGTTCTCCCGCAAAACCTGATCATCATGGAAGACGGCTTGTGGGTGCTGAATGACCTGCGTGTAAGCAATGATGATGTGCTGAAAGAAATGGACTCAAAAGAAGATATCCTGTACAAGGTACCGGAGCTCGTCTGACTTCTGTGAAAGGAGATTGCAAATATCATGCGGAAAGTATTGGCCTGCATTCTGTTTCTGCTTGCTTTTTGTTCCTTTGCATCCGGTGAGAGCATGGCAGGCTTTAATGGCCCCGGATATGATGCGCTGGGTTATGCATGTACGTTGCCAGATGGCCGAATGATTTTTACCGGCTATCGCGGTGAAGTCGGTAATTACCAGAAAAGCAGAGCCCGGTTGCTGTGCCTGAATCCGGATAGAATAATTTCCTGGGAAATGTCAAACATGATTGGAGGCTATTCGAGCATGAATGTGCTGCTCTCGGAAAGGTTGACGGCGTTTACTTGCTTCGTAAACCCGTCGGCGCGGTGAAACCTCTGATGGATATGGTCTCCTGACAAAAACTCCGTAACAACTTGAAACGGTCAAATCCTGTTGGGGCGTTGAACGTCCCGCTGTTTTGTGCTACCATGCTGCTGAAGACAGAAACGATCAGGGGGAGAGTTGAACATGGCAAAGGTACTGTTGCTGAATGGAAGCCCGCATGTGCATGGATGCACGGCGGCGGCGCTGGACGAGATGATCGGGGTGTTTCAGCAGGAAGGCATTGAAACGGAACTCATTCAGGTGGGAAAGCAGGACATTCGCGGCTGCATTTCCTGCAACTCATGCGGGAAAACCGGCCGGTGCGTTTTTGATGACCTGGTGAATGAAACGGCCGGGAAGTTTGAAGCGGCGGATGGCCTGGTGGTGGGCAGCCCGGTGTATTACGGATCGCCCAACGGAACGATCCTGTCGTTTATGGATCGGCTTTTCTACAGCACGTCCTTCTCCAAGCACATGAAGGTCGGCGCGGCGGTGGTCAGCTGCCGGCGGGGCGGGAACACCGCGTCCTTTGATGTGCTGAACAAGTATTTTTCCATCTCCGGGATGCCCATTGCGACCAGCACGTACTGGAATATGGTGCATGGGTTTACGGCGGAGGATGTCCGGAAGGATCTGGAGGGACTGCAGACGATGCGGAACCTGGCGCGGAATATGGCGTTCATGATCCGGGCCTTTGCCGGCAGGGAACTGCCGGCGGTGGAGAGGGGAAGCTTTACGAGCTTTCCGGATGGTAAGTGATGAATATTCCGGGGGCTTTCCGATCGCCCCCGGACCCCTTCGGACGGAAGAAAAAAAGGAAAAACGGGGGCTTTCCGATCGCCCCCGGGCCCCTTCGGACGGAAGATAAAAAGGATAATCGGGGACTTGCCGATTGCCCCCGGCCCCCTTCGGACGGAAGAGAAAAACAGGAACAGAAAAAGCATGCAGGACGGGAAAGATGAAGAACGGTGAAAAAACAAATGTGATGCGCCTGCTGGACGGAAAGAAGATCGCCTATGTCGGGCATACATACGAACCGGATGCATCGAGGACGGGCGTCGAGATTGCCGGAATGCTGGGAGAAGATCCGGAAAAGGTATTCAAGACGCTGGTGACCCAGGGGAAAAGCGGAAGGTATTACGTGTTTGTGATTCCCGTCGGAAAGGAACTGGATCTGAAGAAGGCCGCTTCGGTTTCCGGCGAGAAATCCATCGCGATGATTCCCCAGAAGGAGCTGCTGCCGCTGACCGGGTATATCCATGGGGGATGCTCGCCCATCGGCATGAAAAAACCGTTTCCCACCTATATCCAGGAATCGGCGGAGCAGCAGGAGAAAATGTTTGTCAGCGCGGGGAAGGTCGGATTTCAGATTGAAATAGCCCCGGCGGACCTGGTCCGGGCTGCAGGCGGTCGCTATGCGGACATCGTGCAGGACTGACTCCATTTTTTGACAATTCAGACGGAACATGATAAAATAAATCAGTTTTACGTGCAATTGAATCAAACAAAGGGGATGAGCATGATGTATCATCATATCGGACGGAAGGTTCGGGGCCTTGCTATGGCCATCTGCGTGATCGGCGTGATCGGATCCATCGGAGCCGGGGTTGCCCTGTATCTGCTGAAGATCCTGGACCTAATTCCATGCATCGCCATCGGCGTGGGCGGGGCCATCGTCAGCTGGCTGTGTTCATGGGTGCTGTACTGCATCGGGGATACGCAGGTGCGCGTCGAGCGGCTGGAGGACAAGCTGATCCCCAAGCCCAATTACGCGGAATACCTGAATTCCAACGTGGCGCTCCGCGGCAAATGCGAAATCTGCGGGAAGACCACGGATCTGGTGAACGCGAAAATAGAGGATGCCTTTGGCATCCGGTACCGCAAGGTATGCCGGGAATGCTTTGCGCTGAACAATGCCAAGCAGACGGACTGATTCGCGGATTGCCGGAAGAAAACAGGATTGACTTTTGCGCTCCGGAAAGACTATAATGATAAAGGTTATCAGGCCGGAAATAGTTCCGGCCTGTCAATTGTGAAAAACAAGGAGGGAATGTCATGGACGCTGGGAGTAGCAGCGGCATACCGGTTGGGCGAAGTATGCACGGGAAAGCCATGGCGTTCCCGCTGATCAAATGCTGATTCAGGCGGCTTATTTCGTCCGCTGATATGGCTGCATGCTTACTGCTGGCTTCATCATCCTAGTTGAATGGGAGGGAGCAAGCATGGCGGAGCATTCTGTCACGGTAGAAAACACACTTCAGACTTTACTTGCGGATAAAAAATATTCAACAATCCGGGATATTCTGGTGACGATGAACCCGGCGGATATTGCTGCGGTTTTTTCCGGCGTGGAGAGGGATAAACTGCCGCTTCTGTTCCGTCTGCTGCCAAAGGAACTGGCCGCGGAAAGCTTCGTGGAGATGGAGAGCGAGGAACAGGAGGCGTTGATCCGCGGCATCAGCGACAGCGAGCTGCGCCAGGTGATGGACGAGCTGTACGTGGACGACGCGGTGGATATCGTGGAAGAGATGCCGGCGAACGTCGTGCAGCGGATCCTGGCTCAGTCCGATCCGCAGATGCGCCGGGAAATCAATGAAATCCTTCAGTACCCGGAGAACTCGGCCGGTTCCGTGATGACCACGGAATATGTCAAACTCAGCCCGGGAATGACGGTGGGGGATGCGATTCTTCGAATCCGCCGGACCGGAGTGGACAAGGAAACCATCTATACCTGCTATGTGCTGGAAAACCGGATGCTGGTCGGAACGGTTTCGGTCAAAAGCCTGCTGCTGGCGCCGAACGATCTGCAGACCATCGACAGCATTATGGAAAGCAATCTGATCACGGTGACCACGCATACCGACCAGGAAGAAGTGGCGCAGATGATGAGCAAGTACAATCTGCTCGCCATTCCGGTCGTGGACGGGGATAACCGGATGGTCGGTATCGTTACGTTCGACGACGCCATGGACGTTATGGAAGACGAGGCGACGGAGGACATGGAGATCATGGCCGGTATGACGCCGAGCGACAAGACGTATCTCCGTTCCTCCCCGTTTGACCTGTTCAAGCATCGGATTCCGTGGCTGGCGCTGCTGATGGTTTCTGCGACCTTTACGGGGCTGATCATCTCCAGCTTCGAAGAAAAGCTGGCGGCGCTGGTCGCCCTGACCGCGTTCATCCCGATGCTGATGGATACCGGCGGCAACTCCGGTTCCCAGTCGTCCGTGACGATCATCCGTGCGCTGTCCCTGAATGAACTGGAGTTCCGGGATTTGCCGAAGGTGATCTGGAAGGAAGTCCGGACGGCGGTGCTGTGCGGCGTCGTACTGGCGGTGCTTTGCTTCGCGAAGGTGATGCTGGTGGACCGGCTGCTGCTGAAGACGGAGGGCGTGGATGCCATGGTGGCCCTGGTGATCTGCCTGACGATGGCGGTGACGGTGGTGTGCGCCAAGGTGGTGGGCTGTACGCTGCCGATGCTGGCGAAGAAGATGGGATTCGATCCGGCGGTGATGGCCAGTCCTTTCATTACGACGATCGTGGATGCCCTGAGCCTGCTGGTTTATTTTGGAATCGCGACAGCTCTGCTGCCGGCACTGAGATAAAAAAATGAGCACGAGAAAAAATGCCGCTTATAACGTAGCGTACCGCATGTTCTCCGTGTTTCTTCCCCTGGTGACGGCGCCCTATCTGTCCCGTACGGTCGGGACGGAGGGCGTCGGTCTTTATTCCAAGGCATGGAGTATTTCATACATCTTCGTGCTGATCGGCATGCTGGGGCTGAACGATTACGGGGTACGGGCGATTGCCCGCGTGCGGGAAGACCGGCAGGAGCTGGACCGGACATTTTCGTCCATCTGGCAGATGCAGCTGATCGTGGCGGGCATCACCCTTTTGTTCTGGTTCGGATATGTCTTTCTGGTGGCCGGAGAGGAAAAACTGATTGCCTTCCATCTGACGATGATGAGCGTCAGCTGTCTGTGCAGCTTCGACTGGTGTCTGATGGGTCTGGATCTTTTCAGACCGGTGGCGCTGCGGAACACTTTTGTCAAGTGCGCGGCCGCGGCCTGCGTTTTTCTGTTCGTGAAAAGCGGGAAAGATATATGGATCTACGGCTTCGTATGGAGCCTGGCTACGCTGCTGGGGAATCTCAGCTGTTCCCTGAGCCTGCGGGGAAGGGTGAGCTATCACCGGGTGCCGCTGGCAGAGAGCCTGACGCACCTGAAGCCCTGTGCGGTGCTGTTCATCTCCGTGATGGCGGTCAACATCTACCGGACCATGGACAAGGTCATGGTCAGCGTCATCGCCGGGGTGGATGAGAACGGACTGTATGAAAACGCGGAAAAGGTAATCTATTGCCTGAGCGGTTTCATCTCCGCCATTGGGACGGTGATGATGCCCAAGGTGGCCAATATGTGGAAGAAGGGTCAGATGGAGGCAATCGCCCGTCATATCGACAGGAGCATGGACCTGGTGATCTGCATGGTCAGCGCGATGACCTTCGGCGTAGCTGCGGTCGGGGACCGGTTCGGGGCACTGTTTTACGGCGAGGCATTCCGCTATTCCGGTATTCTGATGATTCCGCTGGCGTTTACGCTGATCATGATCGGCTTTGCCAACGTGATCCGGACCCAGGTGGTGCTGCCGCAGAACCGGGACAGCATTTTTGTGAAAAGCGTATGCTGCGGTGCGGTGGTCAACCTGATTGCCAACGCAGCGCTGATCCCGGTGATGAAGAGCATGGGAGCGGTGGTTGGCACCCTGCTGGCGGAGCTGACGGTGCCGGTGGTTCAGTATGTGATCCTGCGAAAGGAATTGCCGTATCGGCGCTATATCCGGTATGTGGGCATCTACGCGATGATCGGAGGGATCATGCTGGTTGCCGTCCGCGGAATCGGCGCCGCATTGGGGCAGGAAAGCTGGCTGAATCTGGGGATCCAGGCAGCCTGCGGCGCAGCAATCTACGGAGTGCTGTGCCTGATCTGGTGGAAGGTGAGCCACCAGGGGCTGTTCAGAAAGCAATAACAGGAAAAGGCCGGGAGAATTGCGCTCCCGGCCTTTTTCCTGTTTCTGCCCGCATCAGTTGGCGGGAATGTACTGCCCGTAGATGAATTCGTGCAGCGACTGAACGTTCTGCTGCTTGTCGGACATGACCGTGACACTGGAACCGTCCACCGTTGAATACTTCCAGGTGCCGTCCATGGGAATCCGGAATTCGGAAATCATGGAAGTGGCGGATTCCGGATGACGGACGAGATCGCTGCCCAGCACGCTCGTGATCACGCTGAACATCGAGGACATGTCCATGTTGGTGATCATGTACTGGGTGAAGTCCACGACCGTGTTCAGCAGCGCGTTGATATTGATTTCTCCGTTGATGACAAAGTCCATTTCCCCGCTTTTGATCTTTTCAAAGACGGATTTCAGCAGGCAGTCCAGCAGGTGACGGGTGCGCGCCGTACGGACAAAATCGCTGTCGATGGAACGCAGCCGGGCATACATCAGGGCCTGGAGCCCGTCCAGATGCTGAACGGTGCCGTCCTTCAGGTTGGTGGCGAGCTTTTCCCGGCCTTCGGAGTGGTTGTCGTAGGTATTGGCGATGGCCCGACCGTGGGAGATCTGATCGCCCTTGGAATTCTTGATGGTCGACATGGAAAGGTAGGTGTTGATGGCCTTGGCTTCCTTTTTGGTCAGATCCACATCCGCGCCGCCCAGCTTTTCGATGATTTCTTCCACCCCGTAGAAGTTGATGGCCACGTAATGACGGATGTTCATCTCAAAGTTGTGATTGACCGTACGGACGGCCAGCTCCGGCGTATCGACCCAGGAGTCGTATTTGCCGTCCTTGTATATGGCATGACCGAAGGAATTGGCGATAAGGGTCTTGTTCTTCCGGGTCGGAACTTCAACATATGTATTGCGGGCGATGGAGGACAGCTTGATGGCACCGGTTTCCGTGTTGACAGACAGGATCATCTGCACATCCGCACGCTTGGCGACGGATTTGTTCCGCGGCTCGTTTTCATCCCGGCGCAGCTGTTCACTCAGCAGCTGAACGTCCTTCGTTCCCCTGGAATCAACGCCCAGGAGCAGAATATTGACCACGTTGTCCGGCAGGTTGGTGTTCAGCTCCAGCTCCTGCGGATCCGTCGAAACGGATTCGTCTCTTTCATAGGCGGCGAGCAGTGAATCCAGATCCGCCAGCTCTTCGGTGCTGAAAAGGTTTTCATCATCGGACAGAACCAGGTTTCCCTCCGCGTCCACTTCGTAATCCTCTTCCTGCAGCTCCTCGATCTCCACCTCGCCTTCTTCGGCAAGGGCGAGAACAGGCAACCCCAGGGTCAACACCAGCAAAAGGCACAGAATACGCTTCATCATCAGACCAACCTCCAGATACAATGATATTTCATTCATTACGATGGATGATTCAGCTCATCCAGCGTCATTTCAAAAGCGGGAAGAAAATCCTTCAGGAAAACCCCGACTTCGGGGAGATCGATGGCATCGATGCTTTCCCGGACATTTTTGGCGGCATAATCAAATTCCCGGTTTCCGGCCCGTTTCTCTTCCAGACATTTGATGTACGCGCAGATCCGATCCGCCGCCTTGACCACATCCCTGGCGTAGCCTTTTTCCTGCTTCAGATAGGGCAGAAATGCCGGACGCATATCCTCCGGAAGCAGGGAAAGCAGCCGGTCGGCCGAAAGATCCTCCAGACGGCGATAGGCGTCCCGCAGCCCGTCGTTATGATACTTGACGGGGGTCGGCAGATCACCGGTCATGACTTCCGTGGCATCATGATAGACGGCGAGGGAAAGCACGTGTTCCGGATCCACCTCGCGGCCGTAACGGTCCCGCCCGATGACGGCGATCGCGTGCGCGATCATGGCCACCTGAAGGGAATGCTCCGCATCGTTCTCCGGCTGCGTATTTCGCATCAGGCTCCAGCGGGAAATCAGCTTCAGCCGCGATAGATAAGCAAAAAAAGAATATGCCATAAGGACTCCTTTCAGGCATAGATTATACATTTCGAAAAGGCAGCATGCAAGCAAAAAAGAAACCGGGCCAGGCGGCCCGGCAACTGAAGGAACCCGATGATCAGAGCTCCTTGAGATCCTTGAGGCAGTGACGGCAGATCATCTTTTCCTTGTACTGAATGAGGCCGTGATTGCTTCCGCAGAAGAAGCAATTGGGTTCAAACTTCCGCAGAATGATCTGATTGTTTTCCACGCTGATCTCCAGCAGATCCTTTGGACTGACATCCAGAGAACGGCGGAGTTCAATCGGGATCACAACCCGACCCAGGGAATCCAGCTGACGGTACATACCGGTCGATTTCATAGAATAAACCTCCTCGCTTCTGAAAAGCACAGCCCGCAAAATGAGTATAGAATTCAGTCGGCATAATTGTCAAGCAATTTTTATGAACAGATTGTAAATAACGATCATCATACGTTCCAAGAAATGCCAAAACGCGCACAAATGGAAACAATTGGAAACAGATTGCTCAAACAGACGGCGAAGTGTATAATATCAGATTATCAATACCGAATGGGAGATGAGTTGAGGATGCGGCTGAATATCGCAATTGACGGACCGGTCGGAGCAGGAAAGTCCTCCGTGTCGGACGAAACGGCCAGAAGGCTCGGCATTCTGCACCTGGATACGGGGGCGATGTATCGGGCGCTGGGGCTGACCGCGCTGCGCAAACATGTGGATGTTCAGGACGAGCATGCCATTACGGATCTGTGCCGGAACCTGGGGGTGTCCGTTTCCCATGAAGCGGACGGGCAGCATACGTTCGTGCAGGGGGAGGATGTGACCGGACTGATCCGGACGCCGGAGGTCAGCATGGCGGCTTCCACCGTCAGCCGCTATGCGGAGGTGCGGAAGGAAATGGTCCGGATTCAGCAGAAGCTGGCTGCGGAAACGGATATGCTGGTGGATGGGAGAGACATCTGTACCACCGTGCTTCCGAACGCTACGGCCAAGATCTACCTGACGGCTTCTGCGGAGGAACGGGCACGCCGCCGCTGGCTGGAGATGCAGGAGAAGGGAGAGAAGGATACCTTCGAGGAAGTGCTTTCGGAGCTGAAGAAGCGGGATGAGCAGGACATGAACCGTGCCGTGGAGCCGCTGCGGAAGGCGGAGGATGCGGTGCTGGTGGACTCGACCCATCTGAGCTTCGAGGAGACGGTGCAGGAGATTCTTCGGATTGTGGAGGAAAAACGCCATGGCTGAGAAGCATCCCGAGCCGGTGACGGAGAAAAGAGGCATTCTCTACGAAATTGTCCGCGCACTGGGGATCCTTGTCTTCAGTACGGTGATGCCGGTGACCTGCCTGAACCGGGACCGGCTGGACGCGGAGGCACCCTATGTGCTGATTGCCAATCATCAGCACGCGCTGGATCCGCTGGCCATTGCCCGCTTTATTCCCCGGCGTCAGGTCGTTTTTCTGGCAAAAAAGGAACTGGCACCAAACGCGTTCATCCGGAATGTGCTGACACGGCTTCACTGCATCCTGGTGGACCGGCACAACGCGGATATGGCTGCCATGAGGAACTGCATGAAAGCGGTCAGGATGAAGAAGATTCTGATGATCTTTCCGGAAGGAACAAGACGGCATGAAGGCCAGATGGAACAGATCGAGAGCGGGGCGGCACTGGTGGCCATGCGCACGCGCGCGCCGATCATACCGGTATATGTGAACCGAAAGCTTGCTTTTTTCCATAAAACGGTTTTGACGGTAGGAGAGGCGATTCCTTATGACGATCTGCTCGAGGAAGGGATCAATGCGGAGACCTGTGAGAGGATGAATGAACGGTTCCGGGAAACATTCCGGAGGATGATTCGGGAGGCAAACGGGGCGCCGGGAAGCCACTGAAATGGAAATTGGAAAAAAATTAAAAAATTTTTTTGAAGGCAGAAGGAATTTCATAAAGGAAAGAGAAAATATTTATAGATAGAGCCTGATTTGGCAGAGAGGATGCCGCCTATGCCTGTAGAGACAGCGGCCCATGCGGGCTTCTGTATGGGAGTTCAGCGGGCTGTCGAGATAGCGGTGAAAGCAGCGGAGGACGGGATTCCTTCCTGCACTCTGGGGGAGCTGATTCACAACCCGGATGTCGTTTCCAGGCTCAAAAGCCGGGGACTCGGGGTGATTCATAAGCCAGAGGAAGCCGGCGGGAGACGGGTGCTGATCCGGAGCCACGGGGTATCGGCCGGAGAAATGAAAAAACTTCAGGAAGCCGGAACAGCGATCGTGGATCTGACATGCCCGTTCGTGCAGCGGCTTCACCGGGTGGTGGAAGAGTCCTCGCGAAACGGGAAACCGGTGATTCTTGTCGGGGAGAAGGATCATCCTGAGGTGCGGGGATCGGCAGGCTGGGCGCATGGGCCCGTATGGTTCGTGGCTTCCCCGGCGGATGCGGAAATGATCCCGGAGATGGAAACGGCGGTTGCCGTGTCGCAGACGACTTACTCCCCGGTGACTTGGCAGAAGGTACTGGCCGTTCTGGCCCGGAGGGTCAGAAATCTGGACAGCATCTGCACCATCTGCAACGCGACGGAGATCCGCCAGCAGGAAGCCGCCGAACTGGCGGAACGGGCGGATGCGATGATCGTGATCGGCGGCAGGAACAGCGCCAATACCCGGAAACTGTTCCACATCTGTGCTGAAAGATGCCGGAGAACCATTTTGGTAGAGAGTGCGGCGGAGATTCCGCCCGCCTTTGCAAATAGCAATTCCGAATTGATCGGGATTACCGCCGGAGCATCAACGCCGACGGATTCACTTAAGGAGGTTGTCACACGCATGAGCGAACTGGAAAACAAGGACCTGGCTCCCGCAGCGGAGGAAGAAAAACACAATGACTTTATGGCGGAAGTCGAATCTACTCTGGTGAGGATCCGGGCCGGACAGACGGTGACCGGAAAAGTTGTCCAGATTACGGACGACGAGGTGTGCGTCAACATCGGCTACAAGGCTGATGGTCTGATCAAGCGCGCCGATCTGGTTGATCAGGATGTCAAACTGGATGACGAGATTGAAGTCGAAGTCGTCAAGGTGAACGACGGAGAAGGCAACGTGCTGCTGAGTCAGCGCAATATCGTCAACCGGAAGGCGTGGGATGCCCTTCTCGAGAAGGAAGAATCCGGCGAGTATCTGGATGCGGTCGGCAAGGAAGCTGTCAAGGGCGGCCTGATCGCGGATGTCGGCGGCGTGCGGGCGTTCGTTCCGGCCAGCCAGCTGAGCCAGCGCTATGTCGAAAAGATCTCGGACTTTGTGGGTAAGCCCATGAAGCTGAAGATCCTCGAGATCGACAAGCAGAAGAAGCGCGTCGTCGCCAGCCGCAAGGCGGTTGTCGCGGAGGAAGCGGCTGCGAAGAAAAAGGAAGTCTGGGACAAGCTGGAAGAAGGCGTTGTCATTCATGGCATCGTCCGTCGGCTGACGGACTTTGGTGCCTTCGTGGATCTGGGCGGCGTGGATGGTCTGATCCATATTACGGATCTGAGCTGGGGCCGCATCAAGCATCCCAGCGAAGTGGTCAAGCCCAACCAGGAAGTGGATGTGAAGGTGCTGTCCCTGGATCCCGAAAGGGAAAGAATCCAGCTGGGCTACAAGCAGCTTCAGCCCCATCCATGGGACAATGCGGTGGAGAATTATCCCGAAGGTTCCATTGTGGAAGGCAAAGTGGTCCGGATCACGGATTTCGGCGCCTTTGTGGAACTGCAGCCCGGACTGGACGGACTGGTTCACATCAGCCAGTGCTCCACCCAGCGCGTTGCCAAGGTGGAAGACGCTGTGAAGGTCGGCGATGTGGTGAATGTGAAGGTGCTGGGCGTGGATCCTGAGAAGAAGCGCATCAGCCTGAGCATCCGGCAGGCGCTGGAACCGGAAGTTCCTGCGGTCGCGGAGGAAGCGGCTGCTCCGGAAGCCGAGTACGAGGTCGTCGCAACGGATGATTACGTAGCGGAAACCGTGGCGGAAGCCGTGAACGCGGTCGAGGAAGCTGCGGAGAAGGAATAATCAGGTATAAAAAATTGGAGCCGGGCGGATGAATGCCCGGCTCCGATTTTTATTCTTCCGCGTGGTGCAGGTTGCCGGCGGCAATCTGCTCATCCACCCACAGCTGCAGGTTGGATACGCTCAGCGCGATCCGGTCCAGCGTCGTTTTGATCTCCTTGAAGTCCGCGTATTCATCAGCGCGCACCTGACCGTCCTCCACGATTTCCAGCAGCCGGTCGCGGCTCTTGCTGAGCTTGTTCAGGGCGTTCAGCGTTTCCACCGCGATCTGCGCCAGCTCCTTGGATTCGGTCCGCAGGGCATGCACCTGGCCGATGGGGCATTCGTTCGCGCAGTAGTAATTGCGCAGAGAAGGTGCTTTGTAGTATTCGGCCAGCAGCATCACATCCTCCGGCTGAATCTGCGTCCTTCCGTTTTCGATTTTCTCGATCCGCTCGGGAGAAAAGCCGGGGATCAAATCCCCTGCCTTTTCCCTTGTCAGGCCCAGCTCCTCCCGGGTGACCTGCCAGATGGATTTATTTTCCTTCGTTGATCTGCGTCCCATCGCTTTCGTGTCCCTCCTGAGTATCCTCCGAGATTTCAATCACATACTGATCATCGATCCAGCCCCGAAGGCCCTTTCCTTCGGCATACCAGGCGCCGTCCCGGTGTTCCAGCAGCGCGATCGGCGTGCCGATGACCCATTCGCCCGTCTTCTGATTCTTCGTTGCGCCGGAGATGGCCCGGACCACGTTGATGGTCACATTGCCGGCTGTCTTGCCCTTGGATGTGGCCACAATGCCTTCCGGCACGGGATCCGAGGAGACCTCCAGCAATTCCACGTTCGCCTTTTTGACATAGCCGAAGGCCTGCTTCCGGGATATTTTGTAGAACACGTAAAGCCGTTCTTTCTCCTCCCGGAGGACGGTGAGCAGGGTGCCCGGCTGAATGGCCAGAAAGCCGGAAACCGTTTTGCCGTCTCCGTCCGTCAGATACGTCTTCCGGTTGGTCACCATGGCGATTCTGCTTCCGTCCGTATCCGCATGGGTCCATCGCAGATCGGCGGTGCGTACGCGCATTTCCTCTTCTCCGGCGTTCACGCGGCTCCAGACAGCGCCGATATAGTCCGGCGAAACGCTGCGAAGGCCGTCGCCCGTTTCCAGCTTCAGCCACCAGGGACGGATCAGGCGCATCCCCCGGCCGGCGCAGTATTTCAGATCCAGCCAGTAAGCCATTCCGCCGTATTCCTGGGTTTCGAAGAACCAGCGGATTCCGGGCAGCTCATCCGCGGTCCGGGCTTCCGCAAAGCTTCCGTCCTCCGCCTGATAATAGATTTTGCCGCCCTTCATCCGCTCAAAGGTGGCGCTGGGGGCGGAATCAATCACGCGCACCTTTGTTCCGTCTTCGCTCAGCGACTCCGCGCAGGCGATATGGCCGTTGACGATGCTGAAGCTGAACACGTCGCCCAGCCGGAAGCAGGTGGTCAACTCCTCCTCGGATTCAATCAGGTCGCTCTCCGTGTAGAAATCATAAACCTGCGCGGCATTATTCAGAAGCGTTTCATTTGCGGTCCCCCGGCCTTCCACGTAGCAGTAGCTGTAGGTGGCGGCCAGATGATCCGGAAGTACATCTTCACCCATATGCCCTTTGCGCTGGAGCGCATGACTCAGGGCAAAGAGCGCGCAGCCGGCCTTCTGGACGGAGCGGTGATGCTTGGCGGAATAAACCTTGTCCGCCCACCAGCCGTCCCGCTGGCTGTAGATCACATTGGATCCCTGCTGAACGGGCGCTTCGCCGGAAACCGGGATGAGAACGCTGGCCGTTTCCTCATCCTTTTCCTTGCCCTTTTTCCCCCAGGAGACGGTGACGGTCAGGGTATGATCCTTTTCCACCCGGGGACGGAAGCTGGCGGTGAAGCGATCCACGGGTTTCCCGTCGAATATGGCGCCATCCGCCGTGACAAGGGACCAGGTCACCGTCTGCGCCCCTTCCCGGTCCGCAGTGACGGTAACATCCACATAGTCGCCGACCCGGGGATGCTCCGGAGAGAAGGAAATCTGCACTTCGCCGCAGGCAGCCGCGCAGGCGAGGATCAGCACCGACAGCAGCAGGATTCCAAACAGTCTTTTCATTCGGCTCTCCCGCTTCCGGCAGGCCGGGCCGGGAAAATCAGATATACGGCGGCATCATGCGGCGGCAGGGAAACACGGATCTCGTCGGCGGCGCCGGCGATTCTGCCGCGCCAGAGTTCCCGAAGGGTCAGCTGGCGGTGCTCCGGAAGCTCCAGCGGGGCGGCGACCGTCCGCTCCTCATCGCTCAGATTGAACAGCGCCAGATAGATGCCGCCGCCATCCTTCCGGGGGGCAATCCAGACGCTTTCCACCTCCGTGGTCCGCAGGGGATGAGCGCAGAAGCTTTCCCGGGCGATCCTCAGAACGGCTTCATTGGTCAGGAGCGAGAGGGTGAAATCGTCATTCTTCGTCAGCTCTCCGCCGATCATCATCGGGGAGCGCATCATGGCCCACAGGGTCATCATCGTGCGCTGCTCCGCCTGAGTGAATTTGGTCCAGTCATCAGGATTCTCGCACTGGCGCAGCGCGCCGAGCGGCAGCATGTCCGCATCGGGCCAGTGCCCCGGCGCGGCATGGAAGCACCATTTCTCCGCCCGTTCGAACATCCCCTTGAGCAGTTTCCAGTCGTCCCAGAAGTCATCGGTGATCCGCCACATGTTGGCGTATTTCTTCAGGTGCTCCGCCTGCTCCAGCGGGGCGGGACCGGGGCTGAGGCTCAGCACCATGTCCCGCCCGCAGCTCCGGCAGGCTTCTGAAATGACTTCAATTTCCCTTCTGCAATGGGGATACTCCCGGGCGATGTCGTCGCACTTGACGAAATCCACTCCCCATGAGGCGTACAGGCGGAAAATGCTGTCGTAGTACGCCCGGGCCTCCGGAAGCTCGCACCGGAGCCCGTACATATCCGGATTCCACGCGCAGATCGAGTGCGGGTCCGCGGCGGTGTGACAGAAATAGGGACTGTCTGCGATGGGCAGATGCTGATGTGCCGCCATGCGGGGCATGCCGCGCATGATATGGATGCCGAACTTCAGTCCGAGGGAATGCACGTAATCGGCGAGCGGCTTGAAACCGGCTCCGCCTTCGGCACTGGGGAAACGGTTGACCGCCGGGGTCAGCCGGCCAAAGCCGTCCATTGTCAGGGCGGAGAAGGGTTCATAGGTGTGATTGACGGCCGTGGGCTGCGCCCACTGGATATCCACTACGATATATTCCCAGCCGAAGGACTTCAGGTGTTTTGCCATATATTCCGCGTTCTGACGAACGATTTTCTCTGTGACAGCAGCGCCGTAGCAATCCCAGCTGTTCCAGCCCATGGGCGGTGTCTGCGCGATCAAAATGAATTCCTCCCTGTGTTTTTTGATGAAAGATATTATATCAAAGACAAGATGTAAAGACAACATTTGGCTTGACAGGCGGGTTGCTTCGGGGTTAAATGAAAAAAAGATGTGGCCGGCCGCGCCGGCGGAGAGGAACAGGATATGAACCGTCAGAAGGAAACCATTCATGGAGCCAACCCGTATATGCCGCTGTGGGAGCATGTGCCGGACGGGGAACCGCGCGTGTTTACATATGGAGGAGAAACGAGGGTCTATGTGTATGGCTCTCATGACACGGAACGGACGGCATACTGCGGCCGGGATTATGTGGTCTGGTCTGCTCCGGTGGACGACCTGACCGACTGGAAGTGCCATGGAACATGTTATCAGGCGGAGGATCACAGCATTCTTTTTGCGCCGGACGTGGTGCAGAAAGGGAATACCTTTTATATGTATGCGGCGGAGGACCACGGCTCGAGGATCATGGTGGCCAGGTCCGACAAGCCCTGGGGACCCTTTGTGGATCCGGTGAAGACGGATCTGGGCTTCGACCCCGGCGTGCTGGTGGATGACGATGGAAGGGTATATGCCTACTGGGGATTCTGCAAGTCCTGGTGCGGAGAGCTGAACGATGACATGGCGACGATCCGGGAAGGCACGCTGCGGGAACATCCGCTCGCGCATTGCCATGCGGACTGGGCAAAGGATGACGGACATGCCGGGGAAGATGCCTTCTTTGAAGCCTCCAGTCCCCGGAAGATATTCGGGAAATACGTGTATATCTATTCCCGACGCGTGGACTGGGATGTGCCGGAGCTGGGCGTGTACGGGCCATGCAACGGTTTCCTGTCCTACCGGTGGAGCGATACGCCCCTGGACGGATTCCACGGCGGCGGGGATATCAGCTTTAACGGCGGGGAGATTCTCTTTGGCGAGAACGGCAAGGGAACAATGTCCTTCCGCTGGGGCAACAATCATGGATCCGTCATGCAGGTGAACGGCCAGTGGTACATCTTCTATCACCGACAGACAGGAAGGGATGAATACTCCCGCCAGGCGATGCTGGAGCCCATTGATGCGGCGCAGGGAGAGGACGGAGCAGTCTATCTGGGAAAGGTCGCCTATCACGACGGCAAACCGGTTTCCTCCATGCCGGTCGAGATGACGTCCCAGGGCGCCCATGTGAACGGGCTGGATGCCCGGAAATGGATTTCTGCGGGCTATTGCTGCCACCTGTACGGCGGAAAGCATCAGGCGTGGATCGCTCCGGTGTATGAGAAGGATCCGGATATTTCTGCACCTGTCCGGGATCTGTCGGACGGACTGGGCGTCGGTTTCCGTTACCTTCAGTTCGGGAACAATTCTCCGGAAACGGTCACGGTCCGCGCGAATGTATGCCGGCCGGTTACGGTTCACGTGCGGCTGGATGCCAGGGACGGAAAGGAGATTGCCTGCTTCCCTGTCATGCCGTGCCAGGCAGAAATCACTTCGTCCCTGACCGCTCCGGTCATCGGAAAGCATGCGGTGTATTTTGTCTTCCATACAGACGGCGAGGAACCTGTAGGCGAGTTTGACCGGTTCACCTTTGACTGATCCGGGACGAAACAGGATGGAACTCCCGGATGCTTTTTCACCACGGCTTGCCAAAACCTGAATGAGTATGCTATAATCCGCGATGTCGCCATCTGGAGCGGTATCGAAGTGGTCATAACGGCCCTGACTCGAAATCAGG
>OCTW013388929.1_pt1 | contig 23266 bp, 15 predicted proteins | sample 1539671 | NCBI WGS metagenome assembly OCTW01 (sample SAMN02144230, study PRJEB22623) | gut metagenome | biome: sheep rumen | host: Ovis aries | place: New Zealand | reverse complement strand
AACGGTATATGGAGGACGAGGAAAACCTTTCCAAGGCTTCCCAGAAAATTGTCAAGAGCCGTCATGCGGCTGAAGAAGAGGAGGAAGAGCTATGATCGATAAAATGACCCGCTATTCCTTCATTCTGCTGAATGGAGAAGAGACCGCCTTCCTGGAGCAGCTTCAGGAGATCGGTCTGGTAGATATTACGCGGAGCGCCAAGCCCGTGAACGCGGAATCCCAGAAGATTACCGAGGAGATCGAGTTTCTGAGCTCGCTGATCCAAGGCATTGAGCGTCTGGATCTTCCCGCAGACACCCAAGCGGTTCCCTATACCGGCGAGGGGTCGGAAGACCCGATGCGCCTGGCGGGCGGAACGCTCATGCTTTATTCGCAGGTACAGGCCGATGTGGAGCGTCTCCGCAAGGCCGTGGAGGAGAGCCGCGTCTGGGGTCAATTCGACCCGGCTCGCCTGGAAATCCTTTCCCAGGCCGGCGTTCCCGTCCACTTCCATGCCCTCAGTGCCAAACAGTTCGACGAGAACTGGGCCCAGGATTATGCCTTGTGCATCATCCAGCAGGCCAAGGGCATCGTTTACTTCGTTGTGACCGGAGAAGACAGCCTGCCCGGTGAAATCCCCGCCCCCTCCGTAAACTGGAAGGAGATGGAGAAAGAACTGGCCGAAAAGGAATCCAAGCTGAAAGTCCATCAGGGTGAACTGCTCACCATCAAAGGCAACCTGCCCAAACTCAAGGCGTTGCTGGCCGATGCCTATGCCCGTCTGGACCGGTGCCTGGCCGGAGAAGCCGCGGTACCGGCAGCGGAAAACACCCTCCTCACCCTGGAAGGCTATGCCCCCACGGAGGATGACGACACGGTCACGGCCGCCCTCGACAAGGCCGGTGTCTTCTACCTGAAAGAAGCCGCCGCCACGCCGCAGAACCCGCCCATCCGCTTCAAGAACAACAAGTTCGTGAAGATGTTCGAGGTGCTCACCGACATGTACGGACGGCCGGCTTACGACGGATTCGACCCTACGCCCTTCATCGCGGTCTTCTTCCTGCTGTTCTTCGCCCTGTGCATGGGCGATGCCGGGTATGGACTGGTGTTGATCGGCATCGGGCTGCTGCTGAAGAAGGTTCCGTCCTTCAAGGACCTGGCCCCGCTGGTGGTGACCCTGGGTGCCGGGACGGTGGTGGTGGGATTCTTCCTGCACTCCTTCTTCTCCATCGACATTGCCGAGTGGCCTGTCTTCGCTCCCATCCGGAAGGTCTTCCTCCCGGCAGAGATCGGCGGATTCGCCGGCGGCATGGTCCTGTCTATAATCATTGGTGTCCTCCATATCTGCCTGGCCATGGTGGTGAAAGCCATCAACGCCGTCAAGGTGAAAGGCTGGGCCGCTTCGCTGGGCACGCTCGGCTGGACGCTGCTCATCGTGGGCGGCGTACTGGTGGGCGGTTTCGCCCTGGCCGGCGTCCTGTCCCAGGAAGTAACCAAATGGATCATCATCGTCCTGGGCATTGTTTCCGCCCTGGGTATCTTTGTGTTCAATGACCCGGCGCGCAACAAACTCGCCAATATCGGAGTGGGCCTCTGGGATACCTACAATACCGCTACCGGCCTCTTGGGCGATGTCCTGAGCTACCTGCGCCTCTATGCCCTCGGCCTGGCCGGCGGCATGCTGGGCATGGCTTTCAACGACATGGGCAGGATGGTCCTCGGAGACGGCTCCAACGCCGTCCTTTGGCTCCCGTTCCTGCTGTTGGTCATCCTCGGTCATACCCTCAATATCGCGATGTGCGCCCTGGGCGCCTTCGTCCATCCCCTGCGACTCAACTTCCTGGAGTTCTTCAAGAATTCCGGCTACGAGGCGGCAGGCCGCAATTATCATCCCCTGAAAAAACAATAAACAAATAAAAATCAAATCATTATGGAACAAGTACTCGGTTATCTCGGACTCGGACTCGTCCTCGCACTCGCAGGAATCGGATCCTCCATCGGAACCACCCTCGCCGGCAATGCAGCTGAAGGCGCCCTCAAGAACAAACCGGAAGCCTCCGGCAGCTACATGGTACTCTCCGCCCTCCCGGCTACGCAGGGTATCTATGGCTTCGTCGCCTTCTTCATCATGCTGGGCAAATACACCGCCGGTACCATCAGCGGCGCCCTCTGCTTCGGCATCGGCCTGAGTGTCGGCCTGGCCTGCCTGCTTTCCGGTATCCGCCAGGGTCAGGTTTGCGCCAACGGTATCGTGGGCGTTTCCCAGGGACACGACGTATTCACCAATACGCTGATCTACGCCGCCCTTCCGGAGTTCTACGCGATTCTGGGTCTGGTAGGCGCCATCATGGCCAAATAAGGTTATGACACTGATCAAATCCATCTCCGGTATCCGGGGAACCATCGGTGGGGAGCCGGGCCAGGCCCTGACCCCCATCGATATCGTTAAATTCACGGCCGCCTATGCGGCGACCCTGCCCCAGCGGAAGAGCGCCCCGAACGGGGATCGCTACAAAATCGTGGTGGGCAAGGACGCCCGCATCAGCGGTGAGATGGTGGAACAACTGGTGGTAGGAACCCTGGTGGGCTGCGGCATAGACGTGGTCAAGTGCGGCTTCGCCTCCACCCCCACCACGGAAATGGCCGTCCTCTTCGCCGAGGCCGACGGCGGCATCATCCTGACCGCCAGCCACAACCCGCGCCAGTGGAATGCCCTGAAACTCCTGAACGACAAGGGAGAATTCCTTACCGCAGCCGAAGGACAGGCTGTCCTGGATCTCGCAGAGAAGGAAGACTTCGCCTTTGCCGAAGTGGACGGCCTGGGCACCATCGAGGAAGAAGATTTCACGGACAAGCACCTGGACGCCGTCCTGGCGCTTCCGGCCGTGGATGTGGATGCCGTCAAGGCCGCCAAATTCACGGTGGTGGTGGATGCCGTCAACAGCGTGGGCGGTATCATCATGCCCCGCCTGCTGAAACGGCTGGGCGTGAAGTGTATCGGTCTCAACTGCAACCCTACCGGCGATTTTGCCCACAATCCCGAGCCCCTTCCCGCCAACCTGACGGACCTCTGCCAGACCGTGGTAAAGGAAAAGGCCGACCTGGGCGTGAGCGTAGATCCGGATGTAGACCGACTGGCCTTCATCTGCGAGAACGGGGAGCCCTTTGTGGAAGAATATACCCTTGTCAGCGTGGCCGACTACCTCTGTGAACTCGCTGAAAAGGAAGGCAAGCCCATCGCAACCGTCTCCAACCTCTCCTCTACCCGCGCCCTGCGGGATGTAACGGAAAAGCACGGCGGCAAGTATTACGCCGCTGCCGTGGGCGAGGTGAACGTAACCACCAAGATGCACGAGGTGGACGCCCTCATCGGCGGCGAAGGCAACGGCGGCGTCATCTATCCCGCCATCCACGCCGGACGCGATGCCATGGTGGGTGTAGCCCTCTTCCTGAGCAATCTCGCCCATAAGAAGATGAAGGTGAGCGAGTTGAAGCAGACCTACCCGCAGTATTTCATTGCCAAGAACAAGATCCAGCTCAGTGACAGCGCCCTCATCGGGAAAATCCTGGAACAGCTGAAGGTCATCTACGCCAAAGAAGATGTCAACACCCTCGACGGCGTGAAGATCAGTTTCGAGCAGAAAAAACAGTGGGTCCATCTGCGTAAATCCAACACCGAGCCCATCATCCGCATCTATGCCGAGGCCGGCACCATGGCCGAAGCGGAAGCCCTTGCGAACGAGGTGATCGGGGTGGCAAACCGGATTATCGGCTGATGTTTTCGTTCCGGACCACACCGCTGGAGGACCAGCTGGACAGGGCCCTGATGGATGGCAGGGTGGGCTGTTTCTGCACCCAGAACTGCTGGGACACCGCACGGGGACGTTACCTGTACGACCTGTTCCGGCAGCGCGGCAACCTCTCCGCCCTGTTCATGCCCCAGGGTGCCGAGCTTACACCCGGCACCAACCACATCGTCTTCGAGGTCGACCAGCTGAAAGACCTGCATGCCGTCGTCGTGGAAATCCAGGATGCCGGCGCCCGGTATTTCAACTACACCAAGGATGTCTTCCGGCTCATGGAATGCCTGAACGCCCTGGGAGAAGCCTCCCCTGCCCTCTACGTGGTAGATCATATCAATCCGGCCGGACGCTATGTGGAAGGCACCATGCCTGCGGGCCCCGTTGAGCCGCACACGCCCAAAGTGGCCCACCGGCACGGCCTTACGCTGGGAGAATTGGTGACACTGTATTACAACGAGATCGGCGCCCGCTTCCCCCTGCACATCGTATCGGCCCTGGCGGGAGCCCAGGCCCGGCAGATCCTGCCGTGGACCATCGCCCCCGCGTCGGATATTCCCGGCATGTTCACGTGCGAGATGTACAGCGGCGGCGGCCTGTGGAACAACACCACCATCACCCCGGGCATCGGCACGGCACGGCCGTACGAGTATTTCGGTGCCCCGTTCATCAAACCGAACGCGCTGGAAACCGTCCCCGCCCCGCAAGGCGTTCTGATGCGTCCGTGTACCTTCACCCCGGCTGCCGGACGATACCAGGGCGAGCGTTGCGCGGGCTGGCAGATCATGCTGGAACCGGGAGCCGAGTACCACTCGCTCCTGCACACCCTCCAGCTGATGCGCTTCCTTTCGGAACGATACTCGCAGTTCGAGTACACGGAAGGCTTCCGTGCCAAGCTGGCCGATCCAGTCCTGGAGACCTACCTTCGGGGCGACATTTCTTTCCAGGAGGCGCGTGAGCACGTGAAACTCGAAGAGCAGAAATGGATCCGCAAGGCCAAACGCTTCTCGCTGTACGATGATCAGCCCTACCGTATAAAATAGCAAGAAAATTTACGGGAAACAGTTGGAAATGCCGAAATAAGTGCGTATCTTTGCGCCCCGATTTAGAAACACAGTTTAATTATTATAGCAATGAAAAAAGGAATTCATCCCGAAACCTACCGTCTTGTAGCTTTCAAGGATATGTCCAATGAAACGGTGTTCATCACCCGTTCCTGCGCCGAAACCAAAGAGACCCTTATGGTTGACGGTGTTGAGTACCCGGTTGTCAAGGTGGAAATTTCCAACACTTCCCACCCCTTCTATACGGGCAAGGTCAAGCTCGTGGATACCGCCGGTCGCGTGGACAAATTCTACCAGCGATACAAGAACCGTCAGAAATAATTCTGATAAAAAAGGTTACAAAAGCGGCTACCCGAAGCGGGCAGTCGCTTTTTCATAGACGATCCCATGAAAGCACTCGGAACCATCCTCCTCCTCCTCTGTTCCAACGTCCTCATGACGCTGGCCTGGTACGGCCACTTGAAACTGCAGCAGATGAAGGTTACGGACAACTGGCCGCTCATCGGCGTCATCCTCTTTTCCTGGGGAATCGCCTTCTTCGAATACACGTTTATGGTGCCCGCCAACCGGATGGGCTTCTCGGAGAACGGCGGTCCGTTCTCGCTCATCCAGCTCAAGGTCATTCAGGAAGTCATTACGCTGACGGTATTTACCGTCGTCGCCCACTTCCTGTTCCAGGGACAGACCTTCCACTGGAATCACTTTGTGGCTTTCGGCCTGCTGGTTTTGGCCGTTTTCTTTGCTTTTTTGAAGTAGAGTGCCCAGAAATATTTGGAGATACGGATTTTTTTCGTACCTTTGCAATCCAAACCTGACGCTCGGTTCGTATAACGGTTAGTACTCAAGATTCTCAATCTTGCAATAGGAGTTCGATTCTCCTACCGAGTACCCGAAACGGTGGCCTTCCGGTCACCGTTTTTTTGTGATATGGCCTACTGTTTTTTGGAAAAAAATGTGATTTTCGGAAAAAAATACTATATTTGCAACAAATTATCGGCTGTGGTGGGAAATGATAATTCCGCTGCACTTTTGCTTGTGAGAATGAATGTGAGAATGATTCTACGCAAAAGAATTTGTTTCATGCTCTTGCTCGCGGCACTGCTCTCAGTGTCCCGAACGGGGTTGTACGCCGCTCCCCCTCCTGCGGATTCCGCTCGCTGGGAAGGCATGTCCATCCGCACCAATCTGCTGTGGGATGCAGCGGCGGAGCCCAATATCGGCCTTGAATTCCCTGTTGGAGACCACTGGAGCGTGGGTGCCAATGCCGGCATCAAAGCATGGCCCGGCTGGCTGGCCTGGGACTGGGACAACAGCAAGCCTGCGCATTGGCGCAACTTTGCCGTCGTGCCGGAGGTCCGCTATTACCTGGACCAGGTGTACAAGGGTTTCTTTGCCGGTGCAGATTTCATCTACACGCATTTTAACGTGGGCGCGGTGAAATTTCCCTTCAACATGTATCCGGAGACGGTGGACAATCGTGTCCAGGGTTCCTACTGGGCCGGAGGCCTGTTTGCGGGCTATGCGTGGTGGCCGTTTCAGCATTGGAGAATCGAACTGGAAGCAGGCGTAGCGGCGGGCCTTGCCGCGTATGACCGCTTCGACTGCGACCAATGCGGCAGCAAGACGGGCGAAATCCGGAAAACTGCCGTGGTCCCCAAACTGGGCCTGAACGTGGCGTTCAACCCGGTCCGGCGAAAGGAGGCCCAGAGGCGCCGTGCCGCACGTTGGCCGGCCCCTTCCGGAACGGACACCCTGACCGTGTTCAGCGCTCCCGTGGCCTTTGTGGTGAACCTGAAAGAGGTGGAAGGCCCCGAGAGTGCCGGAGACCGCCTGGCCAAGGAGAAACCCTGGGTGATTCCCATCGAGAAGTACCGTCCGCTGGATTATCTTACCCGTCCCGGGAAAGACAGCATCCAGTACGTGGTTTTCCCTGTGGGCAGCGCCGGTGTGGACAGGCAGCTGGGCCGGAACGCGGAAGTGCTGGACCAGCTCCAAAGCGCCATAGAGACCATCCGTAACGACGAAACCACGGACGAGATACTGGTTTCCATCGTGGGTCTCGCCTCCATTGAAGGTCCCCGGATGCAGAACGACACCCTGTCGGTGCACCGTGCCCGTGCCGTGGCCGACTACCTGAACGGGCGCACCTTCTTGAACCGCAAATTCTTTGAGACCATTGGCAAAGGAGAGGCATGGGACTGGTTCAAAGACCAGCTGGAGGCCATCCCGGACGGAGGAAAGGGGCTCACCGCCGAAGAGGTGTCCCTGTTGCTGGATTGGATCCATCACGTATCGGATGCCGACGAACGCGAGCGGCAGCTCCGCGCCCGCCCCGCCCTGTACAAGAAAGTGGTCAATACCCTCTTGAAAGACCAGCGCAACGCCGGCTATATCCGGGTGTACTACAGCGACAAACCGGATCCCGCCACCCAGAAGCTCAACGGCCCTGTTTATGCGCTTATCGGCGCCAAGAAATACCACCATGCCGTAAAGGAAATCCAGGCCGACAAGGCGGTGATGGAACTGGTGCACAGCAATCCCGAAGCGGCCAATGCTTACGGCGTGGCCCTGTATTTTACGGCCTTGGACAACAAGGATGAGGCGGCGGAACTTAAGGCAGTGAGCCTTTTGCAGAAGGCTGCCCGCGAAGGCTCCGAGGCGGCCGCACAGAATTTGAAAGGAATAGAAACCTACGGCCCCGCCCGCAAGGAGTACGAAGCATGGCAGGAGGCCATGAAGGAAAAATGATGAAGCGCAGGTCAATTCATATCGGATTAGTGCTTTCCGTCATGGCTGCGGCCTTCACCGGCTGCGCCCTGGTGGACGAGGATATGCGTGACTGTGAGGCAGACCACAAGATTAACTACGAACTCCGTCTGGTGACCAACCTCACCACGGAGCTGCAGACCCAGCTGTCTACCCAGGTGGAACTCCAGGCCGTAGCCACTGCGCTGCAAAACGAACTTGCCGGCATCTTCACCGACTATGCCCACGACGTGAACCTGTCTTTCTACGACGTGAAGGAAGATTCCCTCCGCCTTCACCATGAAAGCCACATCATGGATGCCAACCAGTCCAGCTACACGCTTTACATCCCGGTAAGAAAGTACATGCATGTGGCGGTAGCCAATCTGGAACCGCCCAAGCAAGCTGACGGCACCCCGGAAGATACGCTTATTGTGCTAGTTGACGATGAAAAGTGCCACACGGCCCGCATCGAGCAGCCGGTAAACAGCATAAAGAACATCATCAAGTCACAAAATACAGGCGTCTTCACGGCCCGTCTTCCAATGGATATCAAGAAAGGTATCGACCAGGAGTTTAACGTGAAACTGTTTATGGCCAACTGCGCCAGCGCCGTGGCCCTGGACACCCTGGGCAGCGGCATCAAGGACGTCCGCGTGTTTGCCTCCGGCTTTGCCAACGGTTTCAACCTGGCCGACAGCACCTATCTCTTCCGTTTTACCCCTCAAGTTCAGGCTGTGGACGCTGGGGTGGCCGACGGTCAGTTTGCCTGCTTCTACGCCGTTACATTCCCGTCCCAGGATGTGGCAACCAAAACCGTGATTGATTCAGATGATCCCTATGTCTCAGAAGTCTCCACAGAGAAACTTTGGGACTACACCATATACATAACCGCCGCAGACGGCAGCACCACGGAGACGGTCCTGTCTGTAAAGATTCCCCTTCGTCCCGGGCAGTTCAAGCTGATTAGGGCCAAGGTTCAGCCGGACGGCAGCGTAACGCCCCGGGAGCCTTACGTGGGCGCCAGCGTCACGCTCAAGTGGAACGAGCGCCCCGGCTGGGATATAGAGCTTTAATGAGAAAATAATATAATTTCAACTACAATGATTATGAAGTATTATTTTAAACTGGCTTTAGTAGGTGCTATAGTACTTACAGCCGCAGCTTGCGCAAGAGAGCCGCTGGCGCCCGAAGAAACCCCAGAGACTGGCGTCAAGGAGGTGACCACCCAGTTTGTGCTCAATGTGGCATCCGCTCCGTCTACCAAGATGACGACCGATGTTGTCCAGCTGAACGGAAACTTCCGCGGTATCCAGAATGCCAAATTGTTTGTATACAATACCGGCATTGCAGATGCAGACGCCAGCAAAACTCCTTATGTCCTGAAACTGAAAGACTGGGATGCGGAGAAATCTAAGGAATATGACCTGAGTGATCTCATGACTGCAAGCTATTTGGACAATAGTGGCGACAAGAACAAAGAAGAGTCTTCCCGGCGCGTACTCCAGCTTTCCATTCCCGTTGGCGTGGATGCGGTGCTGTTGTACGGAAAGGCCATCAAGCCCGAAAGTTCTACTGCAGCACAAACAGTTCAGTATGATGCCCAGTATGGCTGCACTTACGATTATAACTATAAAGATGCCAACAAGCCCAGCACGCTGTTGATAAATCCTTCTCAAACCGAGTTCTATGCCCATCCTATGCTGGATGCGGCCACCCAGCCCAAGTACAACGCCACGGCAGATTTGATGATTGCTGTCATCAATGACATCCTCTCTGTCCAGGTCGATGCTGCACCTGGTGAAACTGAATTCGGATCGGACGGAGCAAAAATAACTTTTTCTAATCTTCCGGCCGTCAGCTGGGCCCAGTATGGCCACCGCTATGAACTGGACAAAGAACCTACAAGCACCCGTTACGGAACCGGCGGTACTGCATATCCAGGTGTCGAAGTCTTGAATCACAAAATTATTCCCGGACTGGAAGAGATACTGGGAAAGAGTTACTATCTCTTTACTTATATCAAACCCTTGAATTATCCCGAAGGCGTGACTACCCGGGAGCAGTGGAAGACTTGGGCGGCCGAAAATCCTAACATGATAGGTGAATATTCGCATCTTGGAGAGTACCGTGCCGGATCTTCTTTTGCCATGAAAAGAATGATTGCAGATTTATACCATGTGATAACAGCTGCCAAGAAGGCGGTGCCTACTACAGCGGAAGAGGCTAACGCCGCACGTTTAGCGGATGTTATCATGACGAAGGCCACAAGTTATTTCAACGAATCAGACGGTAGCTACAAAAGCTTGTCTGTTGTCAAAGATCAGTTAAAGTCTTCCTGGAAGGAGGCTTATAATTTGGTAACAGACCTCAATAACTATCCCGGTCAGTTCAACGTTCCGGAGGGCGCGGCCCAGCTGGGCTTCCATGCGCAGGCTACTGACAATGGCCAAGGCGGCAAGTATCAAGAGGATGAATTCTTCTATTATCATCCCAACCAGCCCCTGGTGAATCCTTTAATGCAATCATTTGAGCCCCGAAAGTATCTGTATCCGGCCGAGCTTTGGTATTACGTGAACAGTCCTATCCGCACAACCAGTATAGATGTAACGGATGACAGCTACCCTAACGGCGTAACTCATTGGAATGATGAGTCTGCAACCAGCAAATGGGCTACAGGAAGCTGGGCTTCTCCCGGAAAAGTGACCAGCTCAACCCGTGGGGTGGCGGTCACCAACAGCCTCAACTACGGTGTGGCTCTTCTCAAGTCGGTGGTGTCCGTGAAATCAGGTGTCAACTACCTGTTAGACAACCGTAAAAAGATGACAGATGAATCCACAGACAGAGAGATTAATGTCAATTCTGCCGATATTACGCTTACGGGTGTTCTGATTGGAGGCGTGAACCCCAGGATGAACTGGCAGTTTGTAAGAAAATATTCCAGCGGTGAATTTTCTGCTTTTGACGGCGTTATCTATGACTCTCAGATTGGCGATTTAACTAGCAGTAAAGATATCAAGAGCACGATCACCAATTATACGCTGGTCTATGACAACTACAATTCGGACTATTCAGGTGATGCGGATGCTGCGGCCGCCCAGAATGACGTTTACGTGTCTCTGCAGTTCAAAAATGGAGGAGATCCTTTCTGGGGCCGTGACAATATGATTCCAAAAGGCGGAACCTTCTACCTGGTGGCCAAACTCCCTAAACCCACCGCCGGGCAGATTGAAGACCTGGAATGGCCTACCGACCATCAGATTCCTCCGGTAGATGCAGTTGGCGTCTCCAAAAAAGTCGCACGCGTATTCATCCAGGATTTTGTAACCACCGCCAACTTCACGCTTGACGCCAATTCACTCAAGCACGCCTACTATTCCGTTCCGGACCTGCGGGCCTCCAACATGTCACTCGGTCTTTCGGTAGACCTGCAGTGGACGGCGGGTCTTGAATACAATTACACGCTGTAACGATGCAGCGCTCCTTTGTCGCATCATTCCTACTGATTCTGCTGTCCATACTCGCTGTATGGACAGCAGCCAGTTGTTCCCGTACAGTGCCGGATGATGCAGCATCGGAGCGTGCTGTTTCTTTTGCCCTCTCCCTGAAGAACGTACTCCCCGGGCAGGAGTATTCCACCAAGATGACATCGGACATTACCCAGTCCGGGGGCGTTTTCAGGGGAATCGAGCGCTTGTATGTGATTCCTTTCAATACAGAGGAAAACCTAGAAGTGGAGCCGCAGGATTCCCGTCTTGGCACCCAGAATGTCGTTTTGGGAAATACGGGAATCAGCCGTTACGGGCTGGTCCCCGTCAATAACTCCCACTTGTTTGGAACTGCCACCATCCCCGGAGGAATGAACCATGTGCTCACCTATGGAAAAGCACCGGACGAGGGCGTGTCGGCCTCCAAAGAGAGCAAGCATCTGTATGGGGTGCTCAATCAGGAGGGCTTGTCCGATCCTTTGGCATCGGATGATATCTCATTCCATCTGGAACCGGTCCTTTCAAGCGGTGACACAGATGAGTTGACGCAAGTGGAGTCTGTTTGTGACGGGCTCCTCTCTAAGCTCAATGTGGTGATGAGTCTCCTGGGCAGTTCGCAGAATGCGAATGTCGGGATTATTTTCGATAATGTAAAAAGGGAGAATCAGATTCTGGCCTGCTCTTATCAGGTGTTTAACCAAATCCGGTCCGAGATACAGTCGGCCCTATGGAGCATCCCTTATGAGAGTGATGCGCTGCTTCAGGAGGTGGGTCTCATACAAAATGCCGTTGCCGCTTTTTCGGAGTCTCTTTCCCAGGCAGGAAGCGCTTTTCCTAATCAGTATGGCATTCCTGAGGGATCCGTGGGGTTCTGGTGGGACGGAAAACAGTTTGTGCGGCTAATCGGAGGTGTGAACATTGCCTTGGTTGCTCCTTCCTCTTACTGTTATCCTCCCAGTCTGTGGTATTATGCCAACAGCGCCATCAAGACGTCAGAAAAGGACGATGTGAAGACGGAGTATGTTCAGAGCAACGAGACCTGGGAGGACATCCTTGTGCATTATACCGACGGACAGTCGGTGAATTCATCCACCCAGGCGGTTGCTGTGGTCGATCAGCTGCAATACGGCGTAGCCCTGTTGGAGCTGAGCCTGATGGAGCCCGGCTCCGAGGCGGCTTCGCTTATCAGGAATTGCCCGCTCACCGGCATTATCATAGGAGACCAGCGGGATGTGGATTTCCGCTTTCTGCCCTCACAGGGCCAGACATACTACATCTACGACACCAATGTAAGCGGACTCAGAGTCGGGAGTACCACCGGCGCGGTTCAGACCCTGGTCCTGCAAACGCGGGATAACGAAGAGGTTCATTTTGCGCTGGAGTTCCGAAACACTACCGGCGTCACGCGTCACTGCCAGCAAGGCGATATCCTTCCTTCGTGCAGGTTTTATCTCGCAGGTGTCCTCAAACTTTCTGATGGCAGTCGGCCGCAGTCCTCTACTGAAACATTTAACAGTGTTTTCAGCAGAGATCACAAAACCCTTGTAAAGGTGAAGATAGATGGCCTTCGAAACGCCTATAACACTGTTCCGGATCTTCATTCGCCACAGTTGGAGATAGGACTCGTGACAGAAATGAAGTGGTCTCAGCTTACTCCCCAGTCCCTGGTGCTGGATTTTTAGAACGATGATTGGCAGGATATGGCATACAATCATGATGGCGGCGTTTGCAGCGCTGCTGGCTGTCTCTTGCCAAAGGGAGAAGGCGTATTCAGGTGTCGATGCCCAGCTTATGGTTTCCCTCTATATCCCCGGGGCGGCCATGACCCGTGCCGAAACCGGTATGGTGAATCCTTTGGAGGAAGAATTGAAAATCACCTCCCTCCGCATCTGGGCGTTTATTTCCAACCCGGGGGGCTCCCTGGACGGGACCCTTGTCACATACAAGCTTTTCAGCGAAGACCTTCCCAAAACCGGAATGCCCAATTCTACCATCACGCGCTTTGGCCTGCCGCTGTCGGAGGAGATGTTCCGTCTTCTCTCTGCTACGCATCCCAAGGTGGATGTATATGCGGTGGCCAACGCCGAGTCGGCCGTGACCGATGTTCCCGGAAAGAGCACCTCGCGTGACGAACTCGATGCTTTGGTGCTGAATAAGATGGGCGGTGCCTGGCCTCTCTCCAAGGTCGTTCCGGATGCCGGTCTTCCCATGTCCGGCGTGTTGAAAAGGGGCGATGTCACAGGTGGTTATCCCGTCCTGAATATCAGTACGCTCAAACTGACCCGCGCCGTATCCAAAATACGCTTTGTGTTCTGTCAGCAGGGCATTCCCGCCACGGGAGAAACGTCTGCCGTCATTGCCAATGACGCCTGCGAAATCGTGAGCATCTCTTTTGACGGCACCACCGGCGGGAAAGACTGTCAGATTGCAACTACCGAGCGTCTTTTTACTGACAAGGCCTTTGACCTCGGCGATGCGCCCGGATACGTGGCCCTTTCGGCCACACTGGCCGGACAGGACGGGAATCCTGTCATCCCGAACAGCAGCCTGTCCATCGTGGAAGACCCTGAGTCATTGTTCTTCCGGGGGCAGGGGAATGAGACGGAGTCGGCCGAGCACTATGAGTCCCGGCTGGATGCGGCTATTTCGGCCGCTTCTCAGGTGGGCCCCATCTATTTCCGGGAAACGGATAAGCGAATCTCCGGAAAAATCAATTACCGCACAACCCCGGGCGGCGATATCCAAAGCACGGCCTTCTCCATGGACGCCGGAGATGTGTTCTCCCGCAACCATACCTGGATTGTCTATGCCTGCTTTGTAGAGGAGACCATGAAACTCCAGCTCAAGGTAGTGGTGCTGGACTGGGACTGGGAAAGCTATGTTTTCGACTTTTCTACGGGCTCTGTGAACGTTGTGCGCCGTTTTACGGTGTTTGAAACCACGCCTTCCACATTTTACAAACTGGAATCGGACGGATTCTACGACGTTGGGTTCTGGCATACGGTAGAAGTAGATGAGGTGAAAGTTGACAATGTGGTTAAGGGGAATATCATCATTTCTTCGCCGGTGGGCGCTAAGCTCTATGTCGTTCCTGTTCCCGGGCCGGATACCATTACTGACGCCATCCTGGTGTCGCCGTCCTCGGCCGTCATCTATCCCAATAATATGGCAAGCGGCCATATCGAGGACTGCATCATAGAGGTGGAAGTCAGGGCCAACAAAGAGAAGTATACCGACCAGCAGCTGGAAGGGCAGTATATCGACCTTCACTTCAGTGTGGAAACGCAGGATGGCCGGTACATAGACCTGGGCTCCGAGTCCATAGACTATTATAGATTTATCCTTGATTCCAACTGGATGAATAAACTGGATGAATAAATGACAGGGCGCCGCTTTCATATCGTCTTGTTAATGGCAGCACTCCTTGTTACAGGGTGTGTAAGGGAAGTTATGCCTTCCGCTGAGGAACCCGGCATTAAGCTTACGGTAAAATGCGGGGAAACCTTCCAGTCCAAGGCCGATACCCGGGAAGGCGTAAAAGACTTCAATGAAAACCTGATCCGCTCTGTCGATTTCCTGTTCTATCGGGGCACCAGTCCGGCGGCCGACGCCGATGCCGTTTTCCATATCCGGAAAGTCCTGGAGCAGGACCCCATGGAATCGGCCCCTTGGGAAGCTACATTTAACCTGGTCATCAAAAAAGACGTTATCGGCACCATTTTTACCGAGGCCAATGACAACAAGGCCTTTGTGTATGTACTGGTCAACTGTGAAGCGTCCCTCCTGGAGGAACTTTACGAAACGTCCCGCAACGACCTGGCGGCCAAACGCATCCTTACAGATTTTGCGGCCGATGAAACTGCCTATGTATATCCGCAGTTCCTCATGGACGGGAGTGCGATTGTGCAGTATGACCCGGATGCTGTCCCCAATGTAGACGCCGAGATTGAAGTCCGTCGTTTTGCCTCAAAACTCACCGTCGGCGTGCATGTGAATCCCACGGTTGTGCTGAAGCATCAGAACAGCGAGCAGTATCCGGATGAAACCTGGGAACCGGTGCTTCACACCATGCGCGTGTACCTGGTGGATGGGAAAAAGTCGGTGCTGATCAGCCATGATGGTTCGCTGCCTGACGCCAAGCCCATCGATCCGAATCCTGTGTACTTCTCTTATAAAAACGATGCGGCCAAGAGGCCGTATGTGCGGGAGAACGGTACTGCGTATCTGCCGACAGAAACGGTAGGGGACAAGAAGTATTATACTACCTGGCCCATGTACTCATACCCCTCCGAATGGTCCAAATCCATGGCGAATTATGCGGATGAGCATTATGAGGAGCATGACAATAAGCTCCCCCCGGAGCCCCCGTATTTCAAGTTGGAGATGGACTGGAGGCGGCTCAAGGACGCCAATTATGACTACGACCGGCGGAAGTATTATTATAAGGTATTCCTGCCCTTCAATGAGCTCAAGCGCAACAGTTGGTATGGCTTCTATGTAGATGTGTCCATCCTGGGCGCCGAAACAGACGAGGGCAAGGCCCTTCTGGAGCCCACCTGCTATCTTCTTGACTGGCAGAACAAGTCGTTGGCCATCAATAAATCGGCCGTGATCAGCAAGGCCCGTTATCTGTCGCTGGATAAATCGGACTGGGAGATTAACAACATGGATGAACTCTCCATTCCCTTCCTTTCCAGCCATAATGTGAAGGTGGTGAGCGGGAGCGTTACGGCAACGCGGCCTTTTTACGGGGAAATTGGCAAAAATGGCTATGTGATGGGATATAATGCCAAGCTTCATGCCTACATAAAGGGAAGTAAGGAAGAGGGGTATTATCTGGATTATGTCGGCCAGCCGAAGGGGAGCGAGAAGTGGGAGCCGGCTAACTGGCTCACCAATACTTCCACGTCCATTAACCTGAATCATCCGCTGGTGAATGACAATACCAAAGACGACTTTGATTATTCGTCCTATACCATTGACTTTGACATTGTGCATACCGATCTGGAGGAAGGCTCCCATACGTACTCACAGTATCTGCGGCACATCACCATCACTCAGCATCCTGGTATCTATATTGAAAGACTCCGCAATTCGGATACTCAGATACAGAAGCGAGTCAATGACGGGAAAGATCAGGGTCTATACGGATATCCGGATGGAGAGGAACCCTGGAAAGATAAACCTTGGGGGTATGTCTATGTGAATGGCGGCCGTTTTATCCGGCATGAGACCAAGTCCCATACAGGCAGTGAAGATACTTATTTTTCGTTGGATGGGAGTAATAAGAAAGAGTATCAGTGGCAGACGGTATGGTACACGGGCGGCTCCAAGGACATATACGACATTCACGTAACCGTACTGCCTTCCAACTCTTCTTTCGTGATTGGCGACCCCAGGCTAAACACCATCAACAATTTGGACGATGCCAGTGGATACCCGAACCTTTATGAATTTACGGTTGGCGGGAAGACCAGGGCTATCAAGTGGCACGATGTATTGATTCTTGAAGGCATATGCTCCGGAACTCAGTATCCAGAAGTGTCGAATGAAACCTGGAGAAGAACGGGTTTCAACGCGGCGGATGCCCTTTATGGAGATGAGTGGCGCTCCCTCCAGTGGTATTATCCCACCGAGAATTCTTCCCGTACAGAAAACATGGTGGCCCCCAGCTACCGAATCTCTTCAAAATTCAGTGGCATTGAATTCGGTAATCTGGATAAGAAATATGCCGAGTATCGCTGCGCAGCCTTCCAGGAAGACGGTTTCCCGGCCGGACGCTGGCGCCTGCCCACCAAGGCCGAAATCAACTTTATCGGCCAGCTTTCCGCCAAGGGTTTCTTTGAGTTCCTGTTCAACAATGGTAGCGTATATTGGTCGGCAAACGGAGCTATTAAGGTGAACGGAACGAGTGTTGTTGATGATGCGAGCACAACGGCCCTGCTCCGCTGCGTATATGATTCATGGTATTGGGACGAGGTGGACGGTCTGGAGGGGGACCCGCGTCATAACCCGCGTGACCGGTTTGTATGGGGAGACAAGGAAAGATGAGAAGGTGGCTGTCATATCTGATGCTGCTGGCGGCTTTGGCCTGCACACGTACGCTGGAGCCGGAAAGCTCCGGGGGCTTTGACGCGTCCCTGGAGGGGAAGCCCGTGACCATTACTTTCTCGGTCCCGGACATCCAGATTGCTCCTTCTACCAAAGCCGCGCAGGGAGATATCACGGCCGACCCTTATCTGGATCCGGACCGATTGTATGTGGTGGTTTGCGGCGGCAACCAGAGCATCAAATATATCAGAAAAGCCGAGATAGTTGTAGATGATCAGAGCGGCCTTCCTGTTATTAAGGAAATAGCGGCCGAAGACGTGCCGGATTATCCGCTGGAAGACCAGTCGGTGACGGTACATATGTATTCGTTCCGTGTGCAGCTGGAACTCACCGACTCCAGGCGTGCGGTCTATTTTTTGGGAAATATTGACGAAAACCAGCTTGTAACGGGTTCCTATGCCTACCAGGTTTTCCCTTCACTGCTGTCTTACGACAACAAGCAGGCCTACTGGCAGCGAGTGAACATGCCCCACCTGCATGCCGCTGTGGTGAACGGGCGGCCTGTCGTGGATGAAAGCGGGGCGTTTCTTCCTGACCAGGAGGCACAGGATGCGCTGAAGCATATCCCGCTCATCCGCAATTATGCAAAAATCCAGGTGACGGACGCCACTTCCCCCGAGGACGGATTTGAGCTTTACAGTTATGCTGTAATCTATTATCCCAAGCGCGGTACGGTTGCCCCCTACAGGAGCAATGTGGCCGACCTCAAGGATGCGTTCAACTTCAATGGCCGTGGAGAAGACGACTATCGCTTCAGCGGATATGAAAGATGTTCTTTCCAGGAGCTGGACGAGGACCTGGAATATCCCGGCTACCTGTCTCCTTCCGCCGAGTTTGATTACGAGATTCCGGATGCGTCCATGTTCGAAGACCCTGATAATAGCGGCGGTCGTGTCATCCGTTACGACAAGACCAACCCCGACCAGGGTTTCTATCTATACGAGCGAGGCATTCCCAATGATAATCTGGATCCCACCTTCGTCATCATCCGCGGAAAGTTCGGCGAAGAAGGGCAGTATTACTACTACCGGCTGGACCTGATGGAAACCAAGACGGTCGATAACGAGTCCGTCTATCAGTATTACCCCATTTACAGAAACTTCCGTTACAATATCCAACTCAATAGGATCTCCTCTGCAGGCGTAGGCACCCCGCAAGCGGCGGCCAATTCCTCCGGTGCCGAAGACATATCGGCCGATTTTTCCATGCGCTACCTTTCGGACATCTCCAACGGACGAACCCGTCTGGTGGTGGAGCCGTTCATGTCCAAGACCTATACCGGCCCCAATGAAGAAGGATACTATTATGTGTATGCCCGTTTCTTCAATGACCTCAATTCTTCCGAGCCCAATGTGGACTGGGGAGCGGTATCGGTGGAGTTGGAACCCATGTCGGACAATGGGGAGGACATCCTTGTCCTGTACGACGACGTGGGAAATGAGGTGCACAGTTTCTATCCTTCGGCGCAGACGATGGGAGGCGAGCCCGGATTCCGGGTGATCCGCTTCAATACCAAGACACCGGGCAATGAAACCCGGATGCAGAAAATCAAGATTACCGGCCGTAATCTGTACACGCACGAGGAGTACCCTCTGTACCGTGAGGTAGAGATTAGCCTGCAGAAGAAACAGATCATGACTGTTACCTGCAGCAATCCGGATGATCTCCCGCTTCAGAAGGGCGCCCTTCAGACGGTGGGCGTTACCATCCCTTCCGGCTTGCCATCATCCATGTTCCCGCTGGAGTTCATTCTGGAGGCAGAGCGGCTCACCCTTACTCCAGCCAATGAGGTTGCCGGCAACAATCTTCCCGTTCGTTCCGGAATATCTTTGTCGGAGGATGAGCGGTATGCCGGAAAGCAAACCATCCAGTTCATCCGGACCCTCACGATTGACGAGTATAAGAGTCTCCCGGTCACCGACGGCACGGTTACTTTCTACAGCTATTTCAAGTCCAATACCAGTGCCAGCGCAACCACCATCTGGGTGGCGAATGATTATTTCATCAAAGGCTCCGTCTCTTTTGAAAATGCAGAAGGCGTTACCGGACAATTCTATGTGCAGGCCGACAATGAGAGTGTTGGTGGGTGTATCGTGGTAATCAATCTGGATAATCTGGAGTACAACCATGAGGACGAAGGCTGGATCAAATATACTAAGAATTCGGCCCTGTCCATTCCCAAAGGGCACAAGGTTGCCTTCCGGTCAACCGTAACGCTGAAGGGCTTGAATGGCAACGACAAATTCTACTGCTACAGTCCCGGCAGTGAAAAGACGGCGAGGGATGGCAAGTTTTCCATCGGCGGAAACATGGCTTCGCTCATGGTGGGCGATAATTTCAAGGCACATGGCGCTACGCTCACCGACTGGTCTTTCCAAAACTGTTTCAGTAATCACGTTCACCTTACAGATGCATCAGATTTGGTTCTGCCCATGCTCACATGCCCCGCTAACGGCTATAAGAACATGTTCAAGGGGTGCACGGATTTGACGGCCATCCCTGAGCTGCCCGCCACGACGCTGGGAACCTCGTGTTACGAGAGCATGTTTGAGGGATGCACTTCTCTCACCAGTTTGCCCGTCAATCTCCTGCCTGCCACCTCTCTTGCTTCCTATTGCTATAAGTCTATGTTCAAGGGATGCACGGGTTTGACGGCTGCTCCTAAGCTGCCAGCCACTACGCTGGTGGAATCGTGCTATCACTCCATGTTCTATCGCTGCACCAGCCTGACCAAGTCTCCTGTCCTGCCGGCTTCTACCCTGGCGACGAACTGTTACCGGGAAATGTTTTACAATGCCGGCGCTTTGAACGAGGTCATTTGCCTGGCAACAGATAAGTCTGCGAGCAATTGCACCACCAATTGGCTCTACGGTGTAGCCGAATATGGAACATTCTGGAAGGCCTCAGGCGTTTCATGGGCAACGGGTGTATCTGCCATCCCGACCAAATGGGTGCCTCAGGATTATGGAGTCCCGATATTCCCTGGAGATCCTCCGTTCGATGGTGAAATAGATTTGTAGAAGAGGAGGGATGATTATGAAAAAAGGATTATTGATTCTTGTCACTGCGCTGCTTGCGCTGTCTTCCTGCCGGAAAGAGACTCCGGCAGAGGAGGGGGTACGCACCTACGCATTGTCTTCCCTGCGCTTTGAACTTACCATCGACCGTCTTGACACCAAGGGCATCAAGAGCGGCTGGGAGAGTGGCGACAAAGTGTTTGTCTTTTTCTCGGGCGTGACCGGTGCGTATGTGACCATGTCCTACGATGGTACCGGCTGGTCTTCGGCAACCAGTGGCGGTGCCGTCAGCTTGACCCAGACCGGGACCTTGACCGCTGTTTATCTGCCGTATGTAGGGAATGTGAAGCCGGTGTATTCCGACGCGTGGCATTTTTCCGTCGTGTCTGAGTCCTATTTCCTCCAGGCCGAGAAGGTGGAATACTATATTCAGGATATGGAAGACCAGGTGGCCACGCTGGGCGCAACGCTGGCCATGACCAAGGCTACCGATGCCAGTGCTCAGTTCTATGTCCCCAAGACGCCGGGGTACAACGAAACCATGCTGCTCTCCTGCAATGTGGTAACGCCCACGGGCCTTGCCGGTATTGCCTCGGATGGAACCATTACATCCTCCGGCGGCTCGCAGGGCGACTGGCTGACGGGTTATCCCGCCACAGTTGACGGGGAGCAGGGCTTCTATTTCTATGGTATGATTGCCGATACGCCCGGCTCTGACAACTACTTTGTGCTGAAGGACGACAGCGGTTCGTACTATAAGCATTATTATAAGGGCAGTACTTCGTTAGCGGCCCGCAAGTCCTATCAGCTCCCGGCTTTGGATAATTGGGTCGGAGTGAGGAGCGATGTCCAGGTGAATGTGGGAGGATATCTATGGTATAGTGTGAATGACGGGGCAGCTTCTCCTCTGGATACAGGGACATCATCCAGTGCTCAGCCTCAGGCGGCCGGGCAGAAGTTGATTCCTTCCAAGACCGCTTGGGGAGGATTGTTGGATTCCGAGAAAGCAACGCTGGTCTCTATGACAATCGGCGGGGTCCCCGGCGTACTGGTGGTGGATAAACTGATCCCTTCCCAGTATTTCTTCTTGACCGAAGGAGATTATTGGAGTTCCGCGACCGGATTCTATTTCAGGGTTGCGTCCGATGGCTCCTGCTCCGTCGAAACCGGTACTCCGGAATCGGCGTATGTCCGGTCTATTTTGAATGTAAACAGTGGCAGCATCATCGATCCGATTGATGGTGGAGAAATCTAATTCGAGGGTTATGAAAGGGAATTATATAAAATATCTTCTGCTGTGTTTTCTCCAGCTGGCTTTGCTCTCCTGCATCAAGGAGACGCCGGAGAATCCTGCAGTAGAGTCTGGAAATACCATTCTATATTCGGCCACGGTGAGTCAGAGTCCGTTAACCCGCGTTGCGTTAAGTGGATCCGAGTTCGCCGACGGTTGCTATGTCTTTGAATCCGGTGATAAACTGTATGTTGAATACAGGGATGCCGGAACGCTGAAACTTTACGGCGTACTGACCCTTGTCTCGGGTGCCGGGTCGGGAACCGGGCGCTTCGAAGGAGAGCTGAAATGCCTGAATGACTTTGTTCCGGAAGATAACACTTTGCTCAATGCCACGCTGGTAGGTGCAGGCGCTGCCGACGGATTTTTCAGCATCTCCAGTTCCGTGGTTACCGGTGTGAACTACCCCTCTTCGGTCTCTTACGCCCCCCTGCCGGAAATGGTCCAGAAATATAGCTATTTCACGGGCACAAGCACCTACGATGCTAAAAACTTCAATAATCTGACCCAGCAGTCGGTGTTCCTGCAGTTCTCTTTGGAGGTGAACAGGACGAAGCTTGACGCCCCGAAGATTACGACAGTCTCTATTCAGAAAAATGGGGAACCTGTGTATTCTGTTACGAATGTTCCTGTGACTGGTTTGACTGCCGTCGGCTACATCCAATGCACGGGCGTGGTGCCCGTGAGCAAGAACCCGGATTTTCAATCGGCCGAGATATGGGCTGACAACCTCAAATGCGGGAATCCTTTTGCTTCCGATCTGTCATTGGACGTGAACCATTACTACAGTGTCAAGCGTTCATCGCTGGCCACAGACTGGTTCCGGATTAAAGCGACTCAGGATGGAACAAACGTGACGTTCAATTATTGCGAAGCCGATGACGAAATCAAGTACAGTTTGGATGGCGGTGAGAACTGGACGGATTACCTTACGAAGACACAGATTCCTCTGAGTGCCGGTCAGGAAGTCTGTTTCCAGGGAAAGAGAAAGAATTATAAGAACGCCAAGCAGGAAGGGGGAAATACCTATGGCGCTCCGGCCAGTACGCCTATCTTTGAGGCAGACAAGTTATGCCTGATTGCCGGAAATATCATGACCCTTCTGGCCGACCGTGAGAACCTTAGCGATGAGGCTTTCGATGGCGCGTTTTCTAAAGATGGGAAAGATAACACGTGGACAGATATCGATCCCAGTGACCCCTTGCTTTTACCAGACACTACCTTGACGCTCCGGTGTTATAAAGGTATGTTCAGAAGATGCACGAAGCTGCAATACGCACCGGATCTTCCGGCCGAGACTCCTGCATCTGAATGTTACAGCGGTATGTTCCGTGATTGTGGAAACAGTAGCCTCAAGCGTGTTGCGATCTTCCTTAAGGCAAAGAAAGGAACCGGGATAAGTAAGGATGACTATGACTTTGCGAAATTAGGTAACGGTGGTTATCTGGACAAGTGGATGCATGGTACCAATCCAAATACCAATCCAAAGGGTGCTTTTTATTGCCACCCCGAAATGCAGGAATATTGGGTTAATGTATGGGGTTGGTACGGTAATGATAATCAGTTCGCGAATCGCCCCAAGAACTGGAATGATCGCATATTCGTCTGGGAAGACTATATCCAGCCTTAAGCCCCACCCCTATTTTTAGTTAGGAAAGATTCTTGCATTTCTGCATTTTTTTTGCGCTACTGGCTCTACAGCGAGCCGACGGATATGCGAAAGAGCTTTCATACGCTCTCAGGAGTGGTGCGGAATAAGATTGGTGGGGAC
>OCTW011606733.1_pt1 | contig 23271 bp, 22 predicted proteins | sample 1539671 | NCBI WGS metagenome assembly OCTW01 (sample SAMN02144230, study PRJEB22623) | gut metagenome | biome: sheep rumen | host: Ovis aries | place: New Zealand | reverse complement strand
AGAACATAATATGCGGATCGAGATGGGAAGAAAAATCCCGTGAATGACAGACCGGCAGTCAATAGTACAAATTCCAGTATTTTGAAGGATTCGACAGCAAAGAAGCTCGAAACATAAACTGACAAGGACAGACCTGTAATAATGGTGAAAGACAGAGCAAGGTTACTTGTTCCTGCAGGTAAAGACGGTGAAGATGGGGGTTTATGCTGACTATGATATCACGAACCGCTTCTATCTCTCTCTGGGCTTCAAAGAATTCGAGGTCATCGAAGAGCTGTGGGATAAAGACAATCCCTGTCAGATCTACGTGATGTCCCTGACATAATCGACATGCCGTGAACTGATGACTTCTGGCACGAACGGGAGGAAGAATATTCTGGTTTCAACATGCCCAGTTCAGTATGGTGAAGTGAATGACAGAAAACCACAGTTTTCGTTGGATGGGGTTCGCGGTGGGCAGGGAGCCACAAGTTCGCTGCGATCACAAAAGAATCATTGGCGGCGAAAAGCAACAGACAGTTGCTTGCGGAGATTGCTGTTCCGGTTTATGCTACAGGTAAATCAAACGAGGGAGGGATTTATCCATGGCAATGTGTGAGCTGTTGAAGGACCTGAGAGAGAAACATCACCTGACGCAGGAGGAATTGGCTGAGCGCGTGCTGGTAACCCGGCAGGCTGTCAGCAGATGGGAAACCGGGGAAACCCAGCCGAACACAGAAACGCTGAAGCTTCTTTCCAGGGAATATGACGTTTCCATCAATACCTTGCTTGGCTCGCCGAGGAAACTATACTGTCAGTGCTGCGGGATGCCGTTGAATGAAGACGGAATGATCAGCAAGGAACCTGACGGCTTCTTTAACGAGGATTATTGCAAATGGTGCTATGCGGATGGAAAGTATGTGTACCAGAGCAAAGAGGCCCTGTTGAATTTTCTGATCGAACACATGCCCAATCCTGAGGGATTGTCGACTGAAGATCTGCACAGCCAGTATGATGCCTGGATTTCCCAGCTCAAGCATTGGAAAGAATGACCACAGCACCCAGATTTCCGGCCATCGATTTTCTCGATGACCGGTTTCTTTTTTTGTTTCACCGTTCATTCCGCCGGGAAGTCGCGATCAGTCAGCTGCTGAATCAGTCCGCTGCAATCGGATTCCCGGAGCATTCCATCCCAGCCCACATCATACCGGCAAAACGCGAAGGACTGTGAAGCATTCGCAGATGCCGGACAAAAAAAGAACGTAAATATTTGCGTTTGATCTTTTCTACCGTTGAATGCTATATTATCATTGCATAACCGGCAGGAGGAGCTTCGGCTGCGATACTGAAAACGGTAAGTCATCAACATGATGCCTGGATATTCCGGTTGAAGCATTGGGAAGAATAAGCCCTGAATACACGGAGGGATGATAACGATGAAAATCGTATTGCTGGCGGATCTTCACGGAAACATGGTTGCGACAGAAGCCATGGAACATGAGCTGGACAGAATTGATCCGGATGAGGTTTGGTTCCTGGGAGACGCTGTCGGAAAAGGCCCTGAAAGCGACAAAACGTGTGACTGGGCACGAAATCATTGTCATCACTGGATTGCCGGAAACTGGGATCGCAGCATGAGCATGTACCCGGATTATAACGCGTATTATATCAAACAGATCGGACCGGAACGCCTGGCCTGGCTGGATTCACTTCCGCTGGAAGATGATCTGGAGATCAGCGGGATTCGTTTCCGCCTTGTTCATGGACGATTCCTGGATCCGCTGTATCTGAGCTACGATCCGGATGAGAAACTCAGGGAAGGATTTCATTTTCACGACGGCAGGCCGGTTGCAGGCGGCCTGATCTGCGCGGACAGCCATCGGCCGTTTATCAGACCGCTGGAAGGCGGATACGCGCTGAATACAGGCAGCGTCGGAAATAATCTCGGCATGGCAAGAGCGCACGCATTGCTGCTGGAAGGAGAAAAAGGTCCTGCATCGCTGCGCATCACGATCCTGTCTGTTCTGTACGATAACCGAAAAGCGGCGGAGAGAGCGAACCTTTATCCGGATCTTCCCAGGAAGGAGTGCTATCAGAAGGAAGTGCTGACAGGCGTTTATTCCCGGTGAACTGCTGTTTTTTTCATTCTTCTTATCAGGAGATGGTAAAAAGCAGCAAATAAAGTATAATCATGATGCAGCTGATTTCAGCATGATCACATCAGATGATATGCTTGCCGCCAGCACTGGATCTTTTTATACAGATATGACAGGATGGAGGCAATCTTTGACAGGTGCCTGAGGGAGGCATACGGGGAGACACTTTGAAAGGGGAAAATGCGCCATGAAAATCTGCTTTGAAACGGAGAGACTGGTGATTCGCCCGCTGACGCCGGACGATGCGGAGATGGCCTTTCGCTGGTGCGGGGATCCGAAGGTGAACACCTACATGATTTATCCGCTTTACCACCGGGTGGAGGATGTCCGGGCGTGGCTGGAAAGCCGGGACGCGGATGATCCGGATAACTATGATGAGGGCATTGCGCTGAAAAGCACGGGCGAGCTGATCGGCAGCGGCGGCATGCGCTGGCACGCCGAGCGAAACGCATGGGAAATCGGATATAACATCCGGGCGGATCAGTGGGGCAACGGGTATGTTGTGGAATATCTGACTGCTCTGATCGAACAGATCCGAAAGTTTCGCCCGGTGGATGCGATTGACGGAGTGTTTGCCGCAGAGAATCACAAAAGCCAGCGGGTCATGGAAAAGCTGGGCATGCAGTATTTCATGGATACGACCTTCGCCAAACTGGACGGAAGCGAAACCTTTCCGGCGAAATATTACCGGAAGGATTTTTCAGCGGCAGAAAGGTCAGATGTGACGGGCGCCATTTCCGAAAGGAGAAGTTACCGCGGAAAGTACCTTCCGTTCCGGGTTCCCCGGGAGAACCTGCGGAGCATCATGCAGGCCGGACTGGATGCACCTTCCGGATGCAATAAGCAGACAACCAGCCTGATCGGGGTGGATGATCCGGAAATACTGAAGAAGCTGAAGGCTGTGATCCAGCCGCCGGTTGCGGAAACGGCTCCGGCGATGATCTGCGTGCTCACGCAAAGAATCAACGCCTATCGGGATCGCTGCTTTGCGGTGCAGGATTATTCGGCAGCCATCGAGAATATGCTGCTGGCGGCGGAGCGGTTTGGCTATCGGAGCTGCTGGTATGAGGGACATATTACGGATAAGGACAGGATCGGGGAACGGATGGCGAAGATTCTGGAGGTTCCCGAAGGATACGAACTGGTTTGCATGCTTCCGATCGGCGTCCCCGCCGAAAAACCTTCCGCGCCGAAGAAGAAGAAATTCAGTGAACGGGCATGGTTCAACAGCTTTGGCCGGGACAGTGAAAGCGGCCGGGGAATATAAACTGCATCATGGAGGTATCAGACAATGAGAGCACTGATTATGAACTGCAGCCCTGTTCGAAACGGAGCGACCGCTGAAGTCGTACGCCTGGTAACAGAGCAGCTGCGCACCCGATATTCAACCAGGGCAGTATGCATTGATGATTATCGCTTTGGATACTGCAGGGGCTGCAGAAGCTGCCATCAGACGGCTGAATGTGTGCAGAACGATGATGTGGGAATGCTGATGGAGGAACTGCGCCGGGCAGATACGATTGTCTCGGTTTCCCCTTCCTATTGGGCGGATGTCCCCGGGCAGTTTAAGGCCTTCATTGACCGATGCACTCCGTGGTGCAACACCCACGAGCCGCATCAGACAATCCCTGCCGGAAAAAAAGGATATGCCATCGCGCTTCGCACCGGTCCGGGCATGAAGGAATGCGAGAGAATTATCGGCACGATCGAACATTTTTACGGTCATCTGGAGATTGAATGCTGCGGCCATCTCGGACTGTGCTCCGTTGAATACAAAGAGGCGGTGAAGGACAGAGCAGCCGAGATCGAAGCCTTCTGCAGGATGATCTGATGCTGCCCAGACCGGAGATATGGCTGCGCTGCCATAGGCTGGTTCACCCGCGGGAGGACTGTATGCATTTTGCTGAAACCGGAGGAATGCTGACCGGCACAATAGGACACTGGAAATGAATATATACCGGAGGAATACGGATGACGGAAAAAGAAATTGTTTCGGAACTGTTTCGGCTGCGGGATGCTGATTATGCACAGATGCAGAAGAAGATCATTCCGACGGTGGATGAAGACCGCATCATCGGCGTGCGGACACCGGCGCTTCGCGCTTTGGCGAAGAACCTGTATGGAGACGGGGAAACGGAAGCATTTCTGCAGGGTCTTCCGCATCCGTATTTTGATGAGGATCAGCTTCACGCATTCGTGATTTCCCTGGAAAAGGATTTTGACCGATGCATGAACCGGGTCGAGGCGTTTCTGCCGTATGTCGATAACTGGGCCACCTGCGATCAGCTTTCTCCGAAAGCCTTCCGAAAGGAACCCGATCAGCTGCTTGCCCATATTCATGAATGGATCCATTCTGATCGGACCTATACAGTCCGGTTTGGTGTGGGGATGCTGATGCAGCATTTTCTCGGGGACATCTTCTTCACCGAATATGCGGACATGGTTGCGCGGATCCGGTCGGATGAGTATTACATCAACATGATGAGAGCGTGGTATTTTGCAACGGCCCTGGCGAAACAGTATGACGCGGTTCTTCCTTTCCTGGAGGAAAGAAGGCTCGATGAATGGACGCATAACAAAGCCATTCAGAAAGCCCTGGAAAGCTATCGGATCGCACCGGAGCAGAAGGATGATCTGAGAGCGCTGAAGGTGCACGCCAGGCGGGACTGAACCGCCCGGAGCCCGGTTCGCTGCGGCGCGGTGGCAGCGGGGGCCGCGGCTCCGCCGGAATGGATCCGGAAGCTTTTGCGTTTCAAGAGCGGGGAGGAGTGTACCGAGGAGATTGAATTCGGGCCGAGAGGCCAGGCGGCGGACGGCAGAAAGCGCATCAGAGGAAAGAAAACCAAGGGTGCATATACAGAAGGGGCAGGCCGAAGGAGGAACGGGATTGATCATTTATTTCGCGCCGATGGAAGGCATTACGGACGGGATCTTTCGGCGGATCCATCACAGGATCTTCGGGGGAATCGACGTTTACTGCCTGCCGTTTCATAAACTGACCCAGTCCCTGTCCCTGCTGACACGGGAGGAAAGGGATATCGCCCCGGAAGAAAACGAGGGTCTGAACGTGCTGCCCCAGGCGCTGACGCGCGATCCGGAACAGTTGTCCGCCTGGCTGTACTATGTCAGCGAATGCGGGTATCCCTGTGCGGATCTGAATCTCGGATGTCCGTCTCCGACGGTCACAAAGCGCGGCCGGGGAAGCGGTCTGCTTCAGGACCCGGGATATCTGCGCGCCTTCCTGGACCGGGTCTTTTCGAATACCCTTCCCGTATCGCTATCGGTCAAGACCCGCATCGGATATGAGAACCCGGAAGAATGGCCGGGGCTCGCGGAACTGCTTGCGGATTATCCGTTCGCCCATGTGACCATTCATGCAAGGACGACCAGGGAACAGTATACCGGCAGGGTTCATCCGGAAGCGTTTGAGCTGGCCCTGCGGAAGGGGGTTCCGCATCCGGTCTTCAATGGAGATCTGCGGACGGTGGCGGATGTCCGGCGGTTTGAGGAACGCTTTCCGACGGCGGAAGCCGTCATGATCGGCCGCGGGCTGCTGGCCGATCCGGCGCTCGCACGCCGGATCCGGGGCGGGAAAGAAGCCGGTGAAGAAGAGCTGAGAACCTGGTATACAGCCCTTTATGAGGGATGGAAGGACCGGTTTGACCGTACGGTCGCCCTGGGCAGGATCAAGAAGCTGATGGAATGGCCGGGCGAAGGGGACATCCGGCGGAAAAGGCTGCTGCGAAGGGCGGAAGACATTGAGGACTGTATCAGCGCGGTCATCGGGACGTAAGACGGATGGATCTCCGGTTCGAAAAAACGCTTCACTGGCAAAGCGCCTGATCCGGTCACGGAAAAATGAAAGAAAATAAGCGCTTGACACCGGGGTATGAAGGTCTGTAGAATAGAATCAGTTCAGGAAAGGATGGTTTTTGCAGACTGATGAGAATTCGCAACTGACATTCGGCCGCAGAACCTCTCTGATTTCAGGCAGGGAGGAATGTTTTGTGATGCCGTTTGGAGGTTGCGGGTGCACTGACCAAACGTTTTTGTTGTGCTCCGATTGCGCCTCCGCGGCGCGAAAGGGGTTTTTTTGATGTCGAAAATCATGCTGAATGCTGAAAATATCCATATGTCCTACGGGGAACGCTGCCTGCTGAAAATCGATCAGCTGCGGATTTACGATACGGACAGAATCGGCCTGATCGGTGAAAACGGAGCGGGCAAAACAACCCTGCTGCGGATCCTGGCCGGTGAGCGGCAGCCGGAGGAAGGAACCGTCAGACGGCTGGTGCCGGTGGCGGTGATTCATCAGGAGGGAGCGGGAAACCCGGGCGGGGATCAGGAAATGCGCGCCCGGTTCCGTGCGCAGGAAAGCAGGGACAGCCTTTCCGGGGGAGAGATGACCCGGAACCGCATTTCAGAAGCGCTCTCCAGTCATCCGGAGCTGCTGATGGCGGACGAGCCGACCACAGATCTGGATCAGGAGGGACTTGGGATCCTCCGGAAAGCGCTGCTGGGGTTTCAGGGAGCCATTCTGCTGATTTCCCACGATCGCGCGCTTCTGCGCAGGCTGTGCAATCGGATCTGGTATCTTCGGGATGGAACGATTCTTGATTTCCCGGGCGGATATGATGATTTTATTGTCGAGCGCGACCGCCGGATGGAGCGGGAAACATTTGAATATGAGCAATACAGGGCGGAACAGAAACGGCTGAAGGAATCCGCGCAAAGGATGGCGGAAAAAGCCGCTCAGGTAAAAAAGGCGCCGGGCAGGATGGGCAACAGTGAAGCACGGCTTCACAAGCGGGAATGGACGGATTCCGTCCTGCAGCTGAGCCATGCAAAGCGGACGATTCAGAACCGCATGGAGCATCTGGAGGTGAAGGAAAAACCGAAGGCCCTTCCGGAAATCAAAATGAAGCTGGGAGTTGCCCATCCGGTGGAAGCCAAAACAGTTCTGGAGTGTCGGTGCACGCGGCTGACGGCCGGGCCGACGGAACTGCTGTGTGACACGGGCTTCACGCTGCCGTCAGGAAGCCGGACGGCACTGATCGGACCGAATGGGTGCGGGAAAACCACGCTGCTTCGGGCAATCATGGAGGAAACGGATCCGAGCATCCGCCTGGAAGGCAGGGCGAGATGGAATCCCGCGGCCAGAATCGGAAGGTTTGACCAGCATCATGAGCAGACACTGGATATGAATCAGTCGATCCTTGCCAATATCATGGAAAGCTCCGTCTGTCCGGAGCATTTTGCGAGGACGGTGATGGCCTGCCTGGGCCTGAAAGGCGAAGCGGTGTATAAACCGGTGAGGCTGCTGTCCGGGGGAGAAAAAGCCAAAGCAGCGATCGGGAAGCTGCTTCTGATGGACTGCAATACGCTTCTGCTGGATGAACCGACCAACCATCTGGACCTCTTTACCCTGGAAGAACTGGAGAAACTTCTGGCCTCCTACGGCGGAACGATTCTGTTTGTGAGCCATGATGAGGAGTTTATCCGGAAGACAGCTACGCGGATTGTCCGCTTTGACGGAAGAAAACTGGTAACCACAGAGGGCGGCTGGGATGAAATGAGGAGGCCTGTACGGACTGAAGCTTCTGCAGCGGACAGAGGTCTGGAAATCTCCCGGCTGGAGATGCGTATGGCAGTGCTTTCCGCCAGAATGGCCCGCCCGGCAAAAGGGGACCGACCGGAACAGCTTCAGCAGGAGTATCTTGAACTGGCCCGAACGATTCAGGAACTGAAAAAACCGATCTGAGACGGATGCTTCACAGGTGTCCGTATGCCTGAATGATGATTGACCAAACGGAAATGAACGTGGTATTCTGATGCCAGGGCCCGCGCGGCTGCAGCGAACGAAGCGGCTGTCAGTACATTGAACCGATGAACCTGCTGTGCCGGTTCGGTGGAGAAGCGCCGGAGAGAATGGGACTTTCTTACGGAGGGAAAATGCACAGTATCTGGAATCCGTGGCACGGATGCATCCGCTGCAGCGAAGGCTGTCTGAACTGCTATATGTACTTTCTCGACAGGATGAGAGATCAGGACGGATCCCGCATTTACCGCACCTCCGGAGCAGGATATCCTCTGTCAAAAGACAGAACCGGGCGATACAGGATTCGGAGCGGAGAGATGATCAGCGTCTGCATGACATCTGATTTTTTTCTGGAGGAAGCGGATCCCTGGCGACAGGAAGCCTGGGACATCATTCGGCAGCGAAGCGATGTGATTTTTTACCTGCTGACCAAGCGACCGCAGCGGGTCAGTCAATGCCTCCCGGAAGACTGGGGGGAGGGATGGGACAACGTCTTTTTCAATGTCACATGTGAAAATCAGGAACGGGCGGATGAGCGAATCCCGCTGCTCCTGAAGCTTCCTTTCAGGCATAAGGGCCTGAACTGCGCTCCGCTCCTGGGGCCGATCCGGATCGGGAGCTATCTGGACAGCGGAGAGATTGAGCAGGTTGCGTGCGGCGGGGAAAACTACGGCGGAACCCGATTCTGCGATTTCTCCTGGGTGAAAGCGCTGCGGGAGGAATGCGTCCGGCGGGACATTACCTTCTGCTTCCTGGAAACCGGAACGGTATTCATCAAAGACGGGAAGAAGTATATCATCCGGAGCAAGCGGGAGCAGACCCGGCAGGCGCTGAGATCCGGGATGAATTACCAGGGGAAAAGGATGGTTTTCGATCTGAAGGACAGCTGGGGCCTTCCGATTCCGGAAGGGGAGCGGTATGTTCCGCATTTTCGGCAATACTGCGAGGAATGCTCCATGAAAATGCTCTGCAACGGGTGCAGCGACTGCGGAAAATGCGCAGGCTCCCGGAAAAAGGCATCCGCTCCGGGAACGGATGCAAACGAGGTGAAGGGCGATGTTCAAGGCATATGCTGAGAGGCTCCTGCGGCAGCTGTCGCTGGATTACAACTGCACCCCGGAGGATCTCAGGGCAAGGGAAAACAGGATTACCTGCCCGGCTCTGAAGGAGGGAAGAAGGAGCTATAGCTCCGGCATGCCGTTCCTGAAGATGGCGACGCTCGGCGGAAATGCGGTCATGATGGCGGATGAGCGCCTGCATGGCTTTCTGCAGGACATGATCCGGGATACGGAGGGGCATCGCCTGTTTGAGATCGGGAACCTGATGAAGCTGAACGCGGAACTGAAGAAATATGGATACCGGATTGATCCGACTCACCACATGTTCCTTCCCTCCCGTAAGGTCGAACCGGCTGGCGGCTTTCAGGTGAAGTGGCTTTTTGATGATGAGATCCGTCCGTTCTACGGGGATCCCCGGTTTCCGAACGCGATTGCCTATCCGGAACCCTGTCCCGTGAGGCCGGATCGGATCGTTGTTGCCGCAGTCGAAGGAGAAAAAATCCTGGGCATGGCAGGCTGCTCTGAGGATGCCCCGCACTGGCAGCAGATCGGAATCGACGTGCTGCCGGAGTACCGTTCCAGGGGAATCGGCTCGTATCTCGTGACCCTGCTGACCAACAGGATCATGGAGATGGGCGATGTGCCTTTCTACGGGACGGCGGCAGCGAACATCCGATCGCAGAATATCGCGTATAACAGCGGCTTCCGGCCGGCATGGGTGGAGACCGAGGCGGAGAGAATCTGATACGGGAGGTGCTCCGCCCGGGGCTCTCAGGAGAAAAAAGGCGGCGGAAGGAATGGTCAGTACTGAAAACGCCTGAATGAATCGGATTCAGGCATATCTGACTCCATACGAGGAATCATCAATGAGCTACATTCATGTCAACCATTTAAGCAAGCAGTTTCAGATCCGCAGGAAGCGGGAAAAGGGATCATTGCTGCGTGAGAAGAAAACGGTTCAGGCGCTGGAGGATGTCTCCTTTGACATTGAACGGGGAGAACTGATCGGATACATCGGCCCCAATGGTGCGGGAAAATCCACCACCGTCAAAATCCTTTCCGGTATTCTGACGCCGGATGGAGGAGAAGCCCTGGTCGGCGGTCAGATTCCCTGGAAGAACCGGAAGGAATATGTCCGGCATATCGGCGTCGTCTTCGGCCAGCGGATGCAGCTCTGGTGGGATGTGCCGATCCTGGACAGCTACAGCCTGCTGAAGGATATCTACAGGATTCCGGAGACGGCATATCAGAAACGACTGAACGAGCTGACGGAAGCGTTGAACCTGGGAGAGCTTCTGCGGACGCCGCTTCGCCAGATGAGTCTGGGACAGCGGATGCGGGCGGAGCTGTGCGGCTCGCTGCTGCATCAGCCGGAAATGCTGTTTTTGGACGAGCCGACCATCGGCCTGGACGCGGTCAGCAAGCTGGCGCTTCGGGACTTTCTGAAATGGGAAAACCGGGAGCACCGGACCACCATTCTTCTGACCACGCACGACATGGAAGATATCGCGGCGCTGTGCTCCCGCGTGATGGTGCTGGGACATGGGCAGAAACTGTATGACGGTTCGCTGCAGGATCTCCTGCATCGTTACGACAGAAGGCGGGATGTGGATATCCGATACGACGGAAACGATCGCATGCCGGTTCTTCCGGAATCCGTGATGATGCGGAAGGAGGGGGAAGGATTCCGAATCACCTATGAGCCGGATCAGATCCCCACGGCGGAGCTGCTGTCGCTGCTGCAGCAGGCGGGGCCGATTCGTGAGCTGACGGTTCAGCCGCAGAACATTGATCATATGATCGCGGAGATGTATCGGGAGATGGGCCTATGAAAGCATATCTTTCGGTCTTCCGGATGCGCCTGCGGATGGAAACACAGTACCGGGGAGCGGTGCTCGGCGGCATTGCGTGCCAGATCTTTTTCGGATTGATTCTGATCGCTGTATATCGCGCACTGTATGCCGGCAAGCCCCAGAGCCTTCCCCTGTCTCACGTAACGACGTATGTATGGCTTCAGCAGGCCTTCTTCCGGATGCTGCTGGCTTCGGATGCGGAACTGATGGACAAGGTGCGCACCGGGGGAATCGCCTATGATCTTTGCAGGCCGGTTTTTCTGTACGGGTTCTATTATGCGCGGATCATGGCCCAGAAACTGCTGGGAAGCCTCCTCCGGGCGCTGCCGATGCTGGTGTTTGCCGCGCTGCTTCCGGAAGGATGGGGGATCTCGCTGCCCGCGTCCGCTTCCGCGCTGATGCTGTTCCTGCTGGCGCTGCTGCTGGGCCTGTGCTGCGTCTGTGCCATGGAAAACATTACCATGGCTTTCACCATGCGGACGCTGGACCCAAGAGGCTTCCAGGCCATGCTGAATCTGCTGATGATGATTCTGAGCGGAAACGTACTTCCGCTGACGCTGTTTCCGGACAGCTGGCAGCGGGTCATTACCCTGTTTCCCTATGCCCAGATGCTGGATGCGCCGATCCGGCTTTATACCGGAGAATATGCGATCCGGCAGGCGCCGGAGGTGCTGCTTCTGCAGTGCGGGTGGACGGTGCTGCTGGTCATGGCCGGTGTAATGTTCTGGAAGCGGAATCAGCGGAGATTGATTGTTCAGGGAGGATGAAGGGATGAATACGCTGCGTCTGTATCTCCGCTCCATGGGGATCCTGCTGAAAAGCCAGCTGCAGTATCCGCTTTCCTTCCTGCTGCAGACGCTGGCCCAGCTGATCATGGAAGGCGGAGAAATGCTGGCGGTGATCCTGCTGGTGGATCGGTTTGACCACCTCAATCAATGGTCGGCGGGCGATCTGTATTTTTTCTTCGGACTCATGTCGGTGACCTTTTACATCACGGAGTGCTTCGGAAGGGGGATCACCGGCAATTTCCCATCCATGGTCCGGACGGGGCAGCTGGATACACTGCTGATCCGGCCCAGGGGGATTCTGACGCAGGCGCTGTGCAGCGCCGTGGATCCGCGGCGGATTACCTGCATTGCGGTCGGAACGTTCAGCCTGATTCTCGGCAGCCGTCTGTCGTGCGTGAACTGGTCAGCCGCCCATCTGCTTCTGCTGGCGGAGAGCATCTTCTGCGGCTTCTGGCTGATCCTCGGCCTTTTTCTGATCGAAGCGATTCTGTGCATCCACAGCGTGAAATCCGTGGAGATCGCCAATGCGCTGACCTATGGCGGAAGGAGCGCCTGCCAGTATCCGGTGGATGCTTTTCCCCGGTCCCTCCGGACGCTGTTCACGGTGGTGGCGCCTTTTGCACTGGTCATGCATGTGCCGGCGTCGCAGATTCTCGGAAAGCCCGTTTTCGGCTGGCCGGCCTGGGCGGCCTGGATCAGTCCCATGGCCGGTTTCCTCCTGTTCGGCGTTATGTATCTGCTGTTTACCCGGGCGATCCGGTTTTACCGGTCAGCCGGAACCTGAACCCCGATGCGTGAAATGGAGGCGGAAACGCGTCAGATGTGTGCGATGAAGGTGTTCGCGCCGGATTACTATTCCGGCTTCCGGTGCATCGCCGGTGCCTGCAGGCATTCCTGCTGTGAAGGCTGGGAGATCGATGTGGATCCGGAAACCCTGAAACGGTATCGAACCATGGAGGGTCCGCTCGGGGCAAAGCTGAGAAGCTGCATCGCGGCTGACCCGGAGCCTCACTTTATGCTTTCCGCCCGGGAGCGGTGTCCGTTCCTGACGGATCAGAATCTGTGTGAAATCATTCTGAAGGCCGGAGAAGATGCGCTGTGCCAGATCTGCGCGGATCATCCGCGATTTCGCAATTACTGGTCCGACCGCATCGAAATCGGCCTGGGAATGGCCTGCGAGGAAGCGGCGAGGCTGATCCTGACGTCTCCTCATCCGATCCGTCTTGTTCCCGTGGCGGAAGCGGCGGAGGAGCAGCCGGAGAGCCCTTCGGAAGAGGAATCCGCTTTGAGAAACTGCCGGGATCGGCTCCTGGCTTGTGTGCCGGAGACCGGCCCTGCTGCCAGACTCCGGGAGTATCTGATCTATCGCCACCTGGCAGACGCCCTGTATGACGGGCGGGTGGAGGAACGCGTGCGCCTGGTGGACCGGGCGTTCGACCGGATCACGGAGGGATGGGATGGACGGTCGGTTCCCGATCTCATTGAAAAGGCGCGCGCCTTTTCCAATGAAGTGGAATATGATGATGAGAAGCTGGAGCAGCTTCTGTCGGAAGGCTGAATTGCGCTGCAACGGGTGCGGTGCCTGGAGGAAAAAAAGAGACGGATCTCAGCGCCGGAGGTGGTATTGTGTTTCAGATCGGACCCGCTTCAGAACAGGATCGGGAAGAACTGATGCGCCTGTATGCGCTTCAGAAGGGAAGCGCATACTGTTTCTGGTCAGAGGACTACCCTGCAGCTGAAAACGTCGATGAAGATCTGGCCAATGATGCGCTGTTTGTGATGAAAAATCAGGCCGGGAAGATCGTCGCCGCGGTTTCTGTTGAGCGGGACGAAACGGTGGATCAGCTTCCGTGCTGGAATTTCCGCGGCGATTCCGCGGGGGAAATCACCCGGCTGGCGGTTCATCCGGATGATCAGAACCGGGGCCTGGCCAGGCGGATCCTTGCATATGTGATGCAGGCCATGAAGGAGCGTGGACACCGGAGCATTCGTCTGCTGGTCAATTCCGGAAATATTCCGGCCATTCATGTCTATCGCTTCTTCCATTTTGAACAGGCCGGAGAATGCAGCATGTATGATCAGCATTTTCTCTGCATGGAAAAGGATCTGAGCAACGTGACCGCCCATCCCTTTCCGCCGCTGTTTGACGAGCACAGCCGCGTGCTGATCCTGGGGTCTTTTCCTTCCGTCAAATCCCGGGAAAGCATGTTTTTTTACGGGCATCCCCAGAATCGTTTCTGGCGGGTGGTTGCTGCCGTCTTTGGGGAGCCTGTTCCGGCGTCGGTCTCGGAGAAGAAACGGCTGATTCTCGGCAATCATCTGGCGCTCTGGGACTCCATTGCCTTCTGCGAGGTGACCGGATCCTCTGACGCAAGCATCCGCAGCGTAATCCCGAACGACCTGCATATGATTCTGGATCGTGCGCCCATTGAACGGATTTACTGTAACGGACGAAAGTCCTGCGAGATTTACTCGCGCCTGATCGAGCCGGTGACAGGCAGAAAGGCGGAATGCCTGCCTTCCACCAGCCCCGCCAACGCGCAATGGAGCCCGGCGCGGCTGACGGAGGCCTGGTCGCGGTTGAAAAAGCCGGGGTGACAAGAGTGCTCCGCCGGGGAAGGAAGAAGCCCGAAAAAGAAAGCCGATGGGCCGGACGCGTAACAGCTCAGGACGGATCGGCGGCTTGACAGAAGTATGCCTTTTTTGAGCCCGAACCGGTTCACGGGTATATGTTCTCCTTAACAGAAATACTGATTGTTAAGGAGTTTTTTATGTTGATCATTCAAAATCAAATCAGAAAACCGTATGCTTCGTCTGCCCTGGGAAATCTATCCCTGACCGGCGCCTGGGTGGCGATTCTGGCGGCTCGGGGGTTCACGCTGCCGGAGATTGGTCTGGCGGAAACGGCTTACCATGCGGCAAGTCTCCTGACAGGAATCCTGTCCGGCGCGATGGCGGATGATGCCCTGCAGGTCAGAACCAATACACGGCTTCAGAACATGTTCCCCTCCGAAAACCGCGCTACATTGATTTCAATGGAGAGCTTTCCCTTCTCGATCATCATGATCGTTCTTTCGCCCCTGGCCGGCTTCTTTTTCTCTGCCTGGTAAAAGCGGAATGAACCCGGGAGAAAAGGCGCGGAAGGGACAGCGACTGTCAGAGAAAAAACGGTTTCGATGGCACTTTGGACGTCTATCGGCCGTATATAAGATGAAGATCTTCAGAGGGAGGCGGCGTATGAACAAGGCAGAGTTTTCCCGGCTGTATATGGAACTGCTTCCCGGGCTGTACCGTCTCGCCCTCAGCATTCTATGCAACGAGGCGGACGCGGAGGATGCTGTACAGCAGTCCGCTGTCAATGCCTGGCAGGTCCGCTCCCGGATCCGTTCCGGCTCCGAGCGCGCGTATCTGACCCGTATCCTGATCAATGTGTGCCGGGATACACAGCGTCAGCGGATGAAAACCTTTCCCGTCCGCGATGTGCCCGATGTTGTGGCGCCCGATGAGGATTCATCCCTCAGGCCTGCGCTGGACAGCCTGCCGGAAAAGCTGCGCACCCCGCTGCTGCTTAAGTATATGGAGGGTTGGAGCGAGCGGGAGATTTCAGCTGCCCTCCGAATTACTCTGTATGCTGTCAAGTCGCGTCTCCGGCGGGGCAGGGAAGCGCTGGCCCGTCAACTGAAGGAGGAGGAAAACCAATGAATTGTTTGAACAGAGAAGCTCTGCTGCGCGCTTACAGCTCCGTGCCATCCGGTCTCCGGGAGCGCACCGGTCAGACCCTGGCTGCGCTGGACGATGCGGTTTCGGCCCCCGTTTCCCGCAGGAAAAAGTGGCCCGCAGCTCTGACCGTTGCGCTGAGCCTTCTGGCGCTTAGCACTGCGCTGGCTTTCTCTCTGCATTTCGAGCTGACCCGGCGGCTGGGGCTTCCGGAGACGGTTGATGCGATGGTGCAGACACCGGAGGCCGCAGCCGCTTCCGCGGTCACCAACATGGCCACCTTTACGGTTGACACGTATCTTTTTGATGGCCTCAGCGTGATGGCGGATGTTCGCGTGGAGCCTTCCCGGAGCGGCATCTGGATCCTCCCGTATATCAGGGAGGAGGAGCTGGACCTGCCCGTCACCAACCTGGGCATCAATGAAAATCAGCTGTCCATCCGTGAATATGCCGAATCTCTCGGCATCCGGCAGATCCGCCAGGTTCAGATCACCGGCACCACGCCCGATGACGTCCTTTTCAACCCGATCATCCAAGCCCGGCCCTTTCTGGGCAGCGACGGGCTGATTCATTATCTGCTTATAACCTCTCTGCTTGACGAAGCCAGGCAGGAGCTGGACCTTTCGCTCCACTTTGATGTAAGCTTCAGCGCGCAGCCACGGGAGGGTACGATCCTGCTGCACCTGGCCGCGGACGCTTCGCAGAAAACATTGCGTTATCCCATCGCCCTGAAAGCCCTCGGTGTTACCATTGAGCAGATCGAGATCATCCGCACCCCGGCTGTTACCTGCTGCAGGATGACTTACACGTATCCATATGCCCCAGGGACCGGGCGTCCGGGTTCCGTCAGGCCGGTGCTTCTTGATGCGGATGGCCAGCCACTCCTGATGCCCCTCTGGGAGAGCGGATATTACGACCGCGAAAGCGGGAAGGGCGTTTTCCAGGGCGTTCTGCCGCCTGCTGCGCAGGTGAACGGAGAGGTGTCCTTTCGTCTGTACGTCGGCGGGCAGCGTTCCGATCCGATCACCGTATCGCTCCCGTCTGCGGACCGCTGAGCGCGTAAGATTTCTCCTGAAAAGCTGCTTCATTGCCGCACTGTCTGGGCGTCCGCTGTGCCTTCAGGATGAATGGGGCGTGGGGCCTGCCGGCAGGAAAAACCCGCTCCGGCGACGTATTTATTGAATGGAGAATTGTTCGGCCGGAGGGCGGCCGCATGAAACGGGAGGAAAAACTGCCATGATGTATAACGATGCCTGCGGGGAGCGCATTTCACGCCTGGGCTTTGGCTGCATGCGTCTGCCGCTGACGCCGGAAAAAGCCATTGATGAGCCTGCGCTGCAGCGCATGGTGGACGATGCCATGGCGCATGGCGTCAATTATTTTGACACGGCCTGGCCGTATCACGGCGGGCAGAGCGAGCTGGCCATCGGAAAGGCGCTGGCCCGGTATCCCCGGGCATCGTGGTTCCTGGCGGATAAATATCCCGGTCACCAGATTGCTTCCAGCTATAACCCGGCGGAGATCTTCGAGCAGCAGCTGAAAAAATGCGGCGTCGAATATTTCGATTTTTACCTGCTGCACAACGTTTACGAAAACTCCATCGGCGTCTATACCGATCCGAAATGGAATATTCTGAATTACTTCAGGGAGCAGAAGCGCCTCGGCAGGATCCGGCATCTGGGCTTTTCCTCCCATGCGCGTCCGGATACGCTGGAAAGATTTCTGGACTGGGCCGGCGACAGCATGGAGTTCTGCCAGATCCAGCTGAATTATCTGGACTGGACGCTGCAGGACGCGAAGGCCAAATACGACCTGCTGACCGCGCGGGGGATCCCCGTATGGGTCATGGAGCCGCTGCGCGGCGGAAAGCTCGCCGCCCTGGCGGAGCAGGATGCGCAGCGGCTGCGGGCGGTCCGCCCGGACGAACCCCCGGCCGCCTGGGGCTTCCGCTGGCTGCAGAATCTGCCGAACGTGAAGGTGGTGCTGTCCGGGATGTCCGATGAGACCCAGATGGCGGACAATATCCGTACCTTTACCTCCGGCACGCCGCAGACTGCGGAGGAAGCGGCGCTGCTGGCGGACATTGCCGAAGGATTGAAGAATGCGCTGCCGTGCACCCGCTGCCGCTATTGCTGCGACGGCTGCCCGATGCAGCTGGATATCCCGATGCTGATCCATGCATACAACGACCTGAAGTTTGGCAGCAGCATGACCGTGCCGATGCAGATGGACGCGCTGCCGGAGGAAAAGCGGCCCTCGGCCTGCATCGGCTGCGGGGCCTGCGCCGCGGTCTGTCCGCAGAAGATCGATATCCCGGCGGCCCTGAAGGAAATGGCCGACAGGATCGCCTCCATGCCCAGCTGGGCGGAGATGTGCCGGGAGCGGGAGGAAGCCGCTAGAAAGCAGAAGGAGCAGGAGCATAAGGAATGAAGAGCATCCGAAGCGTATATAAAATCGGTCACGGTCCATCCAGTTCCCACACCGTCGGTCCTTTCCGGGCCGCATGCGAATTCGGCCGCAGGTATCCTGCGGCCGATTGCTTCCGCGTGACGCTGTACGGATCGCTGGCCTTCACCGGTGAGGGCCACGGCACGGGGAAGTCCATCCGGCAGGGGCTGCCCGGCGCGGAGATCCGATTCGACCGGGAGACGCCGGAGGCGGAGCTGCCTCATCCCAACACGATGCGCTTTGAAGCCCTCCGGGCGGGGAAGATCATCGGGCAGAGCCGGGTTTTCAGCATCGGAGGCGGTTCCATCCGCTTCGAGGGCGAAGAATCCGACGAGGAGAAGGAAGTATATCCGCAGAAGGGCTTCACGGAGATTCTGCGCCAGTGCCGGGAAAGGGACATCTCCCTCGTACAGTTTATCCGCGAGCGGGAGGCGCCCTCCCTCCGGGAAGATCTGGAGGAGGTCTGGCGGGCGATGCAGGACGCCGTTCAAAGAGGGCTGCGGACGGACGGGATCCTGCCCGGCGGCCTGGGGGTCGCGCGAAAGGCACGGATTTTGTATGAAAAGCGATGCTACAACGAAAGCGCGGACGTGACGATGAACCGCTTGATCGCGGCATATGCGTATGCGGTCAGCGAGGAAAACGCCAGCGAGGGGCTGGTCGTGACCGCACCGACCTGCGGCAGCTGCGGCGTGCTGCCCTCCGTGATGTACTATATGCAGCATGACCGTGGCTTCCCGGAGGAAGAGATCCTTGACGCGCTGGCCGTTGCCGCCCTAATCGGCAACATCATCCGGACGAACGCCAGCATCTCCGGTGCGGAGTGCGGATGCCAGGCGGAAATCGGCAGCGCGTGCGCCATGACAGCCGGGGCGCTGGCCGCGCTGCACGGGCTGAACATCGACCAGATTGAATACGCCGCGGAGATCGCGATGGAGCACAACCTCGGCCTGACCTGCGATCCGGTCGGCGGGCTGGTGCAGATTCCGTGCATCGAGCGGAACGCGGTCGCCGCCATGCGCGCGATCAGCTCCGTCAATCTGTCCCGCTTTCTGTATTCGACGCGGAAGATCTCCTTCGACGATGTGGTTGAAACCATGTACCGCACCGGAAAGGACATGAACGAAAAATACCGCGAAACCTCCCACGGGGGCCTGGCGCAGATCTATGCCGGAAGGCCGGAAGCCTGAGCGGGCGCGAATGGCGCGCAGGCGGATGGATCCCACGCTGCAGGAAGGAGAGAAGCCCGGGGCAGCACCGCGGGCAAAAATCAGAGGCTGACCGGGAGGAAGAGCGGGCGCTCCTTCAGATGCTCATTGGGGCGGTGGAGCGCGAGGAGGGTCTGGCCCTCGCGGGTTTTAAAGAGCATGCCGTGGCCGCCGTTTTCCAGGAAGAGCGGCGGGAGCTGGATGAAGGGGCCGGAGATGTCCCAGCTCTCCGACAGGGCGAGGCCCTGGGTATAACCGGAGGCGGAAAAGGAGGACCAGAGCAGAAGCAGGCGGCCGCCGTCATCCCGCCAGAGGAAGGGCCCGTCCGTGACATAGCCGGTGATGCCGGAGGAATGATGCACGGGCTGCACCCAGGGGGCTTCGGAAGCCCGGAAGAGCAGGTGCGGCGCGCCGGCTGGCGCGCTGAGATCCGCCGACAGCGGCATGGCCAGGATTTCTCCGTCCCCGGCCTGCACCCATTCATGGCAGAAGACGATCCATGGATTGCCGAGGCGGTCCGCGAAAAAGGTTCCGTCCAGGCATTCCCATTCGGCCGGGGTCACCGGCCCGTCCGACAGCGGAACGAAGGGCCCCATGGGCGAGGCGGCGCGCAGGATCGCCGTTCCCCGGCGGCGGGTTTCGCTTTTGAAGGACGCAAACATGTAAAACGCGCCGCGCCAGGGATGCACCTCCGGCGCCCAGTAATTCCGGTCCGCCCAGAAGGAACCGTCATTCTCAAAGCAGGGGGAAGGGGCGGACCAGTTCTCCAGATCGGAAGAGGTATAGACATCGAACCCGGTGGCCGGGCCCCAGCAGGTCGGGCCCCGGGTGCCATAGAGATAATAGGTATCGTCATGGAGGAGAACGAAGGGATCCCGGAGATTGATTTCGGATGTTTTCATGGCGGGAAGGCTCCTTTCTGAAAAAAAGCACGGAGAGTGCATCAGGATCCGGCCTCGGCCGAATGGGCGCGCCGGTACTGCAGCGGGGTTTCGCCGGTGATCTGCTTGAAGCGGCGGATGAAGCTGCCCGCATCGTAATAGCCGACGAGGGCGCTGATTTCCCGGATCGAAAGGGCGGTGCCCTCCAGCAGGGAGCGCGCCTTTTCGCAGCGGAGGAGCGAAAGATAATCCGAGGGCGTCATGCCCATCCGCTCCCGGAAGGAGAGGGAGAGGCGGGCGGTCGAAAGATCGATCGATTCCGCGATGGCAGTCATGGAGATCTCCGGATCGGTAAAGTGGTCATCTATATAGCGGATGGCCTGGTCGATCTCATCGCCTTCGGAGACGGAAGCGGGCGCGGAGGCATCCGGATGCGCCTCCATCAGCCGGTCGCACAGGCGCCGCAGCATCTCATCCAGATCATCGAGGGACTGGCAGGAGGAGAGCGAGAAAATATCATAAAAATCCCGGGCGTCATGATTCGAGGTCAGCCGGGTCACCTGATCCCGCGTCAGGGTATCAATCACCTGATTATAAATCATCCGGAAGGCGAAGGGCGACATGCGGGTGTTTTTCAGAAAGCGCATGAGCTCGGAAATCCGGTCGTCCAGCATCTCCCGGCTGTTCAGGGCCAGCGCCTGGGAGATGGCATTGGTGATCTTCCGGGCGCGGGGAAGAATGTTCTCCAGGTTGGAGGATAGATCCGAATAGGCCAGGACCTGGCGGTCCCCCATGACGAAGCGGTTGTCATAGGCGGAGGCTGCCTCGAGGAAGGCGGCTGCGGCTTCCTCCCGGCGGGAATGAACGGCGGAGACGGCCGTCACGCATCCGCCTCCGTCGAGGCTCCCCTTCTGACGGATCATTTCCGCCAGCGCGGAAAAGGCGGCGGGATCATCCGAGAAGGCCAGATATAGCGTTGCCTTCATGGCCACCAGCTCGACGCCGGCGGCGGCCATGCCGGAGAGGGTGGAAAAGGGCGCCTGCTTCAGATCAAAGGGGCCCTCCCTGTCGGCGGAAAGGGAACAGAGGATCGCCGCGAAATATTTTTTCCGGATATCCAGCCCCACATTCTCCGCGGCGGAGACAGCTTCCTCATCCGTGTCAAACCAGCCCCGGACAAACCGGAAGACAAAATCCCGCCGCTGCATGGGGACGGCCATGTCCAGGCGGCTGGTGAGCTCCACATTGGTGCGGGTGAGCCGGCGGATGCCGCTGGAGATCCGGGAAAGCTCATCCTTCCGCTCCTCCTCTTCGGAGGAAAGAAGGCCGGAGAGGGCTTCAATCGGCCGGGCATGGCGCCGGGCCACCCAGAGAATCAGCAGGACGGACAGGATCAGCAGAAGCAGCAGCATCAGCAGCAGATGCCGCAGGCTGCCCTGGACGGCGGCATTGACATCCGCCATCCGCAGGACGGTCGCATAGCGCATATCCCAGCTGCGGCGCGGGAGGGCCACGGCGAGGAAGGATTCTCCGTTCCAGGAAAAGATCCGGGAGTAATCGCCGCCCTCCGGCAGGAGAATGTCCCGCGCGGGGACCGGCAGATCCTCCGAGGCGGCGAGGACCCGGTCGCCGGACCAGATGTAGGTATTCAGATCCGTATCAATGGCATCGGCAAACATGGAACGGTAGGTCTGCTCCTTGGCCAGGAACAGGACGGTGCCCTTGCTGCTGACCGGATTCGCGCCCAGCGGCAGAATGAAGGTGACCATCCGGGGATCCGACCCGTCCACGAGGGAGGAAACAATCCGCTGGGCGGGAAAGACGACGAGGCGCTCCGCCGAGCGGAGGGCCTGCGCCATTTCCTCCGGCGGCGTGGACTCAAACCGGGTCATGCCGCTGAACCGGGAAAGCGGCATCGAGGCGGAGGAGGAATACAGGCGGTCATCCTCCGGAAAGAACAGATACATCTGGTCACAGAAGGAATTGGCGGCGGTATAGGGAACGAGCTGCAGCTGCAGATCGTAAGCCTTCCACGGCTCTTCTGCAAAGCGGAAGGGCTCAATATGCGGCGACAGGCCGATGGCTTCCGCCGTGGAGAGCATGGCGGAGATACTGCCCTCATGCTGAATGGCGATCCGGGTCAGGCGGTTGATCTGACCGGTGATGATATCCTGCTGCACCTGACGCTGGGAGGACTGCACGAGATAAAGGGTGAGCCCGGCAAAGAGCAGGAGCAGCACGAGCATATAGGACAGGGCGTAACGGATAAAGATCGATCGGCGCAAGGGGGATTCCTCCTTTTCTCAGGGACGGGAGGCGGTCCAGCGGTCATAAATATCCTGATAAATCCCGCAGTATTCCGCGCTGCCGGCGGCGGCGAAGGCCTGGCGCAGCGCCTCCAGCTTCTCCGGGGAGGGACCGGAGGTGACCATGTCCACAATGGCCGCGTCGGTCAGGGACTTGAGGGAGGTCTTGAGCCGGGAGAGGCGGGCGTCCTCGTCGGAGGTGCGGGGGGCGACGGTCGTGAGCACCTTGGCGGAAACCTTCTCCAGCACGCCGGCCTCCTCATAGAGGCTGCAGTAGGCAGCCTTCTCCTGTCGATGGGCGGCGGGCACATAGACGGAGGCATAGTATTCCGGCGGGGCGAAGAACTGGCCGCAGATGACGGGCACCTGACGGTACAGCGCGTTATCCGGCGGCACGGAGGCCACCATGTACCGGCCGTCCTCCCGGCGGGTCAGGGTGTCGCCGAGGGCACCGTTCTGAGAGACGAGCATGTTCTCCGTTTCGAACTGCGCGTCCAGCCAGCGCAGGGAGGCCTCGACATTCCGGTTGTCCGCCGTGAGCGCGGCGCCGAACTCGATCAGGTCGATCAGGCGGGGCAGGCAGGCCTTCCGGCCGCCGGCGCCGACGGGCTTCATCACCCGGTACATCGAGATCACGGAGGGCGAGAGCGCCGTGTTCTGCAGTCGCCAGTAGCTGAAGAGACCGACGTTTCCCTCGTTCACCTTCTCCGCCCAGATATTGCTGCCCTGGGAAATGAAATCGATATCCAGAATGCCCTCCTGTGCCATGTCATGCAGCCAGGCCAGCGCCTCCGCAAAGCCGGGCTGCTCCGGCGCGAAGCGCACCCGCCCGGCGTCATCCACGAAGACGTAATCCTCATTCAGGGGAAGCGAAAAGAAGGAAAACAGGTTATAGATCCCGGTGATGTTATCATCAAAGGTGAACTCCAGCGGGATTTCATCCGCAAGGCCGTTGCCGTTCGGATCATCCCGCCGGAAGCGCCGGAGAACCTCCGTCAGCTCCTCCAGCGTTCCGGGCACCGGCAGGGACAGCGCGTCCAGCCAGTCCTGATTGATGAA
>OCTW011617188.1_pt1 | contig 23273 bp, 17 predicted proteins | sample 1539671 | NCBI WGS metagenome assembly OCTW01 (sample SAMN02144230, study PRJEB22623) | gut metagenome | biome: sheep rumen | host: Ovis aries | place: New Zealand | reverse complement strand
AAAAACTAAATTTCCTTACCCCAAATGAGGTCTTTTTCAAACATTTTGCCTAACTTTGCTACAAACTTGCACTTGCTGGTTGACTCTATAAAAGGAGTTTTGTGACTACATAAAAGCAGTTTTCTCTCAAAAAGTTTGGTCATTCCAAGAAAAAAACGTACCTTTGCGGCAACAGTTCCCGCCACGCCTCCTAACAATGCGTACCACGGCGGGACTTCGTCATTTATAAAGGTATCTGTGGGAGAATATTCGTGTTATTCGAGTTATTCGTGTTCTAAAATTATTAATCTGTGTAATTAGTGTAATCCGTTTTAATCCGTTGTTAAAAATATATTCGTTCTATTCGTGTTCGTAAATAAAAATCTGTGTTCATCTGTGTTATCTGTGGGAAATTGTCCGTGTTATCCGTGTTTTCATTCAAACGATAACGCCTGATATTGTTAATAAAAAATAAAAAAAACAAATTATTTCTTACTCTCAACATTTTTTTTGTAACTTCGCATATATAGAAATAATAGTACAAGACTATGGCTACAATTTCATTAGAATATGATGGCAAAAATACCATAGCACAGAAGGCGATGGATTTCATCTTATCCTTGGGGGGCTTTCATAGAGTGGACACATTAAACTCTGCTGAAAAGAAAACCTTAAAGGCAATACAAGAAATTGAGAACGGAAAGGGAACCGTTTGCAATACATACGAAGAATATCTTGAGGCAATAAAATAATGAGAACAATTATTCTTTCCGCTCAATTCAAGATTCTTCAAAACCATTAATTAGCAAAACTAACAAAAATAATAAATATTATGAGAAAAACTATTACTCTATTATTATTAGCCCTCTTGACTTCTGTCGGAGCATGGGCGGAGGAAACAAGAGACTCTGTGTACTTCAATGACTTTGAAACGGCTTCAGATTGGACTGCAAAGGGAAAAACCGATGGATGGACTTGTAATCCGGGAACCACAACTGCAAATACTTTCGCTTCAAAAGTTATTGGCGTAGGTGCCGGCAGTGGCGATATGGGCTTGGTGTCACCATCGTTTACGATAGACGCAGATGTAAAAATCATTGATGTTGAACTCAAGTTCAAGATGGACGCTTGTACTAGTGGAAAATCTAGTGGTATAGAATTCGTTACGAGTGATGTAAACGTAAACAATGGATATGTAAGTTCTGGAACTCCTTTCTTCGCTATTGGCGCAAGTGCTAATGGTAATGGTTACTGGGGCACTCTTACTGTAGGAGGAACAAGCTACCTTACTGGACTCAACGGAACAGGAACATTCGAGAATAACAGCTTAAATCGTAACACTACAGGCATCGTAACTCTTAATGTTCGTTTCAATTTTACAAACAAAACTGCTACGTACTCACTTACCAAAGGTACTACCAAGGTTGCAGAAGACGTTGTTGCGGCATTTGCAAATACTAACGCAACAACTCTTGACAGAATATTCCTCCATGCAGGAAAACAGTATGGCGGTGTAACAATAGATGACGTAAAGGTTTATTCTGTAACAACAGACGAAGTGGTTACGACATATACTGCAACGTTCACAGAAACAAACGAATTAAATCCAACGATAACGATATATTCAGACGAAGACCGCACACAGCCTGCTGTTAACGGAACTCTGGAAGACAACACAACCTACTACTACAGAGCAGTTCTTGCGGGATATAGCAATTTTGAAGGTCGCTTTACAGTTGCATCAGAGGATCCTGCTGTAAGTTTCGAGATGACCGCTTTGGAACGTTACACCTTTACAGTGAATGCAGTCTGTGGCGACGATGTGCTTAAGACTTTTTACACTGACAACGATTCATACGAAGGCAAGAAGTGTTCTGTTGCTATGCCAAAATACCTGACAGATGATAACAACAAAGTAACATATGCAAAGTCAGACGATACGTATTATACAGATTTTACATCTTCTGCTAACAATGCTACGCAGACAGTAAGTTATGTTGCTTACGAAGGCACTGCTTATTTCTATGAGGGTGAGTCATACAGCGCATTGGGAACAAAGATAACGTCTGGCAACTGCTCAAACAACAGTGCTGGTCGTGGTCTTAACAATACAACTTTGGATTTGTGCACCGTTGCAGAGGCAGGAAAATATACTGTTTCTTACGCCATCTGTAGCAACAATGTGAATGCAGCACGCACATGCTCTTTCTATCGTAATTCTTCAGAATATACACTTGATACACAGAGTTGTCAGTGGTCAGTAAACTACATTAAGACAACGGGCTCAAAATCTTTTGAGGCTGGTTTCGCCGCTGGCGACGTACTACAAATGTATGCTTCTGATGGAAATGTCATACTTGACTATGTATTGTTAGAGCGCACAGGTGACCTTAAAGAGACAGTCACAGTTGCAACAGAGGGTACATCTACTTATGTAACTACATATCCTTTGGACTTCTCTACCGTTGAAGGTCTGACAGTGCTTATTGCTACTGACGAGACACAGGGCTATGTGGAACTGTCAAAGGTGACTCAGGTGCCTGCTGGTGCTCCTATCATCGTGAAGGGTGAGGCTGGTGACTACAGCGTGCCTGTATGCGACGCTACTACATACTCAGATGATTTGACAAACAAGCTCAGCGGTTCTGCTACAGCGTCTTACACTGTAACGGCTGACGACAATATCTATGCTATCAAGAAAGATAAGTCTGAGTTCAGACCAGTAGCAGCAACCGTAGAGATACCAGCCAAGAAGGCTTACTTCAGATCTGAATACCCAATCAATACTGGTGCTAATGCTAAGCCATACATCATCAGAGGCGAGGAAGAGGATCCTACAGCAGTAACAACAGTAGAGGTCGTTGAGGCAGCTAAGGCTAAGAAGTTCTTCAATGCAGCTGGTCAGCAGGTTGACGAGAACTACAAGGGCTTCGTGATTACTTCTGCGGGTAAGAAGATTATCAATAAGTAATAATTAGTATTCATGAATAAATACAGATTTATGACTATGAAAAAGAAAGAATATAACACACCTAACATCCAGGTGATAACGATATCACTGCCACACCTCATGGCTGGCAGCGTACAGGAAGGTCAAAACTCGCTTAACAGTGGTGCTAGTGACGTGATCACCGATGAAAACCAAATCGGTGCCAAGCAAGGCGGTTGGAATGCTTGGGACGAGGACTAAGCTCCCTCCCATACAGATACGAAGAAAGGGTTGCCCCGTTATACACGGAGCAACCCTTTCTCTTTTCACAGGAATATTATTCTCCCATAGCTCCCACAGATATACACAGGAATATTCTCCCACAGATACCACAGATTTACACAGATTTTTATTTACGAACACGAATATTCTCCCACAGATAACACAGATTTACACAGATTTTTATTTACGAACACGAATAACTCGAATGACACGAATAATTATTTAACAGAAATGGTCAGAAATTATTCAGAAATTTTTCATTAATGATTTATTACAAGATTATAATTCATGATTAATTCTTTGCAAGACCTCCACGAAGTGCCTGAGCACCTACGGAGCGCAAGAAAGCGTCACAAGTGCCGAGCGCATGGTCAATTTATGATAATTCGTGTTCAAAATAATTATTCGTTTTTCTAACATGTAATTACCATTAATGACCACGAATTTTTCATTAATAATTTATTCCAATATTATAATTCATGATTAATTCATGGTCAATTTCTGGTAATTCCTGTAAAAAAAATCCGTGTCATCCGTGTCATCCGTTTTAATCCGTTGTTAGAAAGAATCTGTGTTCATCTGTGTTATCTGTGGGAGAATATTCGTTCTATTCGAGTTATTCGTGTTCGTAAATAAAAATCTGTGTATATCTGTGTTATCTGTGGGAGAATATTAGTGTTCAAAAATATAATCTGTGTAAATCTGTGCAATCTGTGGGAAACATCATTCCTGTGCGAGAAACATCATCTCTGTGGGAGGGAGGGAGACTCACTTGATGGTGAGTGAGTATGCCGGTGCAGTGCCACGGAACTCGTCAGCGTATGCGCAGACAGCGGTAGCGCTGCCAGAGTGGTAAGTACCCTCACGCTCAATGTAATACTCCGTCTCAATGACGTGCGTACCCTTAGACAACATATTATAGTGGTAAGCAGAATACTTGTCCTTCATCTCCTGGTAACAGCCGTAGCGGTAGCCAGAGAGCTGGTTGACCGGTTCGAGACAAGCGGCACGGTTGTCCGTGACCGTCACGAAATCATAGTCGCGGTCTGCCTCTATGGTAAGGCGCACCTTCACCTTGTCGCCCACCTTAGCCTTCGCTCCGCAGATTACCTCGCGCTTGATGGTGATGCCTGTAGAAGCCTGCTCCACGTCGCTGCTCTTCTGGCGGCTGGTGACGTATGCAGACACCCACGACTCGCCTTCGGTCTGCTTGCCTACGAGGAGGTCGCCCCTGCCGCTGTTTGAAGGCAGTACGGCCTCGCCCTGTACCATGCCCGAGTACTCGTTGAGCACCTTGGTGGTGAGAGGCATGTCGTTATACTTCAGTGAGGCATGAGAGCCCTTGGCAAGACGTGTGGCATCGCCGTTGAAGAAAGCATGTACGGCATTCACGGTGTTATAAGGATTGCCCCAGTCCTGTGTGCGCTTGCTGCTCAGGAGCCAGCGCTGCATCTCGGTGACGGTCTGGCGGTCCTGTGGTGTCACGGCATTAAGCGCCTCTATGCACATCGTCTGTGTAGGTATGCGGTAGTTGCACCAAGAGTAGGCAGCGCGGTAAGAGTCGAAGTAGCGTCCCACGTCGCTGCGATATACGGTATGCTCCTTTATGCTCTCAACGAAGGTGCGTGCTTCCTTCCTGCGTCCGTTCTTGTTGAGCACCACGGCAGCCACCGCCTTCGTAGCCATGTCAGAGTTTTTCGTCTCCTTCTCCACCAGCTTGAGCAGGTAGTCGGCATCGGAGCCACCGTCACTATCGCTTATGGCGAGAGTGTACAGCCAGTCCAGCTGGGTGCTGTTGAGCCACGGCTTGAAACCCTCCTTCTTGTTCTTCTTCATACGCTCCACGTCGGCAGCCATCTCCTTAGCCATATAGCGCATGGCAGCGGCATACATGGCATTGACGGAAGGCTTCCATGCGCTTGCAGCCTTAGAGTCAGCTGCCAGCATGTTGAGGCGCGCCAAGGTCTTTGCCACCGCCATCGTCATATAGCGGCTGCCCGGCATTCCCGGCCACCAAGAGAACGAGCCGTCGCCCAGCTGCAGGTTCTTCAGCTGTGCTATGACGTTAGCCGTACCATTATATAATAAGGTGTCCTTGATGGCAGCCGTCACGGCATTGGCATAGAGGGCTGCTGACAGGCAGATGGCATTGCCGCAGTCGGGTGTCTGTATGTCGTGCAGCGTCTCCACCATCATCCATGCCGGACTGTCGGTATAGCTGACCTTCAGGTGAGCCTTGCCTATGGCCTTTGCCGCAGGCAGGAGCTCGTCGATGGCTATCAATGAGTCGCCTGGGTGGAACAGCGTCCATGTGCGTGTGGTAACCACCTCCTCGGTGTTAGGAAGGATAGGCAGCAGATGCTGCTCGCCGTCCTTATGTCCCTGTGCCTCCGCCATGATGCGGCATATCACGTCGCCCTCTGTGAGCGTTGACGTATTGACGGCGAAGGTGACGGCGCCCGTCTCGCCAGCCTTGATATCCAGTTTCCTTGTCTCGGTCTTCACTACCTTCTCCGTAGCAGCGTCGAGCAGCGTCATCGTCACTGTGGCGTTCAGGGACTTGGCGGAGAGGTTAGCCACCGTAGCGCTGATGTTTGCCTTGTCATCCTGACGCAGGAAGCGCGGCATACGCGGCTGCACCATCAGCTGCTTCTGCGCCACCGCCTCGTCGGTAAGCAAGCCCATGCGCATCTCCTTGTCGTGGGCAAGTCCCATGAAGCGCCATGTGGTGACGCTCTCAGGCAGGGTGAACTTCATAGCCACGTTGCCCTTGGCATCTGTCACAAGCTGAGGCATGAAGAAAGCCGTCTCGTCGAAGTTGGTGCGCAAGCCGCTGTCAGAGGCATTGTCGGCAGCGGTTTCTTTTGCTGCAGGCATAGCAGCCTTTGCATTGACGACAGCTACCTCATCAAGAGTGGCTCTTTCTTCCATGGGCTCAGCGGCAATAACCTCTTTGGCACGGAGAACCTCACCGCCAGAGTCATTACCACGTACATCAAAGGAGCCAACGGCAAGCGAAGCACTTCTCATGGCTCCTTTCTCATATAATACATGACGTCCCAGATAATGTATCTTTTCATAGTTGAAGTCGGTATATTCAAATGGCTTTCCTTCGTGCCACTTCATAGGTGCACTGGATACCATCATCATATTACTGATATAAGATGTGGTCCACGATGCAGACGGAAGGAATACTCTGCGTCTGTCTGTGGTGCTCCAGTCATGCTTGATGATGGCGTCGAGCGATTTGTCATATAGCACAGCCATGAGCTGTGACTTGGCTGGTGTGCCGTCAGGGTTCTTTATGTTGAGTGTCCACTGCTCCTTCTGTCCCGGTGTGAGGCGGTCGCGGAAGGTGGTCCACTGCATCTTCAGCTTCTTTGAAGGCAGCGGACGCTTGATGCTGCCAGTGTGTGTATATAGCTCTCCGTTCTTCACCCATGCTATGGTGTAGGTGATGCCGTCGCCATATTCTTCCTTGTATTTGAAGGCGCGCGTCATCACGCTGTTGTCCATGCGCAGCGAACCGCTCTCAAGTACCCGGTATCCGCTGAACAGAGAATAGACGGCATACACGTCGTTGTCGCTTGTAGCCACCTGAATCCATGCGGTGCCGTCGTTATCGCTGAACTGGTCAGCCGACTGATACCACCAGTCGTGTGTGTAGGTCATAGGCTTGGTGTCAGCCTTGCGGAACACTACGAAGTCATGCTTCACGGTGTCGTTACCACATACAGCCATCAGCGAGTGCTTGCCCGACGGGATGTCGGCAGGCAGGGCATAGGCCTTGTTAGCCTTTGCCTGGGGTAGGGCAGAGCCGTCGAGCGTGACGCTGACGGTGCCGTCGGTCTCCTTGCCGATGCTGTTAAGCCTTGTGAAGACGATGTTGACGGTAGTGTCTGCCAGTATCTCCTTCTTCATCTCAAGTCCGAAGAATACCTCCTTGTTGCTTACAGGCAGGGAGAGAGACGTGGTGTGTGACTCGCCGGCGTTGTCGGTAACGTCAGCCACAGTCTCGATGGAGTAGTAGAAACAGTGTCTGTGGTCGTTGATAGCATCTTGCGGCAGTACCATAGGCATACGCACTGAGAAAGAGCCGTCGGCATTGGTGAAGACGGTGTCGTTGGCTATCTCCTCTGTGCTTCTGGAGAAATCATAATCGTAATAGTTTATCCAGCGCAGCCACCACCACGGTGTCTTGCGGTTAACCTTATAAGCCACCTTGGCATTTGCCACAGGCACACCGCTGTATGTCTTTGCCATGCCCTTGACGGTAATGGTGTCGCCGGCCTTGTAGGCAAAGTCAGGCTTCTCAAGTGTCACCTCGTATGTAGGACGCTTATATTCCTCCACGCGGAAACTTATGTTTGCATTATTCGTAAGTATGGAGAAGTTGCCGTTGCGCTCACCTTCGGGAATGATAAAGTCAGCCGATGCCATACCATATTCATCGGTTGTCACCTCTTTCTGGTCTATCACCTTGTAGTTCGCATTGCGCAGTTTTAGCGGCATGGTCTTGCCTGCTAAGACCTTTGTATCCTTGGCATGTTCAAGAGAACTGTATATCAACGCCACGTGTACCGTCTGTCCTGGGCGGTAGATGGTGCGGTCGGTATATAAATCAGTGTAGGTGGTATAATTAGGGGTATTGCTAAAGTAATAAGCATTATAGAGCCTCTTTTCGGGCATGGCATAGTCATCGCCCTTGACTGCGTATGCATAATAGTTGTTGTAGTCTTCCTTTATTATGCACTCACCGTTCTCGTCTGTCTGCTGTGTAAGCTCAGACACAGGCTTCTTGTTCTTGCGATTGGTGTAACTCTGTTGCTCTTTAAGATGCAGCGTAGCACCGGCAACGGGATGGCCTGTCACGCTGTTTACCACTACATAACGACATTCGTTCTCTGGCAGGTCCTGCTCTATAATCTTCAGGTCGGTGATGTAGATGTATCCGTTGGTCTGTGGCACCACGCCGTCAATGTCACTTACCGTTACCTGCCATACGCCATAAGGCAGTCTGCCAAGCGACAGCGAGTCATTATATGTCTCGTACTCTTTATGTGACTTGAAGGTGTGTGTGAACGTACGAGTATCGGCACTTGTACCGGTCATCGGTTCATATTGCCCCTTCTCGTTCTCGCGCTGCATCTTGCTCAGGGTGACTTTAACACCCTTCATGTTTCTGACAGTGTTGAAATATAGTTTCTGCTCAATGTCAGAGTTAGACACTTCCTTCTTGATGTTGGTATGGAACTGTGGCAGAGTCAGCTGCCTGCGTTTGTCCTTTAACAAGTCAATGTTACGCCAACCTGGCCAACGCTTCAGCGCCTCGTCTATCCATGCCAACTTCTCAGCCTTCTGGTTGTATTTGTATGCTTCGGCTTTAGCTATGGCAAGCTCGCAGCATTCCGGCAGGTCTTGATACAGACTGATAAGAGAGTCTAACTGTTTTATGTTCTTTGTGTCATGCGTGCACATCATGGCTGTGGCAAGACACGCTGCGGCACGGTTGCCAGTGCGGTCGTAGTAGTCCTTTAATGCCTTATGCTGTCCCGTGTGCATGGCAATGACACTCAGCAGGTCGTGGTTGAAATAGCGGCTGTCTTCCTTGATGTCAAGGAATGGGGCGTAACCTTTAGCCACGTTTGCCTTGGTGTATGTCTTGGCATCGGGCGAGGCGAGCAGGGAGTCTATATCAGGCTTGGAGCTGACACGCATGGAGTCGGTGCTGAGCTCACTGGACATTATCGTCTGATACAGAGTAGCGATGACACCGTTGGTGTGTTTCCATTTCATCCACTTGATGCGTATGCGCTCACGACAAGCCTTGACAGAGTCTGGGGATATGTCTTCCTGCATATCCATCTCTCTTGACAAAGCGAGGAGGAGGTCGCCATACATCTTCTGCTTCTCAGCCTTGCGCTGTATTTCGTGTAAGTGGCCTATGGCGGTCTGAGGCAAGTCATTCTCAGCGGCTTTCTTGTATGACTTCCACAAAGAAGATATGGACTGTGCGGAGACTGCTATCGCAGCCACTGCAAGCATCAAGGTGGTTATGGAACGTTTCATCTAATTCATAATTTTTAATTCATAATTTTTAATTCATAATGCATAATTCATAATGCATAATTCATAATGCAAAACTCATAACTCAAAACTCATAACTCTTAATTATTAATTAATTATTCGTGCGTCTTCACTCGCTCTGTCTTTGCCTGCTCGGCATTGCGGCGGTTGGTGACCGTCACCACGCTCTGTGCCAGTGCTATGAATGCCTGACCTACGGGCGATGCCACGTCGAGGGCGGCAGGGGTGCCGGCATCGCCGTTCTCGCAGATGCTCTGCACGATAGGTATCTGTGCCAACAGCGGCACGTTCATTTCAGCGGCGAGGTTCTTGCAACCCTCCTTGCCGAAGATGTAATACTTATTCTCTGGCAGTTCGGCAGGCGTGAACCATGCCATGTTCTCCACCAGTCCGAGGATAGGCACGTTGACCTTGTCGTTGGTGTACATGTCGATACCCTTGCGAGCGTCAGCTAATGCTACAGCCTGCGGCGTACTTACTATTACAGCGCCGGTGATGGCGAGAGTCTGAAGCAGTGACAGGTGGATGTCGCTGGTGCCCGGTGGCGTGTCGAGGATGAGGAAGTCAAGTTCACCCCAGTCGGCATCAGCTATGAGTTGTTTCAGTGCGCTGCATGCCATGCCGCCGCGCCACAGTGTGGCGGTGTCTTTGTTTACGAAGAAACCGATGGAAAGGAGCTTCACCCCGTACTGCTCTACAGGCATGATGAGCTGGCGGCCGTCCTTCTCTACGGCATACGGACGCACATCCTCTACCTGGAACATCTTAGGCACTGACGGACCGAAGATATCGGTGTCGAGCAGTCCCACGCTGTAGCCCAGACGTGCCAGTGATATGGCGAGGTTGGCGCTGACGGTGCTCTTGCCTACGCCGCCCTTGCCGGAGCTTACGGCGATGATGTTCTTCACCTGTGGAAGCAGGTGGTCGTCATCAGGACGTGGAGCCGACTTGAACTCGGTCTTTATCGTTACCTCTACCTCCTTGCCTACGTGGTAGTGTATGGCAGCCTCGGCAGCCTTTACCGTGGATTTCAGGAATGGGTCGGTCTCACGTGGGAATATGAGTATTATCTCAACTTTGTTGCCGTTAATCTTTGGCTGGTCAGCCAGCATCTCGCTCTCTATGATGTTCTTCTTCGTACCGGCATACGTTACGGTTGCCAGTGCATCAGTTATAAGTTTTGGATATAGTGTCATCGTTATATCGTTATGTCGTTATGTCGTTATATCGTTATGTCGTAATTTCGTAATATCGTTATAACGTTATTTCGTTATGCCGTCTTGTCGTTATAACGATATATCGTTATTTCGTTATTTCGCCTGTCGTTATTTCGTTATTTCGCCTGTCTCCATTATCTTCTTTATCTCCTCCTCTGTCTTATACAGTTTGTCCTTACACAACTTTATAAGTGATTGCGCAGTCTTCAGTTCCTTGGTGAGCGAGTCAATGTCGAGTTCTCCGCTCTCCATACGCCGTACAATGTCTTCCAGTTGCTTCATGGCGTCGCTATAGTTCTTTTTCTCCATATATATCGTTTTACAGGTTTCTTATTCTCCATTCTGCAGGATACAGGTTGTTGGCGCGTGTGCCGATGTTCTTGACAAAGCCGAGGGGCAAACCGCCGTATGTCACGATGACAAAGCCGCGTGGAACGCTGTCGGGTAGGGTGACAGCCTCGCGGTGGAGGTATCTCAACGCATCTTCGCGTGACAGCTCTGTCATGGGGTATCTGTCCTTGTCAAGATTGATGAGCAGGGCGTCAGCATGTGCGGGCGCCTGTTCCTTCTCCTTCTTATGGCTGTGGTGTGACTGTTCCTTCACCTTGCCCGTCTGGCGCGGTGCACGGAGGTTGTCAAGCTTGTCGGTGCGTAACTTACCGGTACACTGTGTGGTGTCGGTCTTACGCAATACAGCCATGAACAGTCCCTCACCCCTTGTAGTGCCGGGGATGAAGCGATAGACAGGCTTGTCCCATCCTGATAGCAGCGAACCCGTGATATGCCATTCCTCATGGGTGGCAACGGGTAACAACTCGGCGCCAAGCTCTTCTGTTATCCAACGTACGTTCTCCTCGTCCTCATGGGTGTTGAACGTGCAGGTGCTGTAAACCATAATGGCATCAGGCTTCAGGCATGGCCATATATCTTTTATTATGCTGCGCTGTAACTCCTGACAGTGCATCACGTTTCTCAGGCTCCACTCGGATATAGCACCACTGTCCTTGCGGAACATACCCTCGCCAGAGCAAGGGACATCGCACAGGATGAAGTCGAAGAGCATACGCGCATCGGCATAGTCGCGAGCCAGTCTGCTGGTAACAACGACATTGGGGTGTCCTTGCTTCTGTATGTTCTCCAACAGAATGTTGGCTCTTTTCCTGTCTGGTTCATTACAGTAAAGAGTTACGTCAGACGGCAGGGCAGCGCGCAGCAACGTGGACTTGCCACCAGGTGCAGCACAGAGGTCGAGTGCCGTGCCTTCTGTAATATCTACATATTGTCTGATTACTTCGTCAAGAAACATAGATGATGCCTCCTGTACGTAATACGCACCGGCATGAAGCATTGGGTCAAGGGTGAAGTTAGGACGCTCACTGAGGTAGAAAGCGTTACGACACCATGGCACCCTGTTCTCCACCTTGTCAGAGAATGCGAGTTGCTCAGCACCATCTGTCTTCCAAGGGTTAAGTCTGATGCTTACGGGCACCTCTCCGTCAAAAGCGGTAATATATTGCTTCCACAGTTCCTCTCCGAATAATTTCTTCGTATAACTTATAAATTCCTCTGGTAAAGTCATAAGGGCGTTATAAATTAGTTCGCATTCTCTGAGACATACAACAAGCGTATCAAGCGTATGTCCTCCTCAGAGTAGTCCTCTGCCAACTCCTCGTATGCTTCAGTAAGTGAGTCGGTCTCTGCCTCCTCAAAGTATGCATAGATGTCATCAAACTGCTCCTCGTCCATCGTTTGCTCTACGTAGTATCTCAGGTCAACGTGGGTGCCGCTATATACTATTGCCTCAAGTTCGTCCAACAACTCGGAGAACTTCAGGTGTAACGACTGGGCTATCTCATCCAAAGGCATCTTGCGGTCTATGCAGCCTATTATCTTTACTTTGCCTACAGATTTGTTGGCGATGCTCTTGACACGTATGTCCTCTGGGCGCACTATGTCGTTCTCCTCGCAATAGAGCTTTATCTGCTTGATGAAAGGCTCGCCGTAACGCAGGGCCTTGCCGCGGCCCACACCTTGTATCTTCTGCAGCTCGTCCATCGTGACAGGGTACATGGTGGCCATCTGCTCGATGGAGGTGTCCATGAATACTATATACGGTTGCACTCCTTTCTGGCGTGCCACATCGCGTCTCAAGGCCTTGAGGATGTTATACAACTGCTCGTCAAGGGCTCCGGTATGAACGGCGCTCTCCTCGTAGTCGTCATTAAATACGTTATCCTCGGTGACATAGAACGGTGCTATGTCTGCCGGTGATTCCTTGGCAGCCTTATACCATCTCTTGCCGGCGGCAGTCAGTCTGAGCGCACTGCCGTTCTCTATATCCTTCTTTATGTATCCGTCAACAACTGCTTGCTTTATTACGGCGCTCCATAGGTTATCGGCCAGTCCCTCACCGCAACCGAAATCCTCATGCTCGTTATGGTGATGGGCCTCTATCTCATCTGTAGGACGTCCTTTGATAAAGTCAAGCACATAGTTGGCACGTTGTGCTTCTTTCAATGCTGTAATGGCAGTGATGAGGGCCTCAAGATATGCCTTGGCCTCTATCTTCTTCTTCGGATGTCGGCAGTTGTCACAGTTGCAGCAGTTGTCTTTGTCATAGTCTTCGCCGAAGTATCTCAGCAACATCTTACGGCGGCAGATGGATGCCTCGGCGTATGCTGACATCTCTTGCAGCAGATGCTTGTTGACCTCCTGTTCCGTGGACTGCTTGCTGTCTGTCAGTTTCTCCAACTTCTGCAGGTCGCTGCGTGAGTAGTAGGCTATGCATACACCCACGCCTCCGTCGCGACCGGCGCGTCCTGTCTCCTGATAGTATCCTTCCAAAGACTTTGGTATGTCATAGTGTATGACATACCTCACGTCGGGTTTGTCTATTCCCATACCGAACGCTATGGTGGCGCATATCACATCGATACGCTCTGACAGAAAGGCCTCCTGCGTGTCATTGCGTACAGAAGTCTCCAGTCCGGCATGGTAAGGCGCTGCCTTGATGTCATTGGTGCGCAGCACCTCGGCGAGTTCCTCCACTCTCTTTCTTGACAGACAATATACTATGCCGCTCTGACCTTCATGCTGTTTGATGAACCTCACAATCTGCTTGTCCACGTCATGAGTCTTTGCCCTTACCTCATAGTACAGGTTAGGACGGTCGAACGAACTAAGGAAATCCTTTGCCGCAACGATGCCGAGACTCTTCTTTATGTCCTGACGTACCTTCTCTGTAGCTGTGGCCGTAAGGGCTATGACAGGGGCTCTGCCTATATTGTCGATGATAGAGCGCAGACGTCGGTATTCAGGACGGAAGTCATGGCCCCATTCTGATATGCAATGGGCTTCGTCTATGGCATAGAAAGATATCTTTATGCTGCGTAAGAAGTTGGAGTACTCCTCCTTGGCAAGTGACTCCGGTGCCATGTATAGTAACTTTGTAACACCGTTCCTTACATCTGTCTTGACCTTCTCTATGGCTGCAACGCCCATCGTGGAGTTGAGGCAGTGAGCCACGCCGTCACGCTCGCTGATGCCGTTGATGGCGTCCACCTGGTTCTTCATCAGTGCGATGAGAGGTGACACCACGATAGCCATGCCGTCCATCATCAGCGATGGCAACTGGTAACACAAAGACTTACCACCGCCCGTTGGCATAAGCACAAAACAATCATTACCATCAAGCAAATGCTTGATTATCTCCTCCTGCTGACCCTTGAAAGTGTCGAAGCCGAAGTAATGCTTGAGTTGTGTGGTTAGGGCGTTCAAATCCGGTATGTCTTATTAAGTCAGAATTTCTTTTCCAGTTGTTCCTTTGCGTACTCTTTCGTTACTTCAAACTTGTTGATACCCTTTGACGGTGCATTGTACATGGCATCTGTCATTATGGTCTCAACAATTGAGCGCAGACCGCGCGCACCGAGCTTGTACTCTATCGCCTTGTCAACGATGAAGTCGAGAGCCTCTGTGGTGAACGTCAGTTCTATCTTGTCCATCTTGAAGAGCTTGATGTACTGGCGTACGATGGAGTTCTTTGGCTCCACCAATATGCGGCGCAGTGCATCTCTGTCAAGAGGGTTAAGGTGTGTCAGTACAGGCAGACGACCTATGATTTCGGGTATCAAGCCGAATGACTTCAGATCTTGTGGTGCCACGTACTGCATCATGTCGTTCTTGTCAATGCGCTTTACGTTCTGTACACTGTTATATCCTATGGTGTGGGCATTCATGCGCTGTGCAATCTTACGCTCTATGCCGTCAAAGGCACCACCGCAGATAAACAGTATGTTTCTTGTGTTAAGATGTATATACTCCTGGTCAGGGTGCTTGCGTCCACCCTTTGGCGGTACGTTGACGATAGTGCCCTCAAGCAACTTGAGCAGTCCTTGCTGCACACCCTCTCCGCTTACGTCACGCGTTATGCTTGGGTTGTCGCTCTTGCGGGCTATCTTGTCAATCTCGTCAATAAACACGATGCCTCTCTCTGCTGCCTTCTGGTTGTAGTCAGCCACCTGAAGCAGGCGTGTAAGAATGCTCTCTACGTCCTCGCCTACATAGCCGGCCTCGGTGAATACCGTGGCATCGACAATGGTAAAAGGAACGTTGAGCAGACGGGCTATGGTGCGTGCAAGTAAGGTCTTACCCGTACCGGTGGAGCCTACCATTATGATATTGCTCTTCTCTATCTCCACCCCGTCGTCTTCCTCTTTCTGTGACAAGCGTTTATAGTGGTTATATACTGCCACTGACAGATATTTCTTTGCGTCGTCCTGACCTATGATATATTCATCCAGGTAAGCCTTTATCTCCTGCGGTTTAGGTACGTTGCTCATATTCACGGCCTCCAGGTCCTTTGAACCGGCTGCCATCTCGGCTATCTGGTTAGAGGTGAGGTTTTTCTCCGCCGCCTCCGCGCCCTGTCCGTGAAACACCGTCTGTGTTATCTGATATGCCTGAGCCGCACATTCGTCACAGATATACCCTTGCATACCTGTGATGAGCATGTTTACCTCGTCTTCTCCTCTGCCGCAGAAGCTGCAGCAATTTTGCTTTCTTTTAACCATCTGTTTGGTCGTTTATTCGTTTGGTCGTTTGGGGCAGTCTCCCCTTCCTCGCTTTGAGGATAAGGGCGGGTCTGTTGGCTGTATCGCCGTTAGGGACTGTTCACCTTTCCCTCACTGCGAGGGTATGGGTGGGGACTTCCCTTATCCCTTCTTTACCAACACCTGGTCTATCATACCATACTCCTTGGCCTCCTCTGCCGTCATCCAGTAGTTGCGGTCAGAGTCCTGCCATACCTTCTCATACGGTGTGTGTGAGTGGTTGCTTATTATAGTGTAAAGCTCTTTCTTGAACTTCTGTATCTCCTTTGCCTCTATCTCTATGTCTGAGGCCTGTCCCTGTACTCCGCCAAGAGGCTGGTGTATCATAACACGACTGTGGGGCAGGGCCTGGCGCTTGCCTTCCTCGCCGGCCACGAGCAACACCGCACCCATAGAGGCTGCCATACCGGTACAGATAGTAGCGACGTCACTTGATATGAACTGCATGGTGTCATATATGCCAAGACCAGCCGTAACGCTGCCACCAGGGCTGTTGATATAGATGGAGATGTCTTTGTCTGGCTCTGTAGAGTCAAGATAGAGGAGCTGCGCCTGTATGGTGTTTGATGTGTAGTCGTTTATCTCTGTTCCAAGGAAGATGATACGCTCCATCATAAGTCTTGAGAATACGTCCATCTGGGTAACGTTGAGCTGGCGCTCCTCCAGAATATAAGGGTTGAGATACTGGTTCCTTGCTCTCATTACCTCATCAAATGCCAGACCGCTCATTCCGGTGCGGTCCATGGCAAACTTGCGAAAATCACTTGTAATATTCATTTGTTCTATTCGTTTTTTACTTAAATGTTTTCAGGGCTGCCTTCACGGTGTCGTCATATCTGTTAAGATATTCCACCCAAGCTTGCTCATTCATTATATTATATATTATGCGTGAATTAATATACTGTTCCAACAGACTATGCGACTTCTTTATCATGAGATTGCGACGCTGTAAGCCGTGTGAGTCGCCATAGGTAGCAAACTGCTCCACTGTGTTCTGTTTTACCAGATAGTCTGCCAAGGCGTTCATCTCACGGAAGGAGTTTAGCTTGAGCCTGTTCTCGTCTGTATATACAAAGGCAAACTGCATTATCAAACCTGTTATTGACGCCTCCTTGTAATAGGATGTCACGTTTGTGGTGTCCTCTGCCACGAAGATGTCAGGCGTGATGCCGCCGCCGCCAAATACTATACGTCCGCCTACGGTCTTATACTGCGGTCCCTCGTGCTTTATGCTGTCCTGGTTGAAATACTCGCCGTGCTCATATCTCGTGATAAGGTCCTTCTGGTAGTCATCGCCGCTTCCCATAGAGTAAGGTTTCTGTATGCAGCGTCCAGACGGAGTGTAGTAACGTGCCACGGTGAGACGTATTATGGAACCGTCAGGGAAACCTATCTGCTGTTGCACCAGTCCCTTGCCGAAGGAGCGTCTGCCTACTATCATCGCCCTGTCATTATCTTGCATAGCACCGGCGAATATCTCGCTGGCAGATGCTGATGCCTCATTGATGAGCACCGCTAACGGCATCTGCTGGTAGGAACCGCGGCCGTCACTCTTGTAGTCCTGGCGTTGTACCTTGCGTCCCTCGGTATATACTATGAGACGGTTCTTTGGCAGGAACTCATTGGCCATCTGCACTGCTGCCTCAAGATAGCCACCGGCATTGTCGCGCAGGTCAATAATCAGGTGGCGCATATTGTGTGATGAGAGTGAGGCCAGTGCCACGAGCATCTCTGCATAGGTGTTCTCGCCGAAGTTCTTTATGCGTATATAGCCAGTCTCTTCGTCTATCATATAGCTGGCGGTAACGCTGTGTGTCTTTATCTCTCCACGCGTTATCTCAAATGTCTGTGGCTTGGTAGAACCGTAACGCAGCACCGTGACCTTTACCTTAGACTTGTCTGGTCCCTTCAATCTGTGTACGGCCTCCTCATTGGTCACCTCCTTGCCTACGAAAGGTTTACCGTCAACCCCTATTATCTTGTCGCCGGCTATAAGACCTACCTTCTGTGCCGGGCCGCCCTCTATCACATTCTGCACATGTATAGTATCCTGTCGGATGACAAACTCTATGCCTATGCCGTAGAAGGAACCCTTCAGGTCATCGGTGGCATCGCGTGCTTCCTTGGCAGAGATATACACCGAGTGGGGGTCAAGCTCTGATAGTATCTGTGGGATGGCTTTCTCCACCAGCGAGTTTATGTCAACCGTATCTACATATTGGTCGTCAATGATGTGCAGCAGGTTGTTAAGCCTGTTGGAACCCGAATTGACAATGCTCAGCTTGTTACCCGAGAAATGATTGGCATAAAACGTGCCTATAAGAATACCTATTATGACACACAATGCCATAATTAGGGGCATATATCTGTTTTTGCTGTTCACGCTTATGATTTTTTGTATTGATTATATTACAAAGTTACATTTTTTTTTCTAAATAACAATGTTTTTTGTCCTTAAAAGTGTATGCTAAACAGTTAAAAAACATTTTCAGGTCAATGTGCGTATACCTGGTTGATAGTAAGTAAACTGTTTGTGAATCTTAGACAAGCAGGGTATGTTGCAGAGCCGCCATACTCTAAAGGCTTTTATAATGAATGCATGATTGCCATAATAAACAGGTTGTCTGTGTGCTGACAGATTAGAGAATCTGTAGTGCTGGTACTTCTATTATTCCTCTGCGTAGTATGATTTTCTCTTGTTGCTGCATCTGGTTGAGTGCCACAGACACCTCAAGACGTGAGATGTTGAGTTCGTCAGCCAGTTGCTGCATGGTGATGTATAGAGTCTTGCGACCGTAGGGGTAGCGGCAGCGGTGCTTTATGAAGTTGGTGATGCAGTGACTGGGGTCTGTATTGTTTCCTTGCCATGGCAAAGACTCATAGTGCTGTGTCTGCCGGCTTATTGCGTTGAGGAAGTTGAGGCGTACGATGAGATGCTGTGCGAAGAGCGACAGCAACTGCTCCTTGCTGATGGACAGTGTGTCACATGACGTCTGTGCTACATAGGATGACAGGTAGTTGGTTGTGAGTCCGAAGAGTTTGTCGGGTTCTATCATCAGCGGACTGTCCACACGTTCCACCATGCGGTAGCCGTGGTTGTCAGAACAGGTGTTGATGTCTGTCCATCCGTGTGTGGTGAGTACCAGTGACTGTGCCGCGTCATACTCCTTGATATACGTGCTTCCACGTTTGTGGTGACGTATATTGAAGTGCGTTGTCGCGGTAATGTCTGCCAGTTGGCTTTCCGTCAAGCCTGTGAAGAGTGGCAGACGCTTTATGTCATCGGTACTGATGAACATGAGACGCGAATGTTTTTACAGCTGATTAGTTTTAATCCGTTGTGATGTACTTCTTCATCTGTGGGGAGTGCCATACGGAGTAGTCTCCCTTGGCATCGGTGTATATGAAATATGCCATCATCTCAGGGTGACGGGCAAGAATCTTTTGGGCCTCCTCCAGTCCGAGCACCATAAACGATGTGGCATAGGCGTCGGCTTGCATACATGTGGGAGCCAATACTGTGGCTGACAGTATGTTGTGTTGCACTGGTCGTCCTGTATGCGGGTCTATGGTGTGGGCGTATTTCTTGCCGTTGCGATAGTAGAAGTTGCGGTAGTTGCCGGAGGTGGCCATGGCTACGTCGGTGAGCGCCAGTATTGTCTGCAGTTCGTTGTCAATAGACAGCGAGTCGTCGTCAGGACGTGTAACCCCTATCTGCCACTTGTCTCCTGTGGGGTTCTTTCCGCGGCATACTATCTCGCCGCCTATCTCTACCATGTAGTCTGTTATGCCTTTAGAGGAAAGCATTTCCGCCACCTTGTCCACTGCGAAGCCCTTGGCTATGGCGCCGCAGTCGAGCATTACGCGTGGGTCTGCCTTGGTAAGTGTACCTTTTGAGAGTGTAATCTTGTCATATCCCACAAAGGCACGCAGACTGTCTATCTGGGTATCAGAAGGCATGGAGCCGTTCTTGAAACCGAAGCCCCATGCGTTGACCAATGGTGCTACGGTGATGTCAAAGGCACCATGCGTGTCGCGATACACCTTACCGGCCTCTGTGATAACGTCTTCGAGAAGTTTGGTGACGATAACACCGCTGCCGTCGCTGTTGTTTACGGCAGTGATAACCGACTGCTCGTTGAATGGTGACAGTGAGGAGTCTATGTCATGAAGCACTTTCTCTATGTCTGCCTTGTGATTGTCGGGGCAGAGGTAGGTGATGTTATATGACGTGCCAAAGATAAAGCCGGTGTCCTTCTGCCAGGAGCCTTTGCCGTTACATTTTCCAAACGCCACAATAGCCACGAGGGTAGTGACGATGACGGGTAGCAGTATGGTGACGAGTGTCTTTCTGTTCATAGCGTCTTCTTATTCTTTCTTCCTAACTCAAAGATAATGTTGAATGTTCCTCCCAACTTGTTGCCGTTCTTGCCGAATCCTGGTATGTACCACAGGGAGTTTGCTCCCATGTCTGACTGCGCCAGTTTCATGCGGTAGCGGAAGCTCCATCCGAGGCGTAGTGGTCCCCATATATAGGCATCGACGGCAAAGAGCAGTTCTGCCCAGTGAAAGGCACATCTCTCTGTTGTGACGGAGTAGGGGACTGTGCCACCCCAGTAAGGCACGTTGATGATGCCCTCTGCTTCTGTCTTGAAAGATGTGAAACCATATCGCGCGCCTACCAGAACACGGTAGATGTCATGCTTGTTCTTAGTCATGTTGAGGTCGCAGCCCAGACGGAAGTAAGGTGCGTTGACCTTAGCCCCTATCTGTGTCACTATATCGGGCTCATGGTTGGCAGAGCCGAGACCGGCCTCAATGGTAGGGAAGTAACGGTCGAGTAGGTTGACGCGCAGTGCTGCTTCATACTGTCCGTAGTCGCTCACCATGCGCATCACGGTGCCGGCAAGGTCGTATGACACCGCCACACCCCTGAAGAGTTGTATGCTGTCGCGCTCGTTTTCCTGTACGCGGTTGCCCTCTGCGGCTGCGCATTGAGGCAGCAGCAGACTAATAGCTGTCAGCCACACGTATAATGATATTCGTAACGTTGCCGTCATTGGTTACCTTCGGATTGTTTATTATAATGTCTTGAATGAAGTTGCTGGTGTGTGTCACGCCGGTAATGGTGTGGTTGTAGCGTGCGGCGCAGTCAACGGACTCGAGGTATGGCTCGTTGGTCTTGCTGATGTGTATCTGGTCGCTTATCACCATAGAACTGTCTATAGACAGTGTGAGGGTGATGTCATCCACGTCGCCGTCATAGCTCATAGGCAGGTCAAGGTATGATGTGTTAGCCTGCTGGTTGATATACACTGTGTCACCCTTTGTTATCTTACGGTTGAGTGTGACGCTGACGGGATATACCAAGGTGGCATCCTCGCCGTCGGCTGTCTGTATGACATAGTGGCACAGCACTGTACCGTTGAGCTTGCAGTCAATGGAAGAGCAGGCGCACAGTAAGGCTATGGCGGACAGGATTATTAAAAATCTGATTTCTTTCACTCTGTAATATATGAATGTTACATCCGCAACCCCTCCCTCTCAGGTGAGGGTGGGGTGGGGGCTTTATATCGTTTTCTCTATCTGGTACTCATTCCTTCCTTGTGAAGAGCGGCTTACGAGGTCAGCCACGAAGCCTGTAAGGAAGAGCTGAGTGCCTATTATCATCATTGTGAGTGATATGTAGAAATATGGGGAGTCGGTGACGAGACGTTGTGGTACTCCGTGAGCCAGCGCCCATATCTTGCCTACGCCGATGATGCAGGCGGCAATGAAACCGATAAAGAACATCACGCTGCCCAGGAAACCGAAGATGTGCATAGGCTTCTTGCCAAAGGTAGAGAGGAACCACAGGGTGATGAGGTCCAGGTAGCCGTTAACGAAACGGTTCCAACCCATGAATTTTGACTTGCCGAACTTGCGAGCCTGGTGGTGTACGGGCTTCTCGCCTATCTTCTCAAAACCGGCGTTCTTGGCAAGGTAAGGCATGTAGCGGTGCATCTCGCCATATACCTCTATGTTCTTTACCACGTCAATGCGGTAAGCCTTCAGTCCACAGTTGAAGTCGTGCAGATTATGTATGCCGCTTACCTTGCGTGCAGTGGCGTTGAATAGTTTTGTCGGTATGGTCTTTGACAGCGGGTCGCCTTGTTTGCGGTTCTGCTTGTATCCGCTCACGAGGTCATAGCCGTCCTCACGTATCATACGGTATAGCTCTGGTATCTCGTCGGGAGAGTCTTGCAGGTCTGCGTCCATGGTTATGACCACGTCGCCCTGTGCAGCCTCAAACCCGCAGTAGAGGGCGGGCGACTTGCCGTAGTTACGGCGGAATTTGATGCCGTGTACGTGGTTGTCGTTGGCGGCAAGCTCCTCTATGACGTTCCATGAGTGGTCAGTGGAACCGTCGTTGACAAATATCACCTCGTAGGAAAACTGGTGCTCCTGCATCACACGGTGTATCCATGCGTAGAGCTCAGGTATTGACTCTTCCTCGTTATATAAGGGTATTACTACTGATATGTCCATTTAGTTATGAGTGGTGAGTTATGAGTTATAGTGGTGTGTTATGACTTGCTTACGCGCACCTTGCTTCCTATCATGCTGAGTAGCAGGGAGAGTATTATGCCTGATACCAGCGTATTGAAAAACATGCTGAAGGCAATGTCTATAGGGCGTGTCTGCGAGAATATCTGCATCTGCTTGTCAATTTCCTTCAGGTCCACCCCTGCCTGGGTGAATGTCTCTTGTATCTCGGGCATGGCAAGGCTTTGTTGCAGACTTGACATAAACTGTCCGTGGTCAAGGAAATAGAAATAGATGAAGGTGGCTGCTGCGAGGATTATCGACGCATCAACCACTACATACGCAAGGAATGCGAAGGCGCGCTTGAACGATATTGCGCCTCCTATTATCTTGTCGCGGTAATGTTTCAGTCTGTAATAGATGATGAAGGGCGACACAATCACTCCAGATATGAAGCCAATCTGTAGTCCGGGCTCACTCATGCTGCCTACGAAACAGGCAAAGGTGAACACCCATAGTAATCCGATGAAGAAGCCGTCCTGTCGTGCGAAGGCTTTCAGTTGTGTATATTCTGCAAGGGAAATCATGCTACAAAGATACTTATTTTATTTTATATTATTGTCCTTTGTGTTGTTCTGAATCTTAATAAACCTTAAATATGTGGCTTTTTGCGTCTGTAACGTTTAATATGTGCAGAAAAATATGTACCTTTGCAGTCGCTAAATAAAAACATGGGCAAGTCTTGCACGACCAGCTCCCTCGGAATCCTCCAGGACGGGAACGTAGCAAAGGTACTTGGTTGTAGCGGTGCGATGTAAGTAGCTTGCCCACCTGCCTCTTTAGCTCAGTTGGCCAGAGCACGTGATTTGTAATCTCGGGGTCGTTGGTTCGAATCCGACAAGAGGCTCACAAGACGAGCGGTGTTTCTTGAAAGAGAAACACCGCTCGGCAGTTATAAAGAGACCCTCCCCGTCCCTCCCTGTGAGGGAGGGGGCGTAGATTGAGGGATATGCATTAGGAGTTATGCATTATTAATTATTCAAGTTTCGCTTTGCTCTGCTTGCTTGGTAGATAGAGGAAGTAGGAAGGAGATAAAAGAAGATAGAAGACAATTGTTTTCTCCGTTTACTGCTTGAAACTAAC
>OCTW011305243.1_pt1 | contig 23276 bp, 19 predicted proteins | sample 1539671 | NCBI WGS metagenome assembly OCTW01 (sample SAMN02144230, study PRJEB22623) | gut metagenome | biome: sheep rumen | host: Ovis aries | place: New Zealand | reverse complement strand
AATGAAGAGATAGTAATACGCATACGTTTGTTAAATTTTTTATAAAAATTATCAAAAGAAGGTATTACATAGATTAAATATAGTGTTGAACAAATACCCCAAAGTAAGGAAATAAATAAATTTGTATATCCTGTATAAGATGAACAAGGATATTCAGCATATGACCACAATGAGACATTAAATACTCTTTCACAAAACTGTCCTGTAAATTCTTCAAATAATGTAATTGATATAAATGAAATTAAAAAGGTAATAAAAAAGTTTTTTAAATTCATTTTAGGGAAAATATTAATAAAACAAATAAATAAAACCGCAATGCCATATATAGGTATAAAAGGACCGCATAAAAAACCCCTATCTCTAAAATATCCTTGAAAAATATATTCAAGTGCACTTTCCATAATAAAACCTAATATACCAATTGACATGAATTGCATAAGAATTCTATAAAGTGAATCAAGTGTTATATGAAAAAAAGGAGGTTTTTTTTCCCATTTAATATCAAATAATTTCATAATATCTCTTTAAGCCTTTTCTAATTTTAATTATAGCAAAAAAAGAAATTCAAAAAAAGACTAAATAAAAAAAATTATAAAAAAATAAACTCAAATAAATGAGTTTATTCTTTCGATAAATGAGATTCAAACCAGTTAGTAATTTCTTTTAATCTCTTAATTCTATGTTTAGGCTTACCACTTCTTGAAAGATCATGATTTTCGCCCTTAAAATATACCATTTTAGCCTCAACATTATGGCTTAATAATGCAGTTAGCATTTGCATACCTTCACTCATTGGACATCTATAATCTTCATTGCTGTGAATGAATAAAGTTGGAGTTTTAACCAAATTTGCATATTTCATAGGTGAATGGAACCATAATTTTTCATAATCAGTAAATGGAGTTGAAGCTTGTTGATCAGCTGCAAAAGCTACACCAATATCTGATATACCATAAAAAGAGAACCAGTTAGATATAGATCTTTGAGATACACAAGCTTTAAATCTATTTGTATGTCCTATAATCCAGTTAGTCATGAAACCACCATATGAACCACCTGTTTCAAAGAAATTAGATTTATCAATTTGAGGATATCTCTTTAAAGCTTCATCACAAAATGTCATTAAATCATTATAATCTACTGTACCATATTTACCACGAATATCAGCAAATTCATTTCCTCTTCCATCACTACCTGTAGGATTTGTATATATTACAAAGAAACCTAAACTTGCCCAGTATTGCATCTCATGGTAGAAAACATTTCCATATACAGTCTTAGGTCCACCATGAATATCTAATATTGCAGGATATTTCTTTGATGCATCATAATTATATGGTTTTAGCACAAAACCATGTAATTCGTTTTGTTCACCTTGATATATAAAGGCTTCAGGAATAGATACGAATTTATTTTTTAATAATTTTGTATTAAAATTACTAATTCTATCTAATGATTCATTATATAATTCTTGACCTTGCATATCATATAAAGCTACCATAACTAATTTATCTTTACATACATCAAATGAATCAATTGAACCTGGTTTATCTATAACAAGTGTAATTTCATTGTCCTTATATTGATATAAGTAAGCATCTTCATATCGTGTAGAAATAAAATATAGTATATCATCAACGACTTTAATACTTCTTCCACCACCATATCTAATATCAGAACCAACAGATGAACCAATCGCTTCACCTAATTTCTTTTCTAATGCAAATTTATTTGAATTTGTGTCAAATGAATATATATCTACATTAGTATTTATTCCATATTCTAATTTATTAGCTAATAATAATGTTCTATCTTTTAAATATATAACATTTGAAACTGATAAATCAGAAGATTTAATAGCTAGCTCATATTTAAAAGTTTTTAAATCTAATTTATATAAATCAGATTTTGTAAAATCCTTATATCTAATTGAATCATTTAATAGGACATAACATAATGATTCATCTTCTTTAAGGAATACATCTGATACATCATATTTAATATCTGTGATAAGTTTTAATTTATTTTTCTTACTATCAAAATAATAAAGAGCGCTAGAAATACCTTTAGTAAATGTTTGGCCATTCCACCACCATGGATTTTCTTCAATTATTTCATAATCTTCTTCATCTTTATAATAATCTTTAGCCTTTTGAATATATTTTAAATCATTTAAATATATATCAGGAAATCTTTTATCTAGTGATCCTAATACTAAAAAATCTCCATTTTTTAGACTTATTAATTTAGATACACTTATAGGAAATTCAAATTTTAATGAAGCTTCTCCTCCATTTACATTAATAACATAAAATTTAGAGCCATTAGCTTTAGAATCATTTCTATCTGATTGGAAAATAATATTTTCATCATCTAAAAAGAAAAAGCTTCTTTCCTTTCCTCCATTAGTTAATTTAATAGTCTTCTTATCTTTAATTAGATAAATATAAGAATTATAATTATTCTTTTCTATATTAGCTTCGCTTACATTAAATGCAATATATTTACCATTTTTTGAAAATGTTGGATTTGATAAATATTTAAATTTTGCGAAATCATCAATTTTAATTTTTTCCATAAAATTACCCCTTTCATAATTAATTCAATTTTAAATAATGTATATAAGAATTTCAACTAATATGCAAAAATATGCAACAAGTTTTATTCTTGTTGCATATCTAAATTAATATTCTTTTTATTTAATAAATGCTTATTAGGCCAATTTGTAAAATGATAGAATATGAAATATATAATTGATGAAATACCCCATGTGATAGGATAGGCTGTATATAAAACCCATAATTCATGACATACAACATTCATCATAAATGTAACATAACATACTCTAAAAATACACCATACGCCAAGCATGACACTCATAGGTATTACTGCATGACCTGAACCACGTAATACTGCAGCTGTTGTATGAGAGTAGGCAAGTAGTGGGTAGAAGAAACAAACAGTTCTCATTGCAGTCATACCATTTTTAATAACATTTTCTACTACTTGTGGATCATTATCTTGAACAAATAGTTTAATTGTATATGGAGCAGTGAAATATCCTATAATTCCAATTATTTCAGCTATAATAGCTGATGTGATAATTGCGAAATGAGAACCTTTTTTCGCTCTATCTATTTTACCAGCACCAATATTTTGTGAAACGAATGTAGCTAAAGCTAATTGGAAACAAGTAATTGGTAAGAATGCAAATCCTTCAATCTTTGCGTATGCACCACATCCAGCTGTAGCATTTGAATCAAATGTATTAATATTACTTTGTACAAATACATTTGCTAATCCAATTACTGAATTTTGAATACCAGAAGGTATTCCATTATATAAAATTTCTTTTAAAACTCTTCTATCAAATCTTAGTTCTTTAAGCGATAAATGATAATCAGCTTTCCTATTTAATAAAACTATAAAAGCTAAAGTTGCTGATATAAATTGAGAAATAATAGTAGCAATAGAAGCTCCTCTTACGCCTAAATTAAATGATTTAATAAATAATATATCTAATAATACATTTAAAATAGATGATATGATTAAAAATATTAATGGTCTTTTTGAATCACCTAAAGCTTGAAGAATACCTGCAAATGTATTATATAAAATAACTCCAGCTACACCATAAAAATATATTCTAAAATAAGCAATTGATTCATCAATAACATCTGATGGCGTCTTCATTAATCTTAAAATATGAGGTGAAATGATTACTCCTACTATAGTAAGAAAAATACTTGAAATTAATCCAATCAATACATCATTATGAATGGCTTTTCTCATATTTAAGATATCATGTTGACCGAAATATCTAGCTATTACAACACCTGCACCACTTGCAAGTCCTATAAAGAATGAATTAAATAAGAATATTAGATTACCAGATGATGATACAGCAGCTAATGCATTCTTACCTACCATATTACCAACAATAATGGAATCTACAATATTATATAAAGTTTGAAATAAATTTGAGAATAGAACAGGTATTGCAAACAAGACAATAAGTTTCCATTCCTTACCTTGTGTCATATCTATAGTTTTTTTCATATTATCCTCTTTAAAAAATCCATTTTATTATATTATTTATTAAAATAAATTAAAAGGAAAATGCAACAAAATAAATTAAAAAATAGATTAATCCATAAATTGAACCAATCTATTTTTATATTAAAAATCTTTTTTCTTAATATTTACTAGCATAAATCTATATTTTTGCTTAACATTAGGGTATTTTTCATGATCCACTTCAGATAGGAACATTTCTTTATTTCTAACCCATAAAGAATTATCATCATATAATCTTCTATATACAACAACTTCTTCTTTAGTTTCGCTATCAAACGCTACATCTAAGACAATGTAGTAGTTTCCTTTAAAATGCTTATAAATACCATTTTTCTTAATTCTTCTCATATTAAATTTCATAAGGAGCTAAATTAATATTTTTATTTAATTTAGTCAAGAATCTGGCAAGAACTTTAATCATAGAATCAATATCATCTAAAGATATAACTTCTGCAGGTGAATGCATATATCTTAAAGGTAAAGAGAATAGAGTGATTGCAGGTGAAATACCAGTTTTTAAAGCTGTATCTCCGTCTGTACCAGTGAATCCAGCAAAGACTTCATCTTGAACTTTTAAATTAAGTTCATCTGCACATTCCTTAAGTAAAGCATTTAATTTTCTATTAGTAATAGATCCATGGCAAATAGCTCCACCACATCTTAATTTAACTTCACCACGTTCATCACATTGAGGATAATCAGTTGCATAAGTTACATCAACTGCTACAAACACATTAGGTTTGTACATAGATGAAGCTTGATAAGCACCACGTCCTGTATTTTCTTCACCTACTGTTGTAGTTACATAGATCTTATTCTTACATCCTTCTTCCATAGCTAATTTAGCAGCTTCATGAATAATGTAATCACAAGCTCTATCATCAAATGCGCGGCCTGATATTAAATTATTAGCTAATTCCTTACAATCAGTATCATGAATTACATATGAACCAAGACAAATGTTTTTTCTAGCTTCTTCTTCATTTAAAAAGCCACAATCTACAAAACATTCATCAAGCTTAACTTCTTTTGAAAAATCATTATATCCGCATACACCATTAAATACTTTTCCATCAGGTCTAATAACTCTAACCTTGCATCCTTGGTAAAGTCTAGCACGAACTCCACCATTTTTATTAACTTTTAATGAACCATTAGAATTATATCCATCTACAATTAATGAAATTTCATCAGCATGTGCAGCTAACATAATAGAAAAATCAGCTGACTCATTATAAATAGCTGTTAAAGCTCCTTTTTCACTTACTTCAAATCTATTGTTACTAGCTTTATAAGTATTTGCTAAAAATTGTTGAACTTCACGCTCTAGACCAGTAGGACTAGCTTTTTCAATTAAATTAAATAAAATCTCTTTATTCATAAATTTACTCCTTTTTTCTTAAATTATATAATATATGAATTATAAAAAAAAGGCAAAATTTTAATAGTTTCGCCTTAATTTTATATTTAGTTTAAGCGATCTTTAGATACAACATAAGCTCTATCTAATACAAGATGAGTAAACTTATCAGTTCTAAATTCAGAAACCTTATCATTATCTTTATTAAGAATAATGATTTTTTCAGCAAAAGAATCCTCATTAGAATCCATCCTCTTTAAAACTGTAAATTGATTATCATCAATTAAACGAACTGCATCTCTAATAGTATCTTTTTCTGAATCAGTTATAAAATAGAAAATATCATTTAGCATATCTTTATCCCCCGAATACACAATTAATTATATTTATAAAAAAATACATTTCAACTCTTGACATTTTTCATATCAACCCCTTTAAAAAGTTGTAAAAAAAATGATAAAAAAATAAATGCGATAACAACGGCATTTATTATCTTTTTTTGTAAAGAAAAAATGAATAAATTGGATTTAAAAAAAATTAAAAATATTTTCTCGAGTCTTTAAATTTTTTTATATCTAAAAAATAAGCATAAAACTTGATAAAAAGGCCTTATTTATCTAGTTTTTTAAACTATTTTAGGTGTTTTTCCTAATATATATTAAAATACGAAAAAAAAGCCCAAATATTAATATTTGAGGCTAAAATTTGTTTAATTGTTTTATGCAAAAATAATAAACTAGTTTTTTTATATATTTCTTTACATTTTAATTAATTTTAACAGCGCATTTTGCATATCTTAAAATATTATTCAATGTATCATAAGAAATTGGCTTTGTTAGATAAATATTATTTGATTTTTTTAAAATATAATCATTATCTAATTCTATATCAGAATCAATTAAATATGATGATTTTGTTAAAGATTCAATTTCAAAATTATTTGAAAAATCAAGATTATAATATTCATTTTTTAAAATCTTATCTAAATCAAGCATTACAGCACTTGCAGTAGGAAATCTTCCTGCACCATATCCTGAAATAGTAATATTTTTTGAATACGTTGTATCTAATCTAACAATATTCATTTCATTATTTATATTTGAAAAAATATCAGAACTAAGTAATGCACAAGGCAATACTTCAATTTCTATTTTATTATTTATTAAAATACTTCTTGCAATATATTTAACTACATAATTATTTTCTTTTAAATAATTAATAATAGAGTCAGTTAAATTATCCATAGGAATAGATTTTATATTATCTATTTCAAATTTAGATTTATAAGCTAATTTAGATAAAATAATAATTTTTCTTAAGGCATCATAGCCTTTTAAATCATCACTAGGATCAGCTTCTAAAAATCCATTTAAATAAGCTTCTTCTTTAGCTGAATTAAAAGATTTGCCTTCATTAATTTTAGTTAAAATATAATTTGTTGAACCATTTAATATCCCTTCAATTTTTAAAATCTTATCACTATTATTAATTTTAAGAATTAAATCTATTATAGGTATAGCTCCACAAACTGAAGCTTCAAAATATATATGTTTGTTGTTTAATTTAGATAATTGCAAAAATAAATCTAAATCTTTAGCTAATAAAGCTTTATTAGCTGTAACAACATCTTTTTTATTATTTAAAGATTCAACTATTATTTTTTTAGCTAATTCTTCATAACCTATTAATTCTATTACAATATCAATACTAGAATCATTAACTATATCTTTGTAATTATTAGTTAAAAGAGATGTATCAACATCTCTTTTTTTGTCTAAAGAAGCTACAAGAATCTTTTTTATACAAAATTTTTCTTTAAAATAAGGATTATTTACAATAATATCATAAACACCCTTACCTACAGTTCCTAATCCACATAACCCTACATTTAACATACACAAGCTCCAATTTTATCTACTGATACTTTCATTTTTTTAAATTTATTATTGCATATTTCAAAATCAGATAAACTTATTGATAATATAGTAGAACCACTACCTGAAATAATACCAATAGCATTTTGTTTCTTTAATTCATTTATTAAATCAATTGCACCATCTATTATTTTTAATCTATATGGTTCATGAATTTGATCAATTAATATATCCTTTAAAAGATTAAAATCACCATTTTCTAAAGCGTAAGGTAAATGGATGATACGACTTAAATTAGATACGACATCCTTTACTTCATATAAATTAGGTAATACATTACGCGCTTCTTCTGTACCTACTTCTTGATTTGAAATAAATACGTTTAATATTAATTTATTATCTATATCATATTTAACATATTTAACTAAATCATCTTTTTTAAATGAGGCAACAAAATTTCCTAAAAATGCAGGGCTTACGTTATCAGGGTGTCCTTCTATAGAAGTCATTAATGACAATAATAAATCATCTGAAATTTTTGAATTTGAAATGATATTTGCAGCCAATACTCCTGCAACTATACAAGAAGCACTTGAACCAAGTCCTCTCTTATTAGGAATATTTTGTTCAACCAATGTGATTTTAATTGGTATATAATCAATATTAAATTTTTTAAAAAATTCTTTATATGATGTAAGCACTAAATTATTAGAATTATTAAATTTTGAGTCAAAACCTTCTAATATATCTTTATCTGATTTTTCAAATCCAAATACATTATAAATATTTAACGCTACACCACATACATCAAAACCTATGCAAAAATTAGCACTTGTAGCAGGAACCCTTATTTTAATCATTTATCTTACCCAAAATATTTTTTAAATATGAATATATTAAATCTTTTTCAATAACATCTTTTTTATATTCTTTAAATAGATAATCATATAATCTATTATCTATTTTTTTACCAGATTTATGATAAATCGCATCTATTCTTTCTTTTTCATTTGAACCAGACATACCTAGCGCTTCACATACTGTTTGTGAAAATTTATAAGGTGATGCGGTAGAAATAATAAGTGTAAAACAATTATCTAATTGTTGATTTAATTCATTATAAGCTTTATATGCACATGCAGTATGTGGATCAATTAATATTTTATTCTTTTTAAAGCTTTTTGAAATATTATCAATTGTTTCACCACGGCTTGCAAAGGTAGCTAAAATATTAGGGAAAGCTTTTATAATATCTTCCTTTGGAATAGAGAATTTATTATTATTATCTAAAGAATTTTCTAATTCCTTAATCTTTTCAGTATCGCCATAAATTAAATATAAAAATCTTTCTAAATTTGAAGAAATTAAAATATCCATAGATGGTGAATTTGTTTGAATGAATTCTCTATTTGCATCATAAACACCAGTATTAAAGAATTCAGTTAAAACTGAATTTTCATTTGATGCGCAAACAATCTTATTAACAGGTAATCCCATCTTAGATGCAAGTATTGCAGCTAAAATATTACCAAAATTACCAGTAGGAACTACTAAATTAATCTTTTCACCATATAAAATATAATCACTTTGTACAAGTGAACAATATCCTGCATAATAATAAACGATTTGAGGAATTAGTCTTCCGATATTAATTGAATTAGCTGAAATAATATCTAGATTATCAAACTTAAACTCATTAAATGCTTTTTTAACTATTCTTTGGCAATCATCAAAAGTACCTTTAACCGCAATTGGGAAAGTATGGTCGTTTTTAAATGATAAGATTTGTTGTTCTTGAATATATGAAGTCTTTCCATCTGGATATAATACAATAATATTATTGTCTTCATTTTTTGAGAAACCTGCAAGTGCAGCACTACCGGTGTCTCCACTTGTAGCAGTTAACACAACTGTCTTTTTCTTATCTTTTTGACTTCTTTTTGCAATTTCAATTAATTTAGGTAACACTGTTAAAGCCATATCTTTAAATGCGAAAGTAGGTCCTAGTGTTAATTCTAAAAATGCATAATCTGTTGTACCTGAAACCTTTTGAAAACCATAAGGGAAGTTTGTTTCATTATATAAAGAAACAACTTCATCTAATTCAGAATCTGTAAAATCATCAAAATATAATTTAAAAATATCTTTAGCTAAATCTTTATATGAAATAGCCATATCTTTTTCTTCTAACATGAAGTGAGGAATATTATCTATTACAAATAATCCTTTATCATCTGCTAAGCCTTTAATTAAAGCTTCCTTAGATGAATATAAATCTTTTCCTCTTGTTGAATGATACATAATACCACCTCTCACACATATTTATAATACTATAAAAAACGCTTAAAATCTAGATTTTTATGTAACATCAAATTCTTTTTTTAACAAAATTTTACATTTAAAAATATTCTTTACAAAGATGTCAAAAAAAATATGTAGGCAAATATTTTGCCTACATATTATCTAACTAAAGCTTCATATAAAACTTTAATAGTTTTTATATAATCCTTATTTGAAACACCTACAATAATAGATAATTCAAGAGGGTCTTGATCCATCATCTTAACATTAATTTTATTTAATGCTAGAGTAGTAAATAATTTGCCTGAAATACCAATATTATTTTTCATATTTCTACCAACAATAGCTACAAGAGCTAAATCATTATCTAATTCTACGTTTGAATCTAATTTAGATTTTAAAGTTGATAATAATTCATATTTAATCTTTTCAATATCTTTATATGGAATAACTATTGAAAATGAATCAATACCACTAGGTACATGATCTATTGATAGATTATAATCTTCAAATATTTGTAATGCATTTTTTATAAAGCCAATTTCTCTAGACATATGAGCTTTTGAAATCGTAATTGACGCATAATCTTTTTTACCAGTTATACCTGTTACTGCATATGTTTGATCTAAACATTCATTTTTTATCATTGTACCAGGATTTGTAGGATCATTAGTGTTTTTAATATTAATTGGAATATTTAAAACTTGTACAGGGTAAATAGTATCTTCATGTAATACATTAGCTCCCATATAGCTTAATTCTGCTAATTCTTGATAAGTTACTTCATTTATAGAACGAGGATTATCTACAATTCTAGGATCAGCCGCAAGAATTCCTGAAACATCTGTGAAATTTTCATAAACTTTTGAATTAATAGCTTTAGCTAATATAGAACCTGTGATATCTGATCCACCACGTGACATAATTTTAATTTCCATATTAGGATATGCGCCATAAAAACCTGGTACTACAATTTTTTCATATTTTTTTATTGCGTCCATACAGTTTTTATTTGTTTTTTCTTCATTAATTTTTCCATTATAATCAAAAGAAATTAAATCTTTACTATCAACAAATTTATAATTAAGATAATTAGCCATTAAATTAGCAGTTAAATATTCGCCACGAGATACTAACCAATCTTCTGAAATATTTTTTCCTAAATTTTCATGAATTTTATTTAATTCATCTTCAATATTATAATCAATTTTTAATGAATCTCTAACTTCAACAAATCTGTTATAAATTAAATTCCATATATCATCATAACCGACATTAAATTTATTATGAGCATAAAGAATATATAATAAATCAGTTATTTTATAATCCTTACTATTTCTTTTACCAAGTGCAGAAACTACAACTACTTTTCTTAATTCATCGCTTAATACAATATTCTTAACTTTTTCAAATTGTTTAGCAGAACTTAAACTTGAACCACCAAACTTAGATACCTTTACCATATCCCAATACCTCTTTCATTTCCTATTTTTTAAATAAAATATCTTCCATATTATACATGCCAGGTTTTGCACCACAAATATAATTTGCAGCTTGAATTGCACCACGGGCAAAACGCGCTTTTGATATGCCTCTATGTCTTATTTCAATCATATCATCATCGCCAAGATACAATATATCATGTTCATCTTCTAATTCTCCACCTCTTATTTGATGAACGCCAATTTCTATTCTTTCTCTTCTATTATTTCCTTTTCTACCATATTTAGTTTTACCTTTAGTACCTTTTTTCAAAGATTCAATTAGCATTTCAGTTGTAATTGCACAAGGAGTTTCTATTTTATCTGCTCCTCCTTTTTCAACTAATTCAACATCATAATATTGACTAATATATGGTGTAATTTCTCTTATCAATTTGTTAATTAAATTAGCACCTACAGAGAAATTTCTACTTTTTAATACAGCATTAGTTTTTGATAATTCCTTAATTTTTTTTAATTGTTCCTTATTATATCCTGTAGTACCTATTACAACACTAGTACCATTAGTTTTAGCATAACTTAAAATCATATCTAAATTAGCTGGATTAGAAAAATCTAGTATTACATCAATTTTTCCTTCGTATTCATAAATTGATGAATATAAATCAGGCGATTGTGGTGCAATTACACAAACACATTCTGGTCCTAATTCTTCTTTAATGATTTTACCCATTGTTCCATATCCAATTATTGCAGCTCTCATTTTATTTTCCTCTTTTCTTTATTCTAAATTTAGAATAGCACAAAAAAACCTAAATTAAAAGATTCATAAGTCTTAATTTTAAAAAAGATAGTTTCATATTTAAATGAAACTACCTTTATATTTAACCTTTATCATATTTCTTTTCAAAGTCATCTATTCTGATTGGTTCACTATAGAAATAACCTTGAATAACTTTACCACCACTGGCGATTATTATATCCTTTTGTTTATCATTCTCTACGCCTTCAACAACTATATCTAATCCGAGTGATTTTGATAAAGATATAACTGATTTTAATATCAATCTATCTTTTTCTAATTTATAATTTTGAACAAGAGATTTATCAATCTTAATTACATCAAAATTATCTTTAGATAGCATTTCTAAATTAGAATAACCTTGACCAAAATCATCTATTGCGATTCTATATCCAAGCTTTCTAAATTTAGAAATTAAGCCATTAACTGATAAGAAATTTTTTACATAAATTGCTTCAGTAACTTCAAATTCAATTAAACTAGAATCAACATCATACTTCATTCTTACTTTTTCTAATTCATCAATATAATTTTCAAAATTAACTTGAATCTTAGATAAATTTACAGAAATTGGGAATAATTTTTTATTAAGATCTATTCTCAATCTTTGATATTTACAAACCTCTTCAAATACAAACATATCAAGTGCACCAATTAATCTACTTTCTTCTAAGACATGAATATAATTATTTGGTTGTAAAATCTTCTTATGCATCCAATTCCAACGTGTTAAAGCTTCAGCACCAATCAATTCATTGTTAGTAGCATCAATCTTTGGTTGTAAAAATATTAAGAATTCTTTTTCTTTAATAGCTTCTCTAAAATGTAATTGTAATTGTTGAGCTTTATAATGCTCATCAAGCATCTTATTAGTGAAATATATATAATGTTGTGATAAATCATCATAGATTGTCTTTAAGGCTAATTTAGCTTTATCAATACATGCTGATATATTATTTTCATTAGCATCTACTAAATAAATACCAGCTTGTAATATTAGAGCTGATGCACCGTCAATTCTTGAACTTTCTTGAAGATTAATCAATTTATTAATATTACTTTCTATTTCTTTCTTACTCTTATATTTATCAAAGACTACAAATCTATCATTATTAATACGAGATATTAAAGACTGAGTAAATACTGTCTTTAAATTATAAGCCATTTCTTTTAATATCTTATTACCTAAATCAAATCCATATACATCATTATAGAAATTAAAGTTTCTAAAATTAAAGAATATACAATAATATTTTCCATTCTCAAACATCATATTTTCTTCAGTTAAATCAAAGAAATAATCTCTTGTAAGAAGTCCTGTTAATTTATCTTTTGAAACTGAAGTTTTCAAATATGAAACTTCATTTTTTCTAAACATGAATATAGCTAATACTTTAGCTAAGAATCTAAAATTATCTTCATCAGCTTTTGTGAAAAATCTCTTTTGACTTGTCATATCAAATCTAATATAACCAAGTATTCTACCAGAAAAAATTAAAGGTATTTTTACAAATGATAATACATTTTGACTTTCTAACATCTTTTTTAATTGAGGTGCATTATTCATCAAAGATACATCTTGACGCATAATATAACCATTTTCATCATCAGGTAATACATCATTAGGTTCATCTATCTCATTAGGAATAAATGAAAGGGAAGCAGATTTAGATAGTGGGTTAGCATATCCACAATAGAACTTAGCCTTATATTCTTGAGAATTTTTATAAATAAATATTCTATCAATTAAGAAATATTGACTTACAAGTTTTAAGAAAGCATTTAACTTATGAGCTTCGCTATATTTACTTGTCAATATATCTAAACATTTAGATAAAATTAATCTAAAACTATTTTCTTCTCTTTCTCCTTCATTATCTAAAGATTGTATAGAATTTAGAGCGATATCCTTATGTTTATCATCTATATATATTACAAAACATCTCTTACCTTTTCTTTTTCCTCTATATAAAGCTTTATCAGCTTTTGTGAATAATGTTTCATAATCATATCCATCAATTCCATATCTAGATATACCAGCTGTAAATGTAATATTTAAATTATTATATTCATTTTCATCTGATTCAATATCATATAATCTTGAATCATTTTCAGAATATATATTATTATCTATTTCAAGAAGTGAAGCATGAACCTTTTTCCATACTGTATCATAATCAGTATCACCATACATTATAATTAAAAATTCATCTCCACCAATTCTACCAACAATTGAATCCTTAAATACTTCTCTTAATTTTTGAGCACATATTCTTAAAATTTCATCACCAAAAAGATGACCATAAATATCATTTATAGCCTTAAAGTTATCAATATCAATGATTATTAAAGAAAAAATATTTGGTTTCTTTTGACTTATTTCAGATTTTACTAGTGACTCAATAGATTCCTTCATATATACATGAGTTAATGGGTCATATAGTTGTACACTTTTCTCATAATTATCTAAAATAATTACATGGAAATATGTTAAATTATCTTTAATTTTTAATTTAACTGCAAATTTCTTTTCGTCTCCACTATTTGTTTTAAGAGTTAATACAAATAAATTTTTCTTTTGTCTATATACTAAAAACCATTTTGAAAAATCATTTATATCAACAGTTTCACTATCAATATCATGTTCACGAACTAATTTTTCTAAAAATTTGTTAAACGGCATATTTTCAGCTATAGGACCACAACTATCTTTAGCCCATAAAACAATATTAGTTTGAGTATCCACTATACCTAAAAATGCGTCTACCAAATCTGCAAATTCATTTAAATCTTCTTTTGGCATAAGAAAACGCTCCTATTAAATTCCCTTTATTAATATCATTATAACATAATTCGACAAATTAATACAAGCGTCTATGCAAAAAAATAGGCTTAATCTTCATTAAGCCTAAATATTATAATTTAATTAAATTTTAAAATATTCATATATTAAATTATTATTCCAAATATTACTGATATAAGTTTTCAATTGATCTAAAGACATTTTTAAGGCCAAACAGAATTCATTAGAGATTAATGATAAAGATTTATGATAAAAATCTAAATCTCTTGATGCTAGTCCGCCTTTTATCTTATTATCTTTTTTATATTTATATTGATTATAAATAGTTTTAATCATTACAAATCTAGATAATGGAGAAGGATTGGCTTTTATCTTTGAATATTCAGAAGCTCTATCAACAAATTTATTAATCCAATTAGTTTGTGCTAAATTAACTTCAATGATGACTTTATCAATTTCTTCTTTTGTGTAGACTTTTCTAATATTTTTAGAAAACTTATTCATCATAATTGTTCCCTTATTAGTCCCATATATTGGTGCTATACAAACAGTCTCATCATTTATGTCAACGACTTTAGATACACCAAAATTATTAACATAAACTACATCATTAATTTCCATATTGACCTCCTTTACACTTTAAAAAAAGGTGTTTATAAGGTTACCCTAATAAACACCGTTTCTAATTCAATTGTAAACTAAATTGAAAATTATTTCAACATTTTAAATGTGAAATTTATCAAAAATTTATTAAATATAAATAGCTGCATAAATTCCAGCCTTATTACTAAGTGTAGCTTGTTCAATCTTACAACAATCTTTTAATGAAGGGATAGCATTCATCTGATAATAATGCATAACTTTATCTAAAAAGAATTTAGATGCATGAGATAGTCCTCCACCAATTCTAAAATTATTTATACAAAGAACTTGATTTATATCAGCAATTAAAATTCCTAAGTAACGAGAAAAATGTTCAACACATTTAATTGCGTCTTTATCTCCTTTTTCATACAAATCAAATATTTGTTTACTATTAAGATCAGTTTTATGCTTGAAATTATATTCTTGAGGCATATTTTTAGCACTACAATAAGCTTCTACACATCCATATCTTCCACAAGTACAATGTCTTGCGTGTGGACCAAATTCAACCTTAATATGACCTATTTCTCCAGCAAACGCGTTCTTATTATATAAATTACCATCAATTACTATTCCACCACCTAAGCCTGTTCCTAATGTAATTAGCACTAAATCTTTAGTATTTGTAGCACGAGCTTCAGCTAATGCTGCTAAATTTGCATCATTCTCAATAATAATATCTTTGCAATTTAATCCTTTTGATAATTCATCATATAGATTTAGACCTACAATATTTGTATTAGGCGCAAATACTACAACATTATTTAATATCTCACCAGGAATACAAATAGAATATTTTTTTATTAAATTTGAATTTTTTTTAGATTTAATAGCTTCACAAATTGCTGGTACAATTAATTCTTTTTCTTTAGGAGTTTTTATGAAAAATTCATAAAATAATTTTTCATCATTAAAAAAACCAAATTTAATATTAGTACCACCAATATCAATACCACATTTTATCATCTTATAATATCTCTTCCATTGTAATTTCTAATGGCTTTAAGCCACATTTTAAATAAAATTTATATGCACGTTCATTAAAGTTCCATACATTTAATTCAATTTTATCACATTTAATCTCTTTAGCATATTCTTTTACATAATTATATAATTTAGTTCCTATATTTTTTCCTCTTTTAGACTCATCTACACAAAAATCATCAATAAAAAATATCTTATTCTTTTTAAATAATTGATTATCAACTTCAATAATTTTTCCAAATATATAACCACAAACTTCATCATTTTCAACATAGACAAAAATAGGTTCATTTAATATTTTATTCTCTAAATCTAAACTATTATATTTAGTACCAACTCTAAATATATCAGGCCTATTTTTTGCATGAATTAAATTAACTTCTTTTAATAACTTTAATATTTTATCAATATCTTTATTTAACGCTCTTCTTATCATAATAACACTCACGAAATAAAAAGGTAGAGATATTTCTACCTATAATAAAATTATTTATCTTTTAAAATAGAATTATATCCTTTCCCATTTTTAACACATTTAGATACACGTGCTAAAGTAGCACTAGAAATATTAGTTTTGTTAATAACTTGTTGATATGTTTCACCATTAATTAAGAGCTTTGCAGCATGTAAGCGAGAAGTTAAAGCTTCTAATTCTTGTGACGTAAGAAGATCTGATAAAAATTCTTTACAAGCTTCTCTATCCTTAATTTTTATAAAAGAATCATATAAATCATTTAGTTCATCTTCTTTAATCTTTGACATATCTAAACTCCTAATTAAATAAAAATTTTTCTAAAGATTCTGAATTAGGATTGTTTAATATATCTTTATTTCCAATTTCTATAATTTTTCCATTTTGTATAAATATAACCTTATCAGATATTTTTCTTGCAAGAATAAAGAGAAAGTAAAATATTATTTAATACGTTATATTAAGGAAATAAATTATAAATTTGAAATACTAACCCAAAATCTAATCTATTAAACTTAAACTTATCTAAGTTTAAATTTCCCAAAGTAATTATACCATCTTTTTTTTCTTCTATAAAGTTTAATGTTCTCAATAATGTTCTTTTACCACTACCTAAATCACCTATAATGGTTATTATTTCATTAGAATGAGCTTTAAATAAAATAAAGACATCTTTTTTAATTTAAAGATGCCTTATATAATTTATTATTCAAATTCGATGGTTGCTGGTGGTTTAGATGTACAATCTAATAGTACTCTGTTTACACCACTTACTTCATTTATAATTCTAGTTGAAATTTTAGCTATTATATCATAAGGAATACGTGCAAAATCTGCAGTCATTCCATCTATTGATGTAACAGCTCTAATCGCAATAGCGTATGAATATGTTCTCTCATCACCCATAACACCAACACTTCTTAAATTAGTAAGTGCTGTAAAATATTGCCAAATATCTTTTTCAAGATGAGCTTTTGATATTTCTTCACGTAAAATTGCATCACTTTCTTGAACAATTCTTATTTTATCTTCTGTAATATTCCCAATAATTCTTATCGCAAGACCTGGTCCTGGGAATGGTTGACGCCATACAATTTCATAAGGTAGTCCTAATTCTAAGCCTAATTGTCTAACTTCATCTTTAAATAAAATATTTAAAGGCTCAATTAGTTTAAATTTCATATCTTTAGGTAATCCACCAACATTATGATGTGATTTAATACGTTGAGCAGTTGATGTACCAGATTCAATTACATCTGTATATAATGTTCCTTGGGCAAGATAATCAAATTCACCTAATTTTTTTGATTCTTCATCAAAACAATATATAAATTCATTACCAATGATTTTTCTCTTCTTTTCAGGATCATCAACGCCTTCTAATTTAGATAAAAATCTATCCTTAGCATTTATTCTGACAATATTCATATCAAATGGTTTTAGTGATTCCATTACTAAATCACCTTCATTTTTACGAAGTAAACCATGATCAATAAACATACATGTTAATTGTTTACCTATAGCTTTTGATAAAAGAACTGCTACAACGGTTGAATCAACACCACCAGATAAACCGCATAATACCTTTTTATTTCCTACTTCTTTTCTAATTTTTTCTACTTGCATATTAATATAATTAGCCATAGACCAATTATTATTCGCATGGCAAATGTTAAAGATAAAATTAGAAATTATTTTTATTCCGTTTTCAGTATTTCTTACCTCAGGATGAAATTGAACAGCATATATATTTTTATTACTATTTTCAATTGCTGCGGCTAAATTTGAATTTGATGAAGCTACTAATTTGAAACCTTCAGGAATTTTAGATACATAATCTCCGTGGCTCATCCAAACATTTTGTTTAGTCTCTAAATCTTTAAATAGTAAAGAGTCAGAAATAATATTAATATCATTTAGACCATATTCTCTTATTTCACCTTTTTTAATTATGCCATTAAACTTTTTTGAAATAAGCTGCATTCCATAACATATTCCTAAAATAGGAATACCTAATTCGAATATGTCATTATCTACATCAAATGCATTTTCTTCATATACAGATTTAGGTCCTCCTGAGAATATGATACCTTTAACATTTTCCATTTTTTTAATATCTTTAGCACTAGTCGTATGAGGTAATAATTCAGAATAAACATTTAAATCTCTAATACGACGTGCAATTAATTGATTATATTGAGAGCCAAAATCTAAAACTATAATTTTATCGTAATTCATATATTAATCCTTAAAATAATTAGGAGCTTCAACTGTAATATCTACATCATGTGGATGACTTTCTTTAAGTCCTGAAGCTGTAATTCTTATAAATTTGGCATTTTCTTTTAATTCATTTATATTCTTACATCCGCAATATCCCATACCAGATCTTATACCACCGCATAATTGATATATAGTATCAGATAATTCACCTTTATAAGGTACTCTTCCTTCAATACCTTCTGGTACAAGTTTTTTAGCTTGTGTATTTTTATTTTGGAAATATCTATCAGCACTACCTCTCTTCATAGCTGCAAGAGAACCCATACCAACATATACTTTAAATTTTCTACCTGAATATATAACCTCTTCACCAGGAGCTTCTTCACAACCAGCAAGCATAGAACCAAGCATTACACAATCTCCACCAGCGGCTAACGCCTTTACAATATCACCTGATTGTTTAATACCACCGTCAGCAATAACACAAACTCCTTTATCCTTACAGTATTCATATACATCACCAACAGCACTAATTTGAGGCACACCAACACCTGCAATTATACGAGTTGTACAAATTGAACCAGGTCCAATTCCTACTTTTACAACATCAACACCAGCATCAATTAAATGTTTAGCAGCTTCTTTAGTAACAATATTACCTGCACATAAATCAAGATTTGGGAATTCTTTACGTATTTCTTTAACAATATTTATTACATTTTTTGAATCACCATGAGCTGAATCAACTGTAATAATATCTACTCCCGCATTAACAAGCGCTCTAACTCTTTCAATAGTATCAGGTCCTACACCAACTGCAGCACCGCATCTTAATCTACCTTTATTATCTTTACAAGCATTAGGGAATTGTTTAACATTATCAATATCTTTTGAAGTAATTAATCCCATTAAGTGATTAAATTCATCTACAATTGGTAATTTTTCTATTTTATGTTTAGCTAAAATCTTTTTAGCTTCTTCAAGCGTTGTGCCTACTTTAGCACAAACTAATGGCATCTTAGTCATAACTTTACTAACTAATGTGTCATCAATTTGGATATATTTCATATCTCTATTTGTGATAATACCTTTTAAAATATTAGAATCATCTACAACAGGTAAACCTGATATTCTATAATTTTCCATTAATTCATAAGCTTCTTTAACAGTATGTTCTCCCTTTAATACAATAGGATTAGTAATCATACCAGCTTCATTCTTTTTAACTAAATCAACTTCATGAGCTTGGTCTTCTATAGACATATTCTTATGAATAAATCCAATTCCACCTTCACGAGCTAGGGCAATCGCCATTTTTGATTCAGTTACTGTATCCATTGCGGCAGATACAATAGGAATATTTAATACAATATTCTTAGTTAAATGTGTTTTGATGTCTATTTGCATACCAACAACTTCGCTATATTGTGGTACTAAAAGAACATCATCGTATGTTAGACCTTGTCTTACATCATCAAATTTCATATTATTTTGTTTCCTTCCTCTTGTATATAGATAAACAAAAAAGCAACATTAAAAAATTAATGTTGCGTATAAATTTCAGTTCCTTTTTGTTTAATCATACTTTACCTCTTTCCAGGTAAGCATATGTTTAAAAAAGAAATTATAATAATATCAAATATTTTTTAAACATGTAGTCCTAAATTTACGGTTTAGGGTAGAGACTTGCTTACCAATTAAAGCTATTATACAAGTTTAGATATATTATAACTTATTTATAAACAATTTCAAGAATATATTTATATGAAAATGTTTTTATTTTATTCATTTTTTAATTTTCTATTCATTAATTCAAATCCAATATTCTTAATATCTTTATTATTAAATAATACTTCATATAAAGAATTAGTAATTGGCATTTCTAAATTATTATTTTTAGATAAATTATATATTTCTTTTATTGTGTTCAAACCTTCTACTACACCAGAAGCTTCTGATTTTTGTCCTGATGTATATTGGTAACCATATGAATAATTTCTAGATTCAAATGAATTACATGTTAACATTATATCACCAATACCAGCTAAACCATATAAAGTTTGAAGATCTCCTCCAACAAATGAAATTACATTTTTCATTTCAGATAATCCTCTTGTGATAAGCGCATTTTTAGTGTTAGAACCCATCTTTGCGCCGTCAACCATACCACAAATTATCGCAAAAACATTTTTAATTGCACCACATATTTCTACACCTTCAATATCTCTTGAAGTGTAAACTCTAAAATAATTATTTGAGAATAATTCTTGAAGTTCTTGTGCAATTAATAAATCTTTAGAAGCAATTACAACTGCAGTATTTTTCTTTTCAATAACTTCATTAGAAAAAGAAGGACCTGATAATACAGCAAGTTTTAATTTACTATCGACATTTGAAAATAATGTAGACATAGTTTTGCCATTATATAAACCTTTAGAAGTAAATACATATGTCTTTTTATTATATTTTGTTAAATAAGGTCTAAGTGTTTCATAAACTGCAACTACAGGTAATGAAATTATAATAATATCACTAAAATCAAGTGCTTCTTCTAAACTTGAAGTTGCAGTAACTAAACTATTAAATACATAATCTTTAATATATATAGATTTATGATTTATATTTAAATCATTAACTTTATTAATATCTCTTGCGTATACTAATACTTCATTATTATTCTCTGCTAAAACTGAAGCTAATGCTAATCCCCAATGACCAGCACCAAGTATTGTAATTTTTTTCATATTTAATACCTCTTTTTTTAATATTTTATCATAAAAAAATATCTATAACAATTAATTATGAAACTCTTACCTTAAAATAAAGAAAATTGATTCACTTAATATTTGTGAACCAATTAATAATAGTAATGCTATTAAATTTCTCTTATATTTTTATTTCTTATTAGATATAATGAATTAATAATCATTACAATAATATCCACAACTAAAACTAAAATTAAAGCTATTAAAAAATAAATGTTTTACTATTTTTCTTAAAATAATTGTACATAATTAATACTTACATATTGTTCCTAATCTATTAAATCCAGCAATCATGTCGCCAAATGTATCATCGTTATATACAAAAGTAACTACCTCATTAATACATCAATTATATACCTTAGATAAATAAAAAAAAGGAAAAAATTTCCTTTTTTATTCTGAATCATCCATTTTTAAAATTGGAGAATATAAGTCAACTCTTCTATCTCTCCATACACCCCAAGAATATCTCTTTCTTGCGATTTCATCTAAATCAAATGTATGTAAGATAAATCCTTCTGTAGTTCTATCCATTTCTTCAACTTTATTACCTGATTCATCTGCAATAAAAGATGAACCAAAGAATGTCATTGAAGAATCTCCTTCAGTTTCAGTTCCAATTCTATTTGACGCAATTACAGGCATAATATTTGCAGCTGCATGTCCGCACATAGTATTTTGCCAATGATCTTTAGAATCTTTAGGTAAAACTGGTTCAGTACCTATTGCAGTAGGGAAGAATAATAATTCTGCGCCTTTTAATGCTAGACATCTTGCTGTCTCAGGGAACCATTGATCCCAACAAATTCCTGCGCCTACATTTCCAAAACGAGTTTTGAATACTTTAAAGCCAGTATCTCCAGGAGTGAAATAGAACTTTTCTTCATAACATTCACCAGTAGGAATATGACTCTTTCTATAAAGACCTAAAATCTTTCCATCAGCATCAATCATTGCAAGAGAATTGAAATAATTATTACCAGCTCTTTCAAAGAAAGATAAAGGTAATACTACATTGAATTTCTTTGCAATTTCAGAAAAGTGTTCTAAATATTTATTCTTCTTATATTCTGTTGCAAGATTAAAATAATCATAATTTTCTTTTTGGCAGAAATATGGAGTTTCAAATAATTCTTGTAATAATACAATATTAGCTCCATTCTTTGCACAATCTTCAATCATTTTATCAGCCTTTTTAATATTAGCTTCAATATCCCAAGTTATTTTCATTTGTGTTGCTGCTACTGTAACTTTCATTTTATTTATCTCCTTTTGTAACTTGCATAGTAACGCAGTGTATATTACCACCTGCAACTAAAATATCACGTGATTCAATTTGATATATTTTTTTACTACCTTTATAGAAATTATTTAATATATCATAAGCTTCACCATCTTCCTTAACATTAAATTTTGGAAGAATAATAAAATCATGTCCCATATAAAAATTAATATAAGAACCTGCTAATCTATCTCCTTCTTTTCTAGGTTTAGCATTAGGGTCCTCTAATATTTTATTTGCTTCTTC